>Ga0209679_1000681_pt1 | contig 12811 bp, 7 predicted proteins | sample WorMetHEROISLAND_4_FD_187408 | JGI IMG/M metagenome (GOLD analysis project Ga0209679, IMG submission 187408) | Marine gutless worms symbiont microbial communities from Max Planck institute for Marine Microbiology, Germany - Olavius sp. 2 HERON... ...
TTACACTTCAACAACAAACTTTTATATTCAGTAGTACAATCGCATTCACGCCAACACAGCCCGCTTAGATGTTTACACCAACTGGATGGAAAATGGCGCCCATGACCTTTCAGCATAGGCCTAATCTGTTGCTTGACCTAGTTTTACTTCGTAGGACTTGATTCTCGCTAGCGCCGACTTGCGCTCGTCTAGGTTGCTGTAGTTACCGAAAGTCACATCCCACAGTGCGCGCTCGTTCTTCCAAAGATCAATTAACATTTCAACATCACTGTCCGAGACATATTTAAGCTTACGCTATTTTCTGAACGTTAAAATAATGTAGTAACGAAACCCAGTAAACAATTAAGTCACACAATTACGTCACGGTTCTACCCCATTTCGCCTAATCCCATTTCGCCTAATCCATTACTAAATGACATCTGAAATTGTTCTACCCACGTTTTTTGACACCATACATCTTGTTGCTATGTCTATTAACAAGCATGTACACTTTTTACCGCGCGATGCACGTAGTGCAAAGCGCGGTATTGCTATCGTAAGTCGTCCGTCCGTCTATCTGTCCGTCCGTCTGTCCGTCCCTAACGTTGATGTACGATGAGCATATAGGTTGGACTAGTTCGGGATTAATTGCACGAATAATTAGCTTACGGTCTTCGCTCCTCGGAGCCACAACATCGAAAACCTAGTCCAAATGGAACACCCCTAAAATTCGGGTGGAATAGGGGTGGGGTGGGGTAATCGAAAACGTGTTTTTCTCGGGGTTTCGGACGCTACGTATTCGGCACCTTAGGAAATGAGGCCAATATTATTATATAGTATTATTTATTATAGTATTATTTAGTCCCTTGTCGCCTTTCTACTGACCCCAAAATACGTGACCTTGAATGACTTTGAACCCAGCCAACATGCCCATCTGGGACCCATATACAATTATACTGGGGAACTGGGCATGGGCAGACGGTGCGCAGTCCATGTTGGGGCCCACATGGGCTACCCAGTGTACGCCCATGGCCGTAATGCATGCAGCATCGGGATTAGGCGAATTGGGATTAGGCGAAATGCCATGGAGGACACCTACGTCACAGCTCAACATCGAGGTCATTATCACGTGACTCAACGAAACGCTGTAATTGGCTGCAACACTTTTGCCTATTTGAATATTTTCTGACATGTTGGAAAGCCTGCAATTATTGCAGCGAATATGCATGCAATAGTTGCATGCAATAATTTCATATGAAACCACGACTACAATAATTGTGCAATTATTTAGGCCCTTACTGCAAAGAATTGCAGCTTATTGCATGCAATTATTGCATATGAAACCACGGCTTAATCAGGCCTGTCCGGGCGTGCCCGTTGTGGCGATTGGCAAAGTGCGGGTGCTCTCGGTCTCCGGCGGCTACAGAGCAGCAGATAAGTTTTCGGACGATCGGAGTGATGCTATTCGACAGAGAACATGCCGAGGTGCCTTTGCTGGGTGAGCGTTTTTCGGCGTCGTACCGTTTTTAAGTTATTGACCATCAAATTTCACCAAAGCTGCCGAAAAATCAGTTTTCGAAGTAAAGCGAATTAACGGAAAATTTTCAAAATTTCTCTACGAGAGTATTCACCGGCACATGAATTCGTACTAAGTTTCGTGGAAAATCGATAAAGCGAAAGTGATCAAACGGGTGCATGGTATTCATCACGAAAAAAGGTTGCCCTTTCTCTGGGGCTTCTGAAGTAATCTCGCCAAAAATTTTACAGGATTACCCTTTTCCCATTCCCCATTGCACTGCCAAGTTTTGTCCAAATCCGTCTAGTTTTAGAGGAGATATATCCGAAAATGTCTTTCAGACTCTTTGCAATATCGGCGTTTAGCCTGTAGGCTTCTTGCCGACAAAAATCCAGAAATGGAAGTAATTGGAGGTGAAACTAAAAATAACTAAAAAGAAAACTAACAAGGAAAGAACTAAAACAAAAGAAAACCGCTGAGCACAGAAGATCCGACAAACAGTCAAGTAATCCGTGAAGTCAATCCGGAGGTAGCAGTGGTCTATGGAGTGAAAGATTTATGGAAACGAAATGTTTTAAACCTGGAATAAAAGAGTGAAGGAGTGGTAGATGGTGAGAGTGGTGAGGATGAAGCAGGTAATCTGACGTAATGATAAAACAGTGATGAGTCAGAGAGAGACAGGTGAGGGACGTGGCTGACCACATGAGTCAGGAAGTTGATTACAGAGACAAGGTGATGCATGTCGAAACGAGCGATCAGTGATTTTCAAAGAAGAGCGGATGCAATGGTGACAACACACGAGGAACGTGTACTGCGAGGGAGTTGGAGAGAGATCAAGTCATACAGATAGGCAGGCTGAGTTGTACTGAGAAGTTTGAAGGTGAGAGGGAATTTTATATTCAATGCGTTCGTTGACTTTGAGCCAATGAAGAGATTTGAAGAGATTTGGACGGCCAGTTTGTACTTGAGCGATCTTGCCACATGTCATTTGAAAGTCCTTACATGCTACAGATTACAACATTCGATTGCTGTTGTTACCATTGGAACGACGGTAGCGGGTTTCCACGAGCTTGGACTCGGAAGACCGCCTTCTCGCCGGAGTTAACATTCACTGGTTGTACTTCTGTCACAAACACCGGTCTGTTCTCCTCGAGCAGGAGACCACGGCCAACTTCACCTACAAGTACTTCATACAAGACAAACAGGTGCTTCATTAGCTTCACTGTTTTATTGTTACTAGGTTGTTAAATTACTAGATTTATTACAACATTTATTGTTTAAATCTGCTTGTGACTGTTTCTATCGTGTCTTTAATTGTCATCATCATCATCATCATCATCAAGGCTTAGTGTACACTGACAGATATGAACAGAGGACATTACAGTGTTCGATGCAGTTATAATGTCGATGCAGTTGAGAAGCTTCCTAAAACTAGTCACTGACGACGAATGCTCTCTGACTGTCGATTCCAAGCAGCCGGGTCAGCTAGACCTCCTGCCGTCGAATTTGGCCGCCGCCGCCGAAAAATTTACGGCCGCCGAAAAAAATACGGCCGACCGCAATCCGACTGTAAAAACTAATTCGACCGCCGCCAGATTTTTGACCGGCGGTTGAATTTGACACTGTAAAATTCAGTACGAAAGTACACATGTACAGCTAGACGGACTTAGGCCGCAAGAAATGGGTTTGGGATTAGACCTGAGCCCCTAAATCGTGAATCCTAGTTTTGTTTTGAAAATGCAAAATGCAAAATTTTATATTGTAATGTTATTTCTATTATAATGTTATAGTGTTATTGATTGTTTTTGTTAAGCCAAAAATTCGCCGAAAATCCGCCGGAAACAGGTCAACCACAAGGCACAAAATATTCATATTCGGCCGGCCGAATATCCCCCGTAAAATTCCATTGGCCGGCCGAATGGCCGTAAAAATTCGGCTGGAAGCCAGCGTGCGAGAACGCTCGTTTGCCGAACTTGGGCCGCAGTCTCGGAGTGACGTAGTCTGTCACTGTCTGTGGTACCTATACCTCAGCGCCACACTAACCGATCTTCCTCGATCCGCGTGTTTTGATTGTTTCTTCGAGCGTAATTCATGACTGGGTGAGTGACGGATTTCTTGATAATAAAAGCCGAGAATGATTTAACTTAAAAGAAAATTACACGTTAATCAAACGACGCAACGTACACGTAACAAAGGATGCAATTCCTAAGAACTTTGCTGCAAAACACAAACAAAACTAAGCGGTCGGTACTTCAAACAAATTGAGAAAAATATATGAATGTATAAGAGAAAAAAGAAGCTCAGCTACCGCTTAGAAACAGGGCATCAGCAATGCATTTCTTTGCAACTAAGTTACTTTCTAACGCCGTAATGACCTACTCTTACATCCATCACCTCCGAAACCCACTTCCGGCAAATTTGTTACGCATACAGACTAAACTTCAGCATGCGACCGCAGCACGTGGGCATGACGCGCGACCCCACTGTCGTTTGATGTCTCCTTTCTAGAGAACCCCTGCGAATGCTCGCGTAAACTTCATATTGCCAGAAAGTATCCCTAACTACATGACAGCTGCTATAGTATTGGTCCATCTGTACTTAATTATACGCAATAATTGTTTTCGAAAGCCAAGAAAAGGTGTTCAAGACGAGCGTTAACGCGCGACCCCACTGTCCTTTAACCTCTTCTTTCTAGAGAACCCGACCAATATCTGCACAAACCTGATATTGCCAGAAACTTGAGTCCCTGCCGAAGATTTGTTCCGCTAACAGTATGTTTATCTTTATTAGTTTTCACGCAATTATTTTTCGAATGTCGCGCGGTCTGAGAAAGCCAAACCGGCAAGAAAACAGAATTTAACGCGAAATAGCCAGTCAAGGTCATTCAAGGTCACACATTTTGGGATCAATGAAAAGCAGACGTTGGACTGCGTATCACTAACGCGGATCTCGTCTCTAAAGTTTCCGAAGATATATCCCGCAAAAAAGCTGAAAATTGCCGCTGTCGACAACCCCACTGTCGTTTGACGCCCCGTCCCCGGAGAACCTCCACGAATATCCGCATAAACCTTATGTCGCCGGAAACTAGAGTCATTAGTCTACATTTTTCTGCTGACAGCATGGATCTATCTATCTTCATTCAATTTTTGTGGTGGGCTTCGAAAGACGCATCTTTTCTGCAACAGAGTGCGTATCGGCCGTTCAGGGTCATCCAAGGTCGTTGATTTTGGCACCAATCGAAAGGGTGTGTGCGACTTCCTTCAATGCCAGCGTTTAACAGACGGACAGACGGACGGACAGACAGACAAAACCCGATCGTTGCTAATACAGGGTTCTGCATAGCAAGCTACGCTGACGCCCTGTAAAAACGAACTTACAGACAACTGCAAATGAGACATTTTATCCAGATAGGCCTATTTCAAAAATTCTATTGTAATAGATGGACAGAGTTTGAATATTTTTGCAGTTTGTACCGCTATATTTGCTTGTTCATGGCAGAAAATGGATAAAACTGCCTCGATAATGTGTGTCCTGTTAGCCATGTTGCTACTGTAGGCGTGTACGGCTAGACCATCACATTTAGCACGACAAAAAGGGACCGTAAAGACTGGAAGTCAACAGGGATCACGTGGGTCACGTGGGTCTGCAGGTGCTCGCTGTACAAACTTCAATCATTCACTGTTGTCGCTAAATGATAAAGTGGGCTACAGTGACGCAACGTATGTATAGGCCTAATGCTCCACGCTTGTGATTTTGTGTTAGCAAGAGATCAAATCACCTTCTAAATCCACGGGGCAGGTTGCTACTACGGAAGTCCGTTTAAACGCGAAAATTCCACTTTAATTAAACATGAAATTCAACCTAAGAGCAAAACAATACTGCAGATAAAAACTGAGCGGCGGAGAAGGTAAAAACCTATAGATAATCTATGCGTTTACTAACATTGTACTTCGAGTGTGGCAGAGCACGTAATGGTTCCTCGTGGGTTGGTAGCAGTAACCGTGTAAAGGCCAGCATCTTCTCGTCTGACGTTGCCAATTTCCAGCGAACACAGGCCGTAATATTGCTGCAACAACCGACGGTAAAGAAAACCACTCAAAACACATTCTTTTCCATACCGGTATACCACATCGCCAACTTCCTGTCGGCGGCCACAATGCAGACGTGCGTGGCGGTATTTTTCTTAAACTCTGGTCCATGTTTGACAAGCACAGGCCAGCCGCTGATCAGGCAGCGTCCGCAATCGTGGTAGGCTTTGAAACACGCGAGTTGTTGATTCAAACAGATCTACTCGTACACAGAACATGGTAGACCAGTCACACTTTAGTCAGTCACGCAGTCATAATCACACATTTGTCCATAACGGTATTAACAGCAGACTCAGACTGGACATGACAAGAAAAAATAGATTTATTCTGTGAATGTCCGCTAGAAACAGCCAGATTCGAGGCCCAGCTGAGGTTATTAGGTTATTAAATAAACTGAAAATACGTTCTGTGGAACGAGGTATCTCCCATTGTCTCGCTTTGTTGTTGCGTTCACACATTAACATTTTTTATAATCTGTCTAATGTTGCTATAGCAATGGGACACGTAATGAGTAAAATAAAATAAAATAACGCATTTGTTTGTTTTGTTATATTTTGAATTGACCAACCGCAGCACTACACTTGCTGGTGTTTCTGGTAGACCAGCTCTTGGATCTCTGCAATCCCATTCTACTGTATACGGTTAAAAGGTTAAAGCAGAGTTTAGCTCTTCATGGGAAACCATCTCAGAGCTACGGGGCGTCACTTGCCATATGGGATCACACAGTGTTACCTGCCACCCGACACAAGTGAACGCGCCCCGCCATAACCTCAGCCAGCCAGTCCGGTACTCGATTTACCTACCCTGGAGGGATGGAAGACTGAGTTGACCTAGGCAGCTTGATAGCGGCCCGACCGGGAATTTAACCCACAACCGCTTGATCGCAAGTCCGACGCCATAACCGTTACGCTACCTAGCCACCCAAGTGTTCGATACCACGGAACGTCTGGACTGCACTGTGCCACAGTGGCAGAACATTAACGCAAGTTCACATATCATCAAGTCCTCTTGGCTGCTGCAGTTTCCAAGGGTGTAAAATACAGAAGGTCGGCGTTTCGGCGAGATATGTGGTAGCTATACTGACGATGATACTGCTCTACGATCAATTCAATATCATTCGCAAGTTAGTTGTGCTTCGGTCAAAGCTCGGTGGAACTAGAACTTGCGCATTTCGTGTCTGGGCTTCACGCGGCTTTGTGGCATCCATCTCCTGTAGACGGCATTGCTACTTAGGAACCTGTATATCAAACAGTTTTCCATTCTTGACTCTGAAATTATGGCGGGACAGACGAACGGCAATACGTAACGTGGCCTTCAGCGGTAGGACGCGAAACACGTTAGCGACCTGTTTACAGGTATATGCTGATTTGCTGGTTTACTTCACTATTGTACTGGCGCGATCCAGTCTGCCTACCACTAACAGGCAGTTTATGTGTGGGAGAAAGGCATCCCAGTTGTCTGTCGGCCCCATATACAACGCCAACAACAATAGACGCATCAGCAGCAGTATCAGCAGCAGCAGCAGCGTAGGCAATTGCCGGCTACGAAGTCCAGCGAGGCGGTGCATTGTGCTTAGCACTCGCGCACATTGCACGCGGGTACAGATCTTCAGAAAGTTTGGTCCGTTTTGTATCTGCGGTTCCGTTAACAGAGCCGCGTGGAGTCGTCGTCCGCAAGGTATCACGTCGAACGATCCGCCGCGAATCCACGCAACACACAGAGTTACTCATCTCAACAGGTCGCATGTCAACGATTTATACAGATGATGACCCTAATATCAGAATAACCGTACACAGAAATCTGAAATCTGAGCGCAGCATTTCTCGGATCCACAGACACTCACGCCCGCAACGTTTCTGCTCTTCTCTCATAAAAACGTGGCAATTTTACTTTTGATAATAGCTCCGTCGAATCATAACAGATGCGAATAATAATTTTTGCACTGCTTAGCCGTGAAGAAATTCTCCGGATAAATAGTTCCACATCAGCCTCAATTCGTACGCACCTTACCTGGAAAATCTTTTGGTGAATGCGTGACATGGTCTGCAGCAGCTTGTTCACGTGAAACGTCACGTGGAGACTTTGCCTGCTGGCGAATACGGATGCAACAGGCAACGACTTTGAACACGGTTTACGAAGAAACGTTTCTCCCGCTCTCCACCGTTTTCCGAACCACCTTGTAGTATTAGTGGTTCTCTTCAGACTGCCTTCGCGCATAATTAGTGAACTATTTATCGAATTTTTCAAGCTCGTCTGTTATCTTTTATAGTTTTATATTCGTTATTTTTTTCTATTTGGTTGCGTGCAGTAATCTAAGCTGACATTTTTCACGCGCACGTCAACATCTTCTGAATTTCGTTGTATTCTATCATGTTGTCCGCGAACCGGGACAAGAATGTTGAACATGCTGTGGATCTGAGTCCACAAGCAGATGCGTTCGCACACCGCACGCCTCTGACACACGGTTGACTGACGCATAGTGACACTGATTTATCAGATCATCTGCTGCCTCTCTACAATTCCATCCACAAACTATTTTTACCGCAAAGTCCTGCTTCCCGACGCCCCAGCTCGGCGCCGTACTGTACCAGCCCGGCCATCCGTGGTGGGTTCCCGTCAGCTGCGTTGCCGGCTGCGGCAGCAGGCTATAGAGTGATGTCAGTGAACCTGTACTGCAGCTCTCGCGGCGCATCCCGCATCACCTAGCAGCTTATTGCCGCTGCTGCTGCTGCTGCGCTGCACGTCTGCCTGTCTGACCGTGACACCACTACAAAACTTGAAACTGGACAAGTCAAGTCAATCAATATATCCACTTTGTATAGCGCCTAATAGACAAAAGTCATCAGAGGTGTTCGCAGCTAAAGAAATGAGTTTTGAGTTTTTTTACAGGCAACACAGCAAATGCGTTAAACAAATGACTATCACAGTGGTAGAGTATAACAGTAACATAGGTTTTCTTTCTCTTTTCTTTCTTTTTTTCTTTCGTATGGCTTCGCTCCTCTACAGTCAGACTGACGAAACATCATATAACTTACCAGTCGGTGCTGCTGTTAAACACATCTTATGTAGTAAAAAAGTATAGTTTCCTTCCCGAGCCAGACGGCCCATAGGGCGGCGCTGATCTCCTTTTCCTTATCCCTCGGCCAGACACCAGCTTACACTGCGAGACCAGTGACCACGGATATGGGGCTAGTGTATTGCGCGGTGTCGCTGGTGTGCCCGTTTAGCACCCAGCTTTCGCTGGTACTCACTGCGCCTACCCACGGATGGATGGCCAGGCTGAGTTGACTTGAGTAGCTGGTTATATACCGAGATGGTTTACGCGTCTGCAGACGGTCACCCATCCAAGCACTAACCGGGCCCGACGTACAGTAACTTTGTTGATGGAGACCAACGCGTTACCACTAAGCCAAACCGCCACCACTGTAGAACAGTAGGCTTACAAAAACAAGCGCGGACGTCGCAGAGAAACTGCCGGTTGCTGCGTCTAGAATAACTTCAGAATCGTTCAAAGTCACTTTACATGCGTATTCATAATCACTGTACAAGGGACGTTCAAAAAGTTTTAAGTCTAACCTATTTAAGCACTTATTTTCCAATGTATATTGTATAATCACCGCCTTTCAATCAGTCAGTGCACTGTCTGTAATGATCTCGGAGTTTTCCAATGCAAATAAAGTAGAATACTTCTGACTACCCTTCAGCCACTCTTTGGTCTCATACTTTAGTTCATTCTGGGTGGAAAATTTTTGTCCATGGAGGTGTTTCTTTAAATTTGGTAACAAATGATAATTACTTGGGGCGAGGTCAGGAAAACATGGTCGATGGCGCGCTTCTTCAAACCCGTATTCAAGTACAACAGCTTGTACAACATGTAACCTATGAGCAGGTGCACTGTAGTGCAAAAGCAGGGGCACCTTGAACGCGCGTCGTACAATATGTGCTTCACACGAACTGGTAATTTCTATTTTTTTAAATTCTGGTTCGAGTGACCTTGAACCCACACTCAAAGTCCGCGATAAACAACAGCTGATATATGACTTCCTATCAGGGTTCTATAGTAACCCTGCCGATGACACAGGATCCAGAAATAAAGATAGGACAAATTTCCGACGAACGATTTCTGACTCGAAAGCCGACCGGAAAAGAATATGACAGCATAATTGTATGCGCGAACCAGTATACAGAATGCAGGCTCTGTGCTCTGGCGCCGATTTTTGGCGAATATATGGCAATTTCTGACCTGTGTGTCATCGGCTTTAGAAGATGTTAAGGACGATGACAGTTGGAGAATTTACCGATAGGTGGTGGTTGTCGGATTCTCTGACGATGTGATTGTTGTGATACCAAGTTATGACGGTGTCCGGCGTGACATTCAACGCGCAGCTCAGTCTGACCGAGTTTCCTTCGGTGATGTGACGATTTCTCAGTTTCGACGTAAACTCGAGTCCCGGTCGAGCCACCTCGGTTGTATCGACTTGTCTGCCCTCGGTCAGGGGTCTCATGGCCTGCCATCTCGTCTCCGTCACAGTCTCGGCTGACGTTCTGACCGGCGCGTGGAGTGACTCGAGCGTCATCATGCGGTAGTCTGCGCTGGACGCGGGCACTGAGCGCGCCTTTGTCTTCATCCGATCCATCTCATCGTACTCCGTCTCCACGACTCTTCGGATGGAGTCCTTCGTCGACAGCTGCGTCTTCTCGGCCGATGCGGCAAGACGACGGATGTGCTCCAAGTCTTCGTACTCGATCTCGACGTCGCGGTGCCGTGAGTAGTGCTTTCTGAGAATGTCGATCACCTCGGTGCCGTACGGTACCACCAGTTTCTCGCGAATCTTCACCCCGTACACCTCGGCGTCCGGACGCTCTCCGATCTGTCTCAGCTCTTCCTCGTTCAACCTAAAGAACTTCACGTTCTGGTAGATGATGATGTCTTCCGGGAACAGGCTTCGGTTCTTGCGAACGAACTCCTCGAGGGTGTGCATCGAGTCCTGCAGGTGCTTCGTCTTCTTGATGATCTTCTCGATCTCGACGTTTGCCTGTTGGTGATCTCCGTGCCCGGTCTGCGACTGGTGCGTGTAGGTGACAGCACGCTGGCCGTTGGGAAGGACAATGACGCCAACGTCTGTCGGTTGAAAATCGTGGTATCTCGACGGATGATCGTCCGCAAAGGTCGACGAATGTGTAGCCAACACTGGCGGTAGCGGCGGCGGTGTAGCCAGCACCGGTGGTAGCGGTGGCGGAGCGGGTCTCTCCGGAATCAATCCGTAGTCGATCTTTTTGCCTGTGTAGATAACATTCGGGCTGAAGGAGACAGCTGAACGCCCGGTTCTGCCGCGAGATGGTCGACGATGAACAAGATCCAGATCGTCGGCGACCGGCGACGCCGCGCGCAGGCGGATTTCTCTCAGACGCCTGTAGAACTCATCCTCGTCGCTCTGCCTCTTGGCGGCCGGTCTTGCCGACTTCCATGGCGTCCAGGACGTCACGGTGGCAGCGGGCCCGTCGCTGGCGAGCATCCTCAACGTTGCAGATGACGGAGACGCCGCTGTATAGCTACCAGATGACGTCGTCGATGACGTATAAAGACGCGGAAGGCTGGCACTTCGCATTGGAGCGCGACTTCTACGAGTCGAAGAACTGTACGAGGTGACGCTAGGGTAGGTGGCAGTGGGTGGGGTGGTCATAGAATAGTTGACGGGTGGGCTGGTCATAGAATAGTTGGTTGAACTATAATATGACGGACTGCGCTTGTAGGACGTATAGGTCGACTGATCAAAGCGAGGTATAGGTTTAGTTGCAATCAGCTCATTAGTCAGGTAAGCTGAACCTCCACCGGATGGAATCTGGTTCAAGAAGACCTTGTAGTTTACCCCTTCACTTCCGGCAGGACGCTCGTGGGTCTTTACTGTCGCGTAGCCGACGATGTAGGCATCCTGGGAACTGGCACGTGACCTGGGTGACGTCAGGACATCGCGGCTGGTGGAAATATCCGACAGACTTCGTCCCTTGTAGATGTGAGGATGGTTCGTCGTCGTCACGTTGCTGAGGTCGGTGAAGCTGCCGCCGAATGACGTGTAAGCCGACGGCGATCTACTGCGTCGTGATGTGATGGTGGTCGGAGCGGCCAGAGTGGGCTGAATGTGGTGCTCAATGCGAGTCACTCGCACGCTACCAATGTGTGGGGCGGCAGCAGCGGCAGAGGATGACCTTGAGCCTCGGACAGCTGAAGGTCGGTCTGCCGACGACGAACGTCGTCTCTGAACCATCTCGGATGATGTCAGCGCCTACAACTAATATCATCGACATCGACATGGTTTAGAAATCATACAAATCATTGTAAATTTTTCATTTAGCATCTGGTTGCCTAGAGTACCTCTCCGTGTATCATTCATATGAACTCGGCCTGTAAGTTGTATGACTCAAAGCCTTACGCCGTATGGGAATATTGAAGCTGATCATTATAAGAAGAGTTGAGATCGCCAGAAACATCTTTCATAAGCTGAACCGGATTTGAAGCTCTAAAACAAGAGCACCATCATCAGAATTTTCGAGACGATGATACTCAGCGCATTGTTGTATAACTTTGAGACATGGACTATACGTGCTGCATCGAAAAGAAGAACTGAGGCATTCAAAATGGCATGTCTGCGCAGGAGTGAAGAAGTGACAAGACGAGACAGATTACGAAACGTAGATATACACTGAAGGACAGGATGGATCCAAGATGTAAATCGGAGAATACAGCAGAAACGACTATGCTACTTTGGTCACGTTACAAGAATGAATAGCAGCAGATACCCCAAGCAAGCAGTGGAAGGCTATGTTCACGGACAATGAAATAAAGGAAGACCCGAACTCGATGCTTGATGTTGTACAACAAGACTGCAATATGTTGGCAAGACTTCAGCGGAGGCCGGAAGACTTGGCCAAGACAGACGAAAGTAGAGGATATGCAGTTACGTGCATCTGTATCGCCAGAACATGATGATGATGATGATGATGATGATGATGATGATGCTCTGACTGGGTTTTTCAGTTTTTACCACGCGACGCTATGCTAGCGCGGTCTTTGCGACAGCAACATGTCCATCCGTCTGTCTGTCCGTCCGTCCGTCTGTCACACGCCGGTATTGTGCCTAGCAGAGCGAAAGCAGAATCGTGAAATGTACACCATCTGATAGCCCCATGATTCTAGTTTCTGGCAAGGTATGAATCGTCGAAAAATTCG
>Ga0209679_1000682_pt1 | contig 12806 bp, 7 predicted proteins | sample WorMetHEROISLAND_4_FD_187408 | JGI IMG/M metagenome (GOLD analysis project Ga0209679, IMG submission 187408) | Marine gutless worms symbiont microbial communities from Max Planck institute for Marine Microbiology, Germany - Olavius sp. 2 HERON... ...
GCAACCTACAACATGAACTAGACTTGTAGAATAGATGCGTTAATTAACGCGTTAACGCGCGATTAAAATAATTAATCGCGCGATTAACGCGATTAAAAAAATTAATCGTTCGACAGCTCTAGTTCTAACATTATTTACAGCCCACAGCTGACTAACACTGTTCTCGTGCAACTGCTTGAATCAGACCAAACTAGGTACATGGCAATGACCAGCCTGATGGCCACCCGTTGGGTGGGTCAGAACTCTGGTCCTGTTTTCGCCATTTGCAGACCAAAGTACACCAAATGAAGTTAGCCTGTGTGGAAGTGTCTGTAGTTTGCAACGCAGTTTTACAACTGACAATATTTTGTTGCATTACGGAGATATTTGTGATCAAGTCACGAAGTTGTGCGAAATCGAACCAAAGTTTTGATTTTTGAGCTGCCTAATTTCGGGGAAAGGGGCCACCCAAATTGTTGACAGAATTTTATAAATCTGGGTCACCATCGAACAAAGTTTGGTGACGATCAGCCAAGCAACCTCAGAGATTAGGCAGCAAAAAAGAAAGAAGATCTAAACTACAGCAGTAAAAAAGAATGGCCAGCGGTGCCAGGTGGCCATAATAAAGATGCCAGTGGTGTGACACTTAGCTTTAGATGGACAACAAATTCACTTGACAATAAAGAGTTTTACGCTTTAATCTACATATTTTTTTATAATTGGCAAGTTTTATCAGCAGCTAATCTATATATTTATTATAATCAGCAGCAGAAACTGTGCTGGCTGTCACGGTCAGTAATACTGTTCCTACTACTGTGGCATTTACAGGCTTGTTAACGATACTTGCAAAAAGTATCGCCAATAACGATACCAATACTATGCGCTGAAAGTATTGCCGATACCAATACCGATACTTCTGCAAAAAGTATTGGCGATACTTTTACACCAATACTTTTACCGACACTTTTAATGTTGTTACTAGCCATATAAGTAACTTTACGGTCTTTAAAAGCAGCATTTATGAAGACTATTACTTTGTGAAACACGACAGAAGAAGCAACAATTACACACGTAATATAATTAAACTCAATTAATCAAACGTTCAAACTGCATGCGCTCTGCGTTTGAAACTTGAAGCCACACCATGCAAGCACATGCACGGGCAGCGAATTCTCAGAGAAAATGTATTGGTATCCCGATATTTATGGCCCAAAAATATCGCCGATACCTTATCGATAACTCGTTTCACAAGTATTGGCGATAACTCCATCGATATTTAAAAAATATCGGCGATAAAGTATCGACAATACTCAATACTTCGATATTAACAAGCCTGGGCATTTAATAAACAAACCGGAGCTACGGAGAAAACGATTTGCAAATTATGGACTCTGGAAATCTTCCATAATCTACTGGTGCATCAGTTAGTCATACAGTGTAATTAACAAAACGCAACAAACAGCCGAGTTACGTAATTTCAGCAACAGTTCAACATAAATAATCAGCAGCAACACAGATAACACACCAAAGACATAAAGTGAAGAGTTAATGATCTAAAAACTGCATAGATATTACTTGAAAATAGCCGGCACTGATTTGATGCGACATTCAATGGAAATCACGATTGTCTGTGACGTTTTGTCTGAGATAAGCTGAATGTGAGCAACTGGAAAGTAGAACTAAAGATGGTGACACGCCTAATGGACGCAAAACAACGATGCTGCCATATTAACAACACAACGCACAACGAAGCGCAACAGCAAACAGCAACAAGCAATGCTATGTACATACGTCGGCAAATATTCTGAAACAAATAAAACGCTCAAAACAGAAAAACAAACGAGCGCTGAATAAATAATCTGCGTTGAAAATAAATAGTTATTGCCAATGCAAAACAATGCCAGTTTCATAGGCTCTTCTTATCGCTTTACTTTCACCGTAACTGATTTAACATTAGTTACAATAAGCATTTCTAAACAATGCTGCAAACAACAAATAGCATAGAAAAACAACATTAATGCCACTTATCTCATACTTCTTTCAGCCTTAACTGTTTACCCATAACTAAAATCATGCACCAATGAAAGTACAGCCGTGGTCAACACAACTCAATGCACAGAAGAACAAAGAAACTTGGAAAAGTTTTTAAGCAGCAAATGTGCAAAGCATAAGTGAAATATGAACACACTATGTAGAAAAGGTAAGTTTTCAGATAGCATCTGAATGTATCAACAGCCAGGTAAGTCACATGTACGTTGCAGTGGCGTACGTATATTCGAAAGTCATTCACCACTTATTTGCTAACTGTTAAGGATCTTCTGCAAATGTGGTACACACTTTTAATTCTTCCTTTCAACAGTATAACATGATTGCCAGACAGAGTCAAACTAGTTTATTCTAAAGGGTTAATCTTCTCACAAAACAAACTGACTGATGCTGTTATACAGCATTAAAGATCAAATGTCCCCCGGGGCAGCATGCAGACATACCACCGCCTCAATCAGCTACACTAGGCCTTCATCCTGTAGGCCGTAAGCTACTACTCATTTCCCGTCCCGCAAAGGGTAGGAGGCTGAGTACCTACACCACAACTCAGTGTGACTGGCGAGATCGATAAACAGTGAGCACAAATGAAAGTAGAATGTTTCAGGGTAAAGAAAGAAAACAGTAAACAGCATGACCCTGCATGGTGATAGGTGAACAAAGACAACATTCAGTGCTCCAAGTAAATTACATCACACGTAAGAAGACTTCAAAACAGGTAATGCACCTGCACATAAACTACAAAACAGGTGAATATGGCATGCAGTGGTACATGGCATCTCTCGTTACCGAGGAAACAGCTAGATGCAGACAGGGGATATGATTCAGCAGTGATAGCAAAAGTAAGACGCACATAGAGGTTTTGTTACTACATCTATGTTAACAATATTTACCTGAGCATGGTTTGGATTTGAACTAGTCAGCCTGCCGATCAAGAAGGGTAGATGGAGACGGTTTGGATACGCTCAATGAAAAGACAATGCTGATGGGGATGAATATTATAAGACAGTGGAGGCAAATGGAAGAAGACAAGACGTGGACGGATAAAAGGCTTGGAGGAACGGTGTCAAGGAGAATATGAAAAGTACCGGCCTGCTGCTCCAAGATGACGAACAGGTTAGGTACAAATGGAGAATAAAAAACTGAGGAGACAACTTGGAAAACAGCCACTAAAACGTTTATGTGCGTGTGTAAATGCACCCGTAGCCAAGAGAGTGGAATGTAATTCTATCGTTCACGCACGTCAACGACAAGAGCTAAGCAAACAGACAAAGAGCCACACAGCCTGACAGCCAGGCAGACAAACAGACATACATAAGCCGTGACAGAACCACTGCTAGCGGACAGGACTCTGGACAGTCACACAACAATGACTAGAGACCAACCTAACAAGCAATTTCACAACTCTCATGCTTTACACAATCCTTTTCAAAATACATCACTTTCGGAATAATTCTTAACAATTTTTTGTAACGCAGTCATATCATATCTTCTCACAACTGGAAAACACCCCAGTCGACGAATTTTGTACAGACTTTCTGACGTAGGTCAACAAATACAATTTTGTACACATGCCCTGTATTGCCATTGCACGTGTAGCTGTATTCACTGTTTTCTCAACCTAACAGCAAGCTTCTGATGCACAACAGTTGTAGGTAGCAGACCACGTGTTTTCTGAGAAACCTGTGTGTGTGCTTCTGACACAAAAGCACTTGCAATCTATCCTTGAGCTGATATCAGGTTGGTCACTAACGATGACAAAAACACACACATCAATCAATCGATGCTGGCGTCAGCTGCCGCAGCAACTGCGTCCTCAGGTGGATTTGTCTTTGCCAGCACGCAGACCCGACACTGTGTCACCTGCCTGCTTCATCACCTGCTGGATGATGCCACGCTTTCGCAGTCCAGGAATCATAGCCACTCCCACAGCTGCAACAAAGCAGGCAAAAGATAAAGATAAAGGTAAAAGTAAAGGTCCGGTACGTACTTGATATAGTGCTGCTCCATGACGAACACATGCTCAGGAGTGCGAGCGCTTTACAATCTCGGAAGTGGGCTGGCAGCTGATTGGCATAAGCTAATGATACTGCAGAACACTATGTGGCCATCCATTGCCCGTGATAGCCAACAACTGGACCCGCGGTGCAGCATGCAGACATACCACCGCCCCAATCAGCTACATTAGGCCTTCACCCCATAGGCCATATGCTACTACTCATTTCCCGTCCCGTGAATGGTAGGAGGCTGAGTTGACCCGAGCACACCGTAGGTTAGCAACTTGCTCAAGGTTGCTTGCAAATGGCTCACAGTGAGATTCAAACCCGCGATATGAAAGTTACAAGTCCGATACTCTAACCGCTAGACCACTTACACCTTACAGGCAAGACCGGATAAAAACAACAGTCTTACTGTAGCACAAACAACATTGGTAAGATTGACACAGTTGTAATAAACTAGAAAATACGCTCTGTGGAATAAGGCATGTGTCCCATGCTGCACAGCATTTAACCCTCTTTGGTTAATGATTTTACAACATGTCAGTCAAAGTTTACCCCCAGCATTGTATTGTCACTTTTTTGGGACTCACATGACCTCGTTGGTCCCGTGAGTATTGGACTTGCACTATATGGTTTGCTACAGGTCAACAACTTGAACCAACTCTCTATCTCTCATGCTTGCTGAGATATTACATGTCAAAAGTTTAGCCAAGCATTAGCTGGTTTCCCCCTTGATTCTCACACAAGAGATTATGAAGGAAGGAGTTTTTACAAGCCAGAGAGCCTTCGTGTCGCCTAGAAATCAGCGTCAAACACACTGTTCAGTGAGCACACAGAACAACATAATTAGTAAAATGCAGTTTAAGTTTATAGTCGAAGCCAAATTACATATTTTAGTGTTTAGAAGTTCTGTAGGATTAAATTATTACTATCGTCCTTCTCGCTATTTGTCTATTTACCAATATGGGGTGCTGGGGCATGCAATTTTGCGACAGCCCTGACAAATAAGTTTATGAATTTCTCATTTGCAACTATTAATCTATTTTTTCCATTCTGACAAAATTTTGCACAGCTCTTTACGACCAGAAAAGTATCGACTTTGGGGACGAGTAATAATAATAATAAATGGCAGTGGATGGTGCAGATGATAGCAGATATAGAGATGGAATCGTGACGTGGCTTGGTCTGAGTGAGTGAGTGAGTAGAGTTTAACAGCACATCAACACAGTTTAGGTCATTATCGCTGGGCTTGACCCGAAAAGCAGGCACAGAATCCCCTACAGTAAAGGAGAGCCGACGCTATATAAATCTTGCAAATGCTAGATAAATTTCGTGCAGCCCTACCACCGTGTCTTTCAATTTCGCTTTGGCCCCTAAGGGATAAATGGGTGGCAAGGCCTACTTATAATTTGCATCAGCGCCTAAACATCATGGACTCAGAGCCCACTAACGGGAAGCTGTTTTGTGTAAATCATCAGCATGCGTCAATACATCAACCGACACAGCATATACAGATATACACAATAGTAATGTTCCCTCATTAGGGTTCGAACAACAGCATGAGGAGCGGTGCTCCAACACCCCGAGGGCTTGGTCTGAAGATCGGCAGCTATTTCGTGCTGTTCCAGTGTTCCACGTTCATCTGATGAGCAGGGTAAACTATTCACATTGGCTATGACGTGACGACACACACACGCCCACTTTTCCGGAATTATTCCAGGTTAGGTTACTCCAGGTTAGGCCGGTCCCCATGACGACAGCATCATAAACATCATTATTATGAATCTACGGTGTTGTAAGATAAGACAAGATATTTATTGACGCAACCATGAATAGTTGAAATGATACAATGCAACAATTATTATAACAGTTATTACTGACAGTCAGTTACTTAATTACACTGTAACAAACACCAAAATTACAAACTAAGATCTCTAAAACTTCTGATATGGGTATGTAGGCCGCAAAACCATTGGACTATGGGACAGTTTAACAGGGGGTAATAAGTAAAGGAGTGGGTGCTTACTGCTTAGGATCTTTAATTTTTCTGAATAAGTGTTGTGGCACTATACAAATCTATATTATTATTATAATTAGGCAGCATCACTGAAAACATCAGCAATTCTGCCTATTGCAACATATGAATCTGTGCATGGTCCACCTGTGCATTCATGCACCCCACTGAAGCCTTTGAAAGAATGAGATGCCATTTGGCAGGGACACTGGTGTGGTCCCAAGTAACACTCTATTAGACAGGGGCCCTCGTCCCCCATGGTAAGGGGAGATTTGGAACCCGCAGTTCGCAGACATACCACCTATCACCAAATTACTCTAGCCATTTGTTATTACTACTGCACATCAAACCGCCGCAAGATGAAGTTACTGTACTAACCAATCAGATACGTCAGAAACAGATTGTCAATCACGCTACCGAACCAAGCCATCACGGCAAAAATACCCAGCATCATCACCAAGTACTACAATGGAAAAACCCGGCATAAATCAGTTAGACAGTGTCATCAATACAAAATATTCAAAACTATGTATTAAAATTTTAGTGCACATACAAAAATGCTTTTTATAAACATCTCACAAACGTTATGCAACTATAACAGGCATCAGAATATTATTAACTGTTCATTACCACAGTTCTCGTAATATTCAGTTTATGAATGCTGCCACGTTCTCCATTCAACCAGTAGGCTGTTTCAGTGTCAGCTTTGCACACTGCCTTTAAGTTCTGTTAGTTCACAAAAGTGAACAATGTACAGTCTGGTGGCCGCATGCTGACAGGCATGACATGGCAAGACCTCATTCGTGTAGGCTGGCAGGGCAACAGCCTTGCCCTGTCCAGAAATGGTTGTGCAAGGATCATGAGTGACAAGATAGGTTGAATTTATGTTGGTATACGCCCACTTTTTTATCTAAACTAAGACTCACTTTTTTAACACTACATTTTATGACTGATCATGTGTTATGTGTATACAGGCCTATATCTAGTTATCTATGTATATTGTACGGCACCTCTGAGTCATGGATGGGGCGCCTTAGTAATCTCAGTAATATGATGCTGACAATGATGGTGGTAGTTGCACAGCTGTACAATTTGCCACCCCTCTACTAATCATATACTCATGTCCACGTTCTCTTGGCTGGTGCCGACGGAAACGGCTGGCTATTTATTTATTTTATTTTATTTATTATTTAATTGTATTAGCAGCCTCGCAAGTGATTGGTATGGCAGCTGGCGTCCAACCTTGGAAGAATGGATTGGATAATTAAATTAAACACTCATGAGCTGGTCTGCCATGCACTACCAGAATAAATAATGTGCAAACTTACGACTTTCGGCTTATCAGATTTCAAATTCAACAGCCAGTCCTTTGCCTTAACTATGTGACTCTTAGCATTCAGAAGACGGGTGCAGATAGCTTCAAACTGACGTTCCTCAACTGCTGTCCTGCATCCACAATACCCACATGACATCTTCACAACTGACTACAGATATGCAGTGGCCAGAGGCGTCGATCATGGGGGGACGGGGGTGCTCGGGCCCCCCACAATATTTGTAGTGGGTGGGCCCTACCATTGAAAGGGCCCACCCAATATTTTCTACTTTAGGTGCATGTAAATACGTTGCGCGCCGTTTTTATTGCTTTCATCGCTTTCACCGAGTGCGACAAACTTCAAAAATACGTCTTAGTCTATCTGTAAAATGTCATAGTCTGTAGACTGTAGCTACCGCAATGTCATTGAAGCGACCATGCGACGGCGTCAGCAGGTCTGTTCTTCCATGTCAATCTGTCATGAAGGTCCCGAAATGACTTCATTGTTTAAACTGCCCTAAATTTGGTCAGTTGATTCTCAGGAAAATCATTAGAATTGTTGCCACCAGATGTCAGATTTTTAGGCTAAAATGCACCAAATTCGATTTCGGCTGGGGCCCTGCCCCAGACCCCGCTGAGGGAGCTTACAGTGCTCCCCCAGACCCCCCTTACAGCACTCCCCAGACTCCCTAGTTCCACTTAAGGGGCCCTACTTCTAAGGGACAGGAGGGGCAGGGGAGGGACAGGCAAAGGGAAGGGGAAGGGAGTTTGGGCCCCCAATCTTTATCACAGACTGATGCCCCTTGCACTGCAGTCTGTACACAAAGACACAAGACAATTTCATAGCTCCTACGGTACTAAATTTTGAACCTCTGCACTAAAGTTGGACAGCAAATTGTCTTCATCTTCTCTACGAAGCCCACCTACCCACAGCATGTGATCTATCTGATTTAGCATAAAACGTAAAGCAGTCAATAACAGTGGAATAAATGAGGACTTACTTACTAATCATCACAGTGTAATGATAATATGTATTTTTGTGAAACAGCAGAATTTCATTTGTAAATAAAAATTTCACAAGCCTCCACATCACAGATTATACTTTTTGGTCTTCCACGAAGATGACGGGTATCATTAACTGCTAATTTTTCACTAAATTTTTACTGGTAATGTCAAATTCTGACACGACATCATGTAACTGGCTGGAATTCTCCTATTCATAGCCAGCACTGATTTAGGCTATCAACGATTCATAGTAGCAAATGAGAAATTCATAAACATATTTGTCACGGCTCTCACAAAATTGGATGTCCCAGGGCTACGTTGGTAAATCTGGCTCTAGACTGGAGAACTGTCATACAACAGCCAGCCTCTTCTACATTCCTTGTGTTAACATATTCCTTGTGTTAACATGTTAACGCTCTATAACATCATAAACTACAGATTTTACCGACATATAGACTGTGAAAAATTTTCCAGTCTAATATGTCGAGTTGCACAACTTTTTGGACGCCGCTTGTAACTGACAGTGATCCAATGCAAGCAACATTCAGGAAACTGTAAACCGACTGAGGCCAACTTAGCCTCCTACCCTCAGCAAATAGGGAGATAAGTATCAGCTTACAGGTGTACAATGAAGGCCTAGTGTAGCAGCAGGGCTACACCACTGGTCCAAGGTTTGTAATGCCAATCAGCTTCCCCTTCCAAGATGCTCTAGCAATGTAGGGCACGACTTGTGTAAGCAGTGCTATAGCAAGTGTCCAGATCTTTACTTTTAATTACTCATTCAGACATGTCAAGCATGGTATATTAGAACAGAAACATAAGATCCTAGTAATAAAAGTAGTTAATCAGTGACAGAAGCAACGACAGGGCATGTATTTCAGCTCAGTTGCAGCAAATATGACGACTTCAACAGCAAGTGAGCTCAGCTGCTGTTTACCACCAACACAACTTCACACGAACCATTCTGACGAAGTGAAGATATACGAGTTGAGAGTTGGAACAGCAAAGTCAATCACTGACACAAGAATTCCAATCAGACAAATGGCTGTCAGTACTGAAGGCTCCCAGTACCACACCTGCCTACAAACAAACAACAACACAGCCGGTGCTTGTTACTACAATACAAGCATCACTAAACAGCAAAATAGCAATAACATTTCTTGCAGCTTATTGTTTAACAGTCTCAGCGTACGTGCAACCTTTGAACAGTGTTACACAAGATACAGAGAGATTCAACACTTATTGCAGATTATGACGCTAGACAGAAGAGCAAATTTATGACACAGAACTAAAACAGAAAAATAACAAGCATGAGAAATCAGAGCAAGAAACCCACGTGCTGTCACAAGCAAAACCGTGCGATGCAAAATTCATCAGTTTCTACAGATCTTAAATTGACAAATAATTTCAGCATGATACAGTGTAGCATATACTCAGAAAACTATTTATTTGGCAGTAGTACAAACTGAAACCTCATAATACACAAAAGGCACAAAATCTGCTGTCATACGACACAAAACACGCAAAATCGGCGAGTAGCAAAGTTAAGTGTTAAACACCTGCTTACTATTCAGCAGTTAGACCAAAGCAAAGAGCTACCTGTCCAATTTTTATTTGCAAATTCCTTAAGAAATCTCCGAGAACTGTAACGTTTTCTTGGCATATAACTTTGATTACATGTTTATCGTCAATGACGAACGGCATTTTGTTACTGACGTCATGTGTTACATCTATGTGTTACATCACATCAGCTAAAGGCCTCACATACTCACCAGCTAAAGGTGGTGAGTATGTACCAAGCACCAATTATTTATGAACAAAATGCTTCAAAAATTGTAAAAGTATCTCCACAGATGCCAAACTTATGTCAAAAATGAAATGGCTTGCTTTTTTGTGGTACACAGTGTATACAATAAAGTTGGCCTTATTTTCTAAGGTTCCGAAGATAAAGCACACAAAAGAACTGAAAATCGACATTTTGGATTACCCCACTGTCACTTGTCACTTCTCCAGGGAACCCCACAAATATCCACACAAACCTTATACTGACAGAAACTAGAGTCACTGGGCTACATCTTCACTGCTGATATTATGGGTGTATCTTCATTCAAATTTTCATGGTCTCTGAAAAACACCACAGTATGAAGTAGAATAGGTAATGGCCGTTCGTCATCCTCTAAGGTCATTGATTTCATTACCAATCAAAAGGACGTATGCGACTTCCTATTGGTCATCAACAGTAACCTTGGTCGTATCTTGCAGTTGCTGCATTTTGGAGATAATGCAGGTTTTCTGCTAGAACAGCCATCCCACAACCTATTCCATGCAAAATTTTGGGATGTTCCCCTTGCACTAGATCGCCAGTGTAGGGCTTTGAGGAGAGCAAAGACCCTAAGCTAATTAGTTGTGTAATTATTTTTGAACTAAACCAACACATACAACCACGGTACATCAACGTTAGGGGCAGACAGATGGACGACTCATGATATCAGTACCACACTTTGCACTATGTGCATCATGCAGGAAAAATTAGTCCCAAAATCCATTAAAACAGTCTGGAAGGTACCAGCAGTCTAACGAAGAAAAGATTTGTTGAAAAAGTACATTTGAAACCTGGACAGGAATAAAGGTACTCTGCTGACATTCAAAAACATGAGAATCAGAAAAAGTGATTAGGATGAGGCAGATAAATAGAACATGGAAACTGATTCCAAAAATGAGGTGATGCAGCCATGTATACTGCATCTACAAGGTGAGGCATAATTACCGGACCCCCTAGCAGCAAATGGCAAACTTTGTTACTATACTATTTTTCGGCATAAAAATTCCCACAAGTAAGCATGAGATAATGCTACATGCAATGTCGCTAAAGGGTGCATCAAGGACGTCGATGAACTGCATTTACTTACTGAGACAGCTTGGGACAAACTGGATCAGCGTGTTATTGATACGGCAGTCAGGCAGTGGCATACGCATCTTCGTGCATGTGTTAAAGCAAAAGGTGGACACTTTGAACATAAACTGAGCCAGTAGTTTGGAATGATGTTGTTGCTCATAACAGCATAGTCTACCACACATTTCTGCTAAATTTTATCAAATTTTGTCTATTTGTTTAAAGGCTATACAATAAAAACCAAGGTGGTCCGGTAGCTTCAGATGAATGCAAACGTCTACTCACAGAAATATAAATGTCAGTATGCCAACAACAATGGCCGGGTAGTAGTTCTGCTCCCATTCCAGAACTTTGTTCAGTGGCAGCATAAGCTCACGGTAGCCTTCAAGGTCTTTTTTCAGCTTGCCGAGCTCCTAACAAACAAGTCAAGATAACACTCGCGTCAATAAACTAGAACTGCTCCGATAGTACAAACCTCCGGTAAGACTAGTGCTGCCACCTGGTGAATAAAACTGACTCAAAAACAATATGCTATACACATATATATCCTTTAAAAAATTCCTGGATCCAGATCATGATATGGATTGCCACGAATATCTAATCGATTGGTCCATTATTATCATTGCGCGCGACAGCATATGCTGTAAGCGCGCATATGCTATCGCAATTCCGTCCGTCCGTCCGTCTGTCACACGGGTGGATCAGTCAAAAACGGTTGAAGTTAGGATCATGCAATTTTCACTATACAGTAGCCCCATCCCTTTAGTTTTTCCGTGGTAAGTTTCACCCAGAAATTCTGACGGGTTCCCCTTGAACGGGGGCGTCAAACAAGGGTGGGGTAGGAAAAATTCGCAACTTTCAGCCAATAACTCGCCGCATCTCAGAAATGGTGCAAGATAGGACCAAAGTTACTATTAATGACTAATAGGAAGTCGCATACGCCCTTTCGATTGGTGCCAAAATCAACGATCTTGGATGACCATGAACGGCCGATACGCATTCTGTTACAGAAAAGATGTGTCTTTTGGAGCCCACCACAAAAAATTGAATGAAGATAGACCCATACTATCCACAACAAAAATGTAGGCCATTGACTCTAGTTTCTGGCGACATAAAGTTTGTGCGGACATTCGCAGGGGTTCTCTGGAGAGGGGGCATCAAACGCCAGTGGGGTAATCGAAAACGTCGGTTTTCATGGCTTTTGGATGCTACGTCTTCAGCACCTTAAGAAATGAGGCCAACATTATTATATAGTGTTATTTAGTCCCCTGTCGCCTTTCCAGTGACCCCAAAATGTATGACCTTGAATGACCTTGATGGACTACTTGGCGTCAAATTCTGTTTTCGTGCCGGTTTAGCTGGCTGACACCGAGCGACTTCGGAAAAATAATTGCGTGAAAACTAATAAAGATAGATACATACTGTCAGCGGTGCAAATCTCCGGCAGGGACTCTAGTTTCTGGCGATATAAGGTTTGTGCGGATATTCGGTCGGGTTCTCTAGAAAGGAGACGTTAAAGGACAGTTAGGTCGGTCACGCGTTAACGTCAATGTCTCGAAA
>Ga0209679_1000683_pt1 | contig 12804 bp, 4 predicted proteins | sample WorMetHEROISLAND_4_FD_187408 | JGI IMG/M metagenome (GOLD analysis project Ga0209679, IMG submission 187408) | Marine gutless worms symbiont microbial communities from Max Planck institute for Marine Microbiology, Germany - Olavius sp. 2 HERON... ...
AGATTTTCATGTTTCCACTATATCTCCAGTATCTATTGATAGATTTTCGCCAAACTTTTGTCACTGGTGCATCTTGGGACACAGATGACCTGATTACGTTTTTGGGTCAAAAGGTCAAAGTTCAAGATCACACCATCGCGGCGGAGGCGCACAGCACTCGACGCTACCGTCGAGTGCAACTTTTTCTAGTTTGTTTTAATATGGTTGTAGGGAGAAGTCAAGTGCAGGTATTGTTGGCACAGAAAGTTGGAGGATTGGAGACGTGCTTCTCTGCTTGCGCTCCATATTGCCGGTACGTGAACGTTGTCCAGCCTCACATTTTGTACTGTATATTGTCATATTGTCAGTGTTGATTTAATTTGATTCGATTTGATTTAATTTGGATTGGATTGGATTGGATTAAGTAAGTGAGTGGGGGATATTATAGTGCACCCAAAAGCTAGCTGAACTAGATTAATGTGGGCACTTTACCAAGTTGACAATGCCAAAGACTGCTAAAAACATGTCGATTCATTTACCAAGTAATCAGCCCATGGGAGAGCGGGGAACTAAGGAGGAGGAAAAGAGATAGGTCTTGAGCTGAGAATGGAACATACCATGAGACAGGTTGACAGCAGGTTCAGGGTTGGAGCCTGAGGACAGAAGGGAGCCGAGAGGTGAACCATATTTGGATTGGATTGGATTGCATTGCATTGTTTGTTTGTTTGTTTGATATTGATTGATCGATCCATCCGTCCATCCATGCATCCATTCATATTCATTGAAACTGTTGACTTCTGTAATACACTGTCCTTTCTTAACCCTTTCATTACTGTCATATCCTTCACTGGTGCTGCCTACCAATGATACAGCATTGTATAGATGTACTAGACCATCAGGCTGTTATCTGAATGATTGACACACACACACACACACGTGCGCGCACACACACACACACTTGACTGTCAGCTGGCCAGTGGTATTCTAGTATGACTCAAACTGTAGCAGGGTGGTCCTGGGTGGCATGGTTCTGTAAACAATTCAGCACCAATGTTCTTACAGTAGGTGCTTGGCAGACTGCAAATTGATGGTGATGATGATGATGATGATGTAGAGCTACGAGAATTTAGCGGGTCACGTGACCCTGGCCACGCCCCTTTTTTGAAAAATTTTTATGGGGTCATGTCTGGATTGTCTTTGGAAACTTGCACGTAAAATTTGAAGTCTTGCAGCAAGTGCGTGGCACACTGCAAATTGATGACGACGACGACGACGATGATGATGATGATGATGCTGTAGAGCTATGAGAAGTACTTGGCTCATGAGCAGCAGATATTGATAGCATTAGACAGCGAGTGCCAGGAGAGTCGGACATTTGAACGTGTCTACCGCGAGTTTGAAGCTCAGAAAGTCTGCTACTTGCCGATCAATGCATTTCTGCTGAAGCCTTCACAGAGGCTGATACACTATCAACTCATTATCACCAGTCAGTTGATACTCGAGTGTCCTAATTTTGCTTTCTATTTTATATACAGTAGTGGCAAAGTGCTCGTGTTGCTTATGGATGTGTCTGCATCGTTGTTCAGTCGGTTGCTCGGTTGGTGATCAGAGATTTGAGCTGATTTTTGGCTGTGTTACAGATTGAAAATCAACAGAGTAGCTGGCTAACTCAGGTGTATTCGGAAAATGGCTGTGCATGGCTTTCTTGTAAATATATGCATAATGCACAACTTATTCTCATCCTTAACGGTTGATGTATGCTGCAGAATTACTGAAGTTTTATGGACCACATCACAAGGATTACGCTGATTGCCATGGTAGGCTTGATTTGCATTATCCCTGTATTGTTTTCAGTCATTTTGAGTGCGAACTAAAAAGTTTTCTATTCGCTCAGTACTAGCTGCAACATTAAGGGCCGGTTGTTCCACGCGCAGGTTAACCTCGTAGTTCAATTCTCGGGTTAACCTTGCGCACATTGCACCACAGAAAATTAAGTGGTTAACTTGTGGATTTTGGCGTGGTGCAGTGCGCTACGAGATAACTCTAGAGTTAACCGCGAGGTTAACTCTAACCTGCACGTGGAACAACCAGCCCTAAAAGTGCATTCAAAATTTGCCGTGTGTCTGTGCTATACATATTTATTGCAGAATCGAATTATATTTTGAATTTCAGTTTCATTTAACACAGCTGGTCAACTCTGCAGCCTTAGTGATTTGTTTATAGTGAGTCTGTTAATAGGTTTAAGTCATGATTTCATACAAGCACGGTGCCTTGATTCCCTTGAAGGCACCGTGGAACTGAACAGCGTTTAACTGTAACTAATAGTGACTTCAATACTGCTGAGTAAAACCAGTGGCTGGAAATATGGGGGCTAATTACAAAAAAATCTTAAGATTATCTTACGATGTGATAATAACTTACGATAATCGTAAGTCAAACTTGCGATAATGTTAAGATGTTGCTAATTACAAAAACATCTTGTTTATTATCACATCGTAAGATAATCTTAAGATTTTTTGTAATTAGCCCCATGGACCGTATGATACTATTGTAGGAAGTAGGCCGAGTCGGCCTGACTTAAAAAGCTGCCATGCGTTCAACACATACTACCGAACTGTGTATCGTGGCGTGATGTGGGTTGACCTAGACGCATTGTTGCTGTTGTACATGGCCACGATAAATCTCCAGTAGCATAAACGTCCGGGAGAGCTTTATCGAGACCCTTGCATCGTACGACACTCTGTATCGTGCAAACCCTTGTTTGTCAGAAACGTACATATACCAGCATGCTCATAGAGTACTGAACACTGGCTTAGACGATGATGTTCTCTGTCAGAGCAGGGCCATGTTTTAGGAACCGCTGGCTAGTTTCCTGGCTTTTAGGCTACTGCAAAAGCCGTGCAATTTTTATTTGAATTTTGCATCATCCGTTGGGCCATGTTTTGGGTTTTATGATGCAGAGATTTTGTGTAACTTTCATTACCGTAGATTCTTGGATAGAAGCCCTTGGCCTCTGTCAGTACAAATTGACCTGGCTTTTGTCCGAGGTTTTACTGAAAAACTGAAAAACAAACTTAAAAATAATTACTAACTTAAACCACACTGGTTGTGACTCATCGGCAGGCACAGGTTACAAGACAAGTTAAATCTCCGAAGGCTGAGTTACAAGTCGTCATTTTGCACAAAACTGTCAGTTAGTAGTCTAGGCTTGAATCAACGGCTGTATGTGCTGCTGTTCACTGTCACTTGACTTTGTAATTGTCATATATGGTGAGTTGGTTTGATGTCTGCTGAAGTGATGGCTGTGCTGTATTCTTATACAGAAGCACTGCAAGTATTGAAGGAATTGAGACAAGGACATGCTGATGATGAACACATGAAACACTCGGTGAGTTTTGCACAATCACGTACAAGATATATGAAGTAAGTGTATGTTAAACAACTGTCTGGAGTGGGATAAGTGAGTGTTAAACGAACGAACTTATCCCACTCCAGACAGTTGTTTAACACACTTACTCCCACGGTCGCAGGCGGTCGTAGCCTAACATTGTCCTGGTTTGGTCATGCCTGAGTGCACCCGTGGAGTTACTGACCCGTTATACCACTCCAGACACAACGGTAGAGATAGGCAGTACGAGTGCGACCGTGGAATAAGATAAGGAATATTTGATTAAATACAACTGTAAATGGTTGAATTGGTAGAATGCAGTTGCATAACACAGTGAACACATATATCACAAAACCACAAAAAGACATTCGGCTTCTCATAAACAAACATAAAATTGTGCATTATAATTTCTTAGCAGGACAGTATGATACACTGATACAGTATAGTACCTCGTCTCTCACTGCTTCATCTTTCTGTGCTTTGATGCTTTTGGTTGGGTGACGGGAAGGTCGTCCAGCCTGTAAAACGTTCTACCACAGAGATCTATCGATAAACTGCTGCAATGCACGTTACAATAGAATGCAAAGAACCCACTTAGGGACACGGGCCTTCACATAATGGAACGTCGCATGCAAGGTTTAGCATGGCCATGGATGCTTTACTGCATTCACCTGCTGTTATCACAAGCACCCGATTTACCGACAATGCCATAACTTAATTAATACAAACCGAAAAAAACAGTCAAACATAATTATAACATTGGATAAATTTCGACGTGATAAATATTTACAAATTCTGTCACTAAACTTTGCCCAACCAGGATTCAAACCGTAGCCTCTTCCATTGTGGTCAGCAGCTCTACCACTCGACGTATGGTGCTATAAGCTGAAGTGAGCGGCTGATTCTGGGTTTGATGAACTAGTTGAATTTGTGTAACAGGAGATGCTGCAGAAGCTAATTGAGTTACAGCAGGATCTTGTTGGCACTGACAGCCTTCTCCAACCAAACAGGGTATGTTTGTCTCTCTGTCTCTGTGTCTGTCTACACGTCATCTTTTGTTTGTCTGGCCCATTTGCCAGAGTTACTACAAGTTAGGTTACTCCAGGTTAGGCCGGTCCCCACAAGTAAACTTCTGGGAATTGTTGTGACAGAACTTTTTATTGAAAGTCTCGTTGGCAAGATTTATATAGCGTCGGCTCTCCTTTACTGTAGGAGCCTCTGTGCCTGCTTTTCGGGTCAAGCTCGGCACTAATGAGTAATGACCTAAACTGTGTTGATGTACCGTTAAACCCTACTCACTCACGCAGAACTTTTTACTGCCCGAATGCCCTTCCTGTTGCCCGGCAGCAAAGTCAGTGCCATAAACCAACACAGATTTCTTGAAAATGAGTCGTGCAAAAACTTTGCATTGAAAGCCGGCAACAGAAACCTGTGTTCGTTTTCTGGCATCCATCTTTATTAGCAGAACAGAAAGTCATCATAGACTGCAGGCTGCCAGTATTGGTTCTAGACGGGGAGTCAACTAGGCCTGTGCCATTGTTAATCCTAATTCGCTGTCACTGTCTGAGCGTAAGACGCTTGGCAACTGTACGGACGGCCGCATATCATGTCGGCACTCGGCGGCGACATGCTTTGTTGTTAGTGGAGCTGTGGGCTCTATAACCGTCCTTCTGTTGCCGTTTTATTTGACTCAGTTGAGATTTTGTGTCACAGTTTTCCTGCAGGACATAGTATGTACAGGGTGTGCCAAAAAAGTGACACCCTTGTCAACTACATCAATATAATGTCATATAAACTGCAAAACATCAGATATTTACACTGTTTGAATAATTTCCACATTTGCTACTACTGATTCACACAGTTATGTGCTCAATGTGTCCACCCTGCCGCCGTACAACCAAAGTGTGTTTTTCACAGTGTGCGGTGGTGCACCGTCCTGCTGCAGAGTCCATCTGTACTAACGACACTTGGCTCTGATGTCAGGCAACAATCTTTCACCAACAACATGTTCACAGTAACACGAGCTGCTTACTTTTGCTCCCAGTTCAATGAAAATAATGCCAGTTTTGCCCATACACGAGATGCCAACAGAAACCATCACGTTATGCATCTAACAAGGGTAGGAAACTCGAATACCAAAAGGGTGTCACTTTTTTTGGCACACACTGTATGTATATGTACAACTGGTGTGTGTTTGTGTTTGTGTAGGAATTCATCCGTGAGGGATGTCTACAGAAACTGTCATCAAAGGGCTACCAGCAGCGAATGTTCTTTCTGGTGTGTTTACTGCAAATCGTGTAAAGTGTGATATTTGCCGACCTAATCATACAGCTTATTGCCGTCTTAATTGTGTCTTGTCACAGAGCTCTATATCTATGTTGATGTGTGTACGTAACAGTTCACTGACATGCTGATCTATGCAAGTCGAACTGCGACAAGGTCACTACAGTTCAAAGTTCATGGTCGATTGCCGGTCGCTGGAATGGCTGTAAGTGGATTGGATCTGTTGCAATGTTGGTGAACGGCATATTATGTCATTCAGTTATTGGCTCTAATGCGTTTCTGTGTTTCTTTCAACAGTGTGGGTTGGGTGACAGGAAGGGCATCCTGCCTGTAAAAAACTGCAGCAACTCTAAGGTTCTCTGCAGAAAGTAGTAGCAGCAGCATGTGCAGCAGTGGCAGTTACTGCCTGCCTTTCACTCAAGACCTGAAGTTTCTGGGTGGCTTTGTTACTGAGCTTTAACCCTGAAGTGCTGAATTATTCACAAGGTGGCAGCAGCTCTGTGTTGCACAAACATAGTTATTCAAGTTTAGTAAGTTACATCTGCGTGCAACAAGACATGCCAGTCTGATCCAGTGCCGACATAGCTGGTGAAGAAGTTTAGCTGGCAACTGTCGCCGTTCATCGCGCGGCTTTTCAACGCATCATTGGCGACTGGTTGTTTTCCGACCAAACTCAAGCATGCCATTGTCCTTCCTCTGCTCAAGAAGAACGGCCTAGACAAGGATCAGCTGAAGAATTACAGACCGGTATCCAACTTACCATTTCTGTCCAAACTGCTGGAGAAAGTGGTCCAAACGCAGCTGCAACGTTTCTTCACTGTCCATAGCATGATGCCGACTCATCAGTCGGCATCCAGGCGATATCACAGTACGGAGACGGCGCTGTTGAAAGTGTTCAGTGATCTCCAGCTCGCCAAGGATCGTGGACAAGTGTCGGCTCTCTGTCTCTTGGACTTGACAGCTGCGTTTGACACTGTAGACCACGAGTTGCTACTTCGTCGACTGCAGCGAACGTTTGGTGTCTGTGGCAGTGCTCTGGCATGGTTTGAGTCGTACCTGTCTGGCAGGACACTGCGTGGTGGTTGACAGTGTGATGTCCCAAGCGATACATGTGCTGTGCTCTGTGCCTCAGGGCTCTGTCCTGGGTCCACTGTTGTTTTTACCATACACAGCTGATTTGGCCGAGCTTGCTGCGAGATTTGGTGTCACATTACATGCCTTCGCGGACGACAACCAGCTGTATCTTAGCTGTAGAACAGATGACGCAGATCTGTCTGTGGCGGCTCTTGAGTGCTGTGTAACAGCAATCAGTCAGTGGATGTCCGCCAACCGCCTCAAACTCAACATGGAGAAAACGGAATGGCTCTGGACGGGCACCATGAGCAACCTCAACCGACTCCCCAAGAGTGCACTGCAACTGAAGCTTGGGAACGACACAATTGACGTCGCCGATGCCGTACGGGCTCTTGGAGTGCTCGTCACGCCGGACTTGTGCCTGGACAAGCATGTCACCGCCGTCAGCGCCAAGTGTTTCTTTCAGCTGCGCCGAGTGCGACGGTCACTGGATGATGAGTCTGTGGCGACGCTAGTCCATGCATTTTTACTAGTCGCATTGACTGTTGTAACGGACTGCTGGCTGGTGCGCTGAAAGTGGTGACAGACAAGCTGCAACGTGTGATGAACTCAGCAGCATGCATCGTCGCCAACATGCGGAAGTTTGACCACGGTTTAACGCACGTTCGACATGAGATCCGTCACTGGTTGGATGTACCAGAACGTGTCACATTCAAGTTGTGCATGATCGTCTACAAGTGTCTGCATGGAATGGGACCAATATATCTGTCGGAGATGTGTCGGCCAATCTCGTCGGTGGCTGGCCGTCGTCACCTGCGTTCTGCTAACCGTTGGACAACAGCTCGTCGTTCCTCGCTACAGACTCACGACAGCTGGCAGAAGGGCATTCTCCTGCGCTGGCCCGTCTGCATGGAACAGTCTTCCTGAATACCTCAGAGACGAATCGCTTGTCCTGGATTCGTTTAAGTGTTCGCTCAAATGTTTTCTGTTTGCTTTGTACTAACACAGCGCATCGAGCGCATTAGAGATTAATTCGTTAATGATAGCGCGCTATATAAGTTTACACTTAATATATAATAATAATAATAATCTGTCAGTTTTAAAGGTAATAATTTTAACGATCAACACGAAACTTGATTTTCTATTATAATTTTTTATTAAAATATAAACAATATAATATAATTGTGACTAAATAAATAGATGTCCATATTAATTGTTCCGACTGCTACCATCATCTGTGCTGTACATCAGTTTGCCACTTTCTAACTACTACATGACGGTCACCACACATGGATCATACTTAACTAATGACTGTCGTCTTGTCGTCTTGTCGCCGACGCTCGTGAGCGACGACTACGCTCCATAGAGAGCCAGACATGCGTTGTTACCTGGACCCACAGCACCTTTGGTGACAGAGCTTTTGCAGCTGCCAGTCCCGGGCTATGGAACAGTTTACCGCCACATCTCAGAGATGCTGACTTATCGTACAGTCGGTTCCGGCGGTCACTAAAGACATTTTTGTTTGGATAGTGGGGCCACGGTGCAGTGCGAACTATTTTAACTGCGCTGTCTAGAAATAATCTTACTTACTTACTTACTTACTTACTTACTTACACAGCCCTGGGTAGAGGTCATGTCCAGTTCTGAAAAAAAACTTGATTGGCAGATGTGTGCGACTCGTCGGCGACCTTGACTGTGACGGCATCCTCCGTGGAGTCTCGAAAACTGCAGAAAACTGCAGATTTGTGATGAGAATTTACAGTGTTGTTTTAGAACAGTCATCATCTGTGTAATAACTGCAGTCATGTGTGATCTCTGATTGCACAAAATGTCACTGTTATGTCCAGATATTGCCTGAACGTAGGCAAGCGAAACTATTCTTGAATACACCGGACAAAGGTCTGGCTCGTTTTGCCTTGAGTATTAGAAGGAAGACTTGAGAATTCTTGTCGGATTACTCACCAGTCATGCTGATCTTAATCGATACCTCAAAATTATGGGACTCCGAAATGAAGTGGTATGTTCCCTCTGCCAAGATGAGGAGGAAACTTCAATACATTTCATTGCCCAGTGCAGTACCACAGTGCTGCTCCGAAGATCTATCCTCGGTGATTACAAGCTTTCACTGAACACTCTTAATGGTATCCACTGGACAGTTCTCCTGAGGTTTGCAAAAGCCTCTAGGAGATTTTTCCGACCATGAGGTCTGTCGGGGTTGCGCATTGAATTGAGGCCTCGGTGCTGGTGTGCCTTGTGCATCCGCCCCGAAGTTAAGGTAAGGTAAGGTAAGGGTCCAGATATTTGAAAATGACATGTCATGCCCCTAACCCCCTGGATTACTTTGGCAAGCATGCTTTTCTTTACTGCTTTCTGCTGTCTGAGTTACTGATCAGTGGGGTTTGAATGTTGGTTAATAAGCTGATTTTGGAGTAATTCATGCTGTCGTTTCACTGGTTGCCGCAGATCAAAGAAACAGATTCCAAGATGGCGGCTGCAAACAGTTTCACCGTGTATGCCGGGAACCGGCTTCTGGTCGTAGCTGCGAGCTCGGAGATGGAGAAGAACAAGTGGATGGAAGACTTGCAGATGGTGATTGATGATCCGAGCAACGAGCTGGAGATCGACCAACTGCGCTACGCCAGTCTGAAGTCAAACAGTAAGTGTCAACGTGTCACCTGTGTTTCATGGAGTCTGTCTGTCTCTATCTGTGTCTGTCTGTCTCTTTGTCTGTCTCTGTCTGTGTTTGTACCTGTCTCATTTATCATATTGTTCACATTGCCCACAGGCTGCTGTGACAGCTTCTGATGGGGGTACCGCGGCGGCGTCCCCACCGCTGTCAGGAATTGGCGACCCTGCCCTCTGTGGGAGCCAACCCCTAGTCACCCCATTTCCTTATGTAGACTTAGCTTCGCTGTGTTTTTGTGTTTTCTTGTGTGTATTTTAGTTAGATAGGTAGTAGATAGGGTCACTGTGTTTGGTTTTGTTTGTTTGGTTTTTATTGGTTGTTAATACCAGTGCAAGTGATTGCCTGGAATGACTCGTCCCCGAAATGATCTATTGTGTCAAGAGAGATGTTAAACTATACTCACTCACTCACTCACTCACTTACTCAGCTTCTGTTGAAGGACAGTACTGTGCCAGTGGAAAAGCATCCCAAGCCGAAAGATCGGTGTCTGAACAAATCTGAGCCCAAACACAAGGATGCTGCTGGTCCGGTCCTTTCCTGGAAAAGCATCATCCCTTGCCGTGCAGGACACAGATAGTGTTGATTGAAGTAGGTATGGTGAGTGGTAGGCAAGCGACGTGACCGAATAACCAGGTCCATCTCAGGCTTGCAGTATCTCTGACTTTCTAACTACGTGACAGTCACCATGCTGCCCAGTGACTTGGGCTGCCTTGTCATTGGTGGTGAAGTCATACCACTTGATGCGGAGGATTCTGCATTGTTTGTGCATATGGAACATCTGCAGTTTCACCTGCTGTCCTGCAGTCAAAGAGGTCCGTGTTTCGGCTCTGTATAGGAGGATTTGTGTGATGGTATATCTGTCACTGTCATCTTGAAAACATTACATAACTGTTGGTTAAAAGAAGGGAAGGGAACTACAAGTGCTGTTGCTGTTAAAGTTTAAAAAGTTTAAAGCCTAGTATAGCTGTTAATGGGAAACCCATCACAGAGCTACGGAGCGTCACTTGCCATATGGAATCACACAGTGTTACCTGCCACCCGACACAAGTGAACAAGCCCCACCATAACCTCAGTCATCCAGGCCAGTAGGCCTACTCGGTTTACCTACCCCAAAAGGATGGAAGGCTGAGTTGATCTAGGTAACTTGACAACAGCTCAGCCGGGAATCTAACTCATGACCGCTTGATCGCAAGTCCAACGCCGTTACACCACCAAGTCACCCTACTGCTGTTAGTTGAGTTAAAATGGCCTTCCTGCTTTGTGTAAAATTTCTGGTTTCTTGCAGTTGTGTTAAAAGGTAAAGGTGTTCCCGTAGTTGATATAAGATTGAGACCGGTTAAACAAAGTTCAAGAGTGTGTGTTGATGTTTGTGTGAGGTTCGTCTGAGGTGTCCGATGATTCCGATGCTGACAACGTCGACCGACAGATCCAGCACAGAACCAACACCCTGATGCATGTCTGCTGGCATCGCAATACCAGTGTCAGTATGGTGGAACGAAGCCTTGCTGTTAGGGTCAGTCCACACTTCTCGTGTTTAGTGTTAGCATGTTTAGTGTCAGCATGGTGGAACAAAGCCTTGCTGTTAGGGTCAGTCCGCACATCTCGTAGTTTGTATGGCCACCATACAAAGATATCATCACTAAGTCGTCACGGCACAGTTGTGATCAATTGTCTTCATATTGGTCATACAAGATTCACGAACTCCTAGCTACTAAAGGGAGAAAATCAGCCGGAATGTCAAGTTTGTCAGTCTGCCTTGACTGTTAAGCATATTTTGATAGACTGCACTCATCTTAGTGCAGTGCATCAAAGATAATTCAGAGTCGATGCACTGAAAGAACTTTTTGAAATCGTAGACTCTCGAAATATTATATCTTTTATCTTTTATTAAAGATATAAACTTTTATCATTACATATAATCCTTATTTTATATTAGCTCACTAGCCTTGATTTTTCCAACTATTTTACCATTTCTGATGGCACTGAATGGCCAATATCGTGTTGATGTGCCGTTAAGCAACTGCTCACTCACACTCACCCACGGATCTTGTGTTTAATGTTACATGCACTGTGATGTCAAGTATTAGCATGATTGACTGCAGCAGTCAGTGGGCATTTTGACAGCCTGTTGTTCCCAGCATGAGATTTACTCTGTATACTGTATAGGATTGCCCTGAATAGGGTTTATACACTCTTTACTGGCCTCATCGTGAAGACTATGATGTGCATTTATGTGATGCGTAAATAATAGTGTATGTTTTCGTGCTTTATGTAATGGTTGAAGATCAGATAACTTGGTTACATGAATGTCAGTGAATATCAGTTCATATAATATGAGATGATATTATATCTCGTCAGTGAGACGAGTTTAGCGTGGAAAATTAGTTGCATTTGGCTGGTGTTGTTTGCACGATTTTTTGCAGTTTTAGGGTCAGTTCACACATCTCTGATTGCAGTGTCTTCACTACTGTGCGTCTGATGCTGTACATTGCTGCAAAATAGTCTTGTACTAGTAGCTACATAGCCTTGGTGCTGTGATTATTTTTACCTTTCTTCATACTTAAGTCTCATTGTACACAACTTATGCATTCTTTTCGAAAGTGTCAACAATCGCAACATCATTGTTTTTGCTAATTAAATCTTTTTACATTTAACTGCAGTGTACACTGTCCTCATCTTATTGTAGCCAAAGAGCCTTGATCATGCAAAATACACTAGTTTATATCTGTTGTGCCGTTATGGCACAGAAATGGCCTCTCATGCTAATGTGCCATTAAGAAACTACTTACTCACTTATGCTGCAGTGAACTAAGACAGAAACTGACCGTCACTATTTTCTTGCCTGCGGTTACTGGCTGCATGTACTGAGCAGATCAGTGTGTTGACATGTAGAGTTCTGCAGGGGAATGCTCCACTGTATGTGGGACTGCTTGCCGCTTTGCTGGTACCAGTCGTCTGCTGGTGCCAGCTGTGAAACTTATCACAGTCAGCAGCCAGGGGGCTAATTACAAAAAAATCTTAAGATTATCTTACGATGTGATAATAACTTACGATAATCGTAAGTCAAATTTGCGATAATGTTCAGATGTTGCTAATTACAAAAACATCTTATAAGATGACTTACGATTATCGTAAGTTATTATCACATCGTAAGATAATCTTAAGATTTTTTTGTAATTAGCCCCCAGGTTTCCTGGTTGCTGGCTCCATGTCTGAAATGATGTCAGGGTGGCCATAAACCTGGAAAACCTGGAATATGCGGGGATTTCTCTGAACGTGGAAAACTCGGGGAATTCTCGGGGAATTCTGTGCAACCTCAGGGAAAATTGTAACAAACAAAGTGTCAAAGTATTTTTAGTTCGTCATTCAAATATTTGTGTAAAACAGCTGTTGA
>Ga0209679_1000684_pt1 | contig 12795 bp, 15 predicted proteins | sample WorMetHEROISLAND_4_FD_187408 | JGI IMG/M metagenome (GOLD analysis project Ga0209679, IMG submission 187408) | Marine gutless worms symbiont microbial communities from Max Planck institute for Marine Microbiology, Germany - Olavius sp. 2 HERON... ...
CTTCCAGTAAGCGAGCTGAAAACTGTTCCATAAATCCGGCCAACTCCGCTTCTACTGCTTGCTGAATCAGCTGAACTGCCCCTGTTCTCAGTAATTCAGTCAGGCCATCAGTGAGTTCCTGTCGACCTGAAAACGCAACAACGTTATTCTCTTTCTTCATAGCGGTGTATCCCTGTTGGTTGAGTGATTGGTTTGGCGACTACCCATCAACCAGATACACCGCTATTTTTCACATTCTTTAAACACCAGATTCAGTTGTAGCTCTAGACCGGGAAGGGCTCCCAATTTGTCGAACAGCCAGGAGACATTGTGACGAACCAGGGGTTCGCCGCCGGTCACCCGAATCTTGGTCACACCCAACTCGGTAAACGCGGCACCGATCTCTGCGATCTCTTCAAGAGTAAGCACCTGTGCGCGGGGCAGGAACTCCATATCTTCCGCCATGCAGTAGAGACAGCGGAAGTCGCAACGATCGGTCACCGAGATTCGCAGGTAGGTCACCTGGCGACCGAAAGAATCTATCAGTCGCGGCGCTAGTGGTTTGTGCTGGTGGATCGACATCCACATCCTCCTCGCAATGATTGTTCGTCTTGTTCTATGTATTGTCGGTTTGTTGCCACCGTCGTCGCAGAATCCAGCCGCAAATTCCATTCCTCACGTGAGCAAACGCGCTAAACCTCCGATGCACCGGCCATCGCTCGTTTTTCATCACATTTCGTGCTGGGTCTTTTTGACCCTAGTTCATTGCCACAGGGTCATAGTGGCCAATACCTACTGATTTTGTCAATTATTATTTTGAACTAAAAATTCCCTCCTAAACAGATAGTTATCTATTAACCAGCCAATTGGTATGCAACTTGCCCTTCTGAATTGAAGAAAGGGTCGAGACCACGCATCCCGACCGAGTAGAAATAGACGGAGGAGGAGAGAGATGGCTCACCACGAAGCCGGGAGTGAGGTGCGGAGTTTGTCGCTTCGTCTGGCTCGAAGGCCTGTGAGTTCGGGGCGCTGGACCTCCCATCGTTGGCACGCGATGGGTGTTTCCGATGCGATCGATCCCACCGTTTCCACCCCCCAGCTGTTGGATCACGTCACCTCTCCCGAAGGCGAAGAGTATCTATGGGATAACCTCACTCTTGAGCTCTTCCCCGATGAGACCGCCCACTACCAATTCAATCTAACCGCCCGGGAACCCGTGCTCTTCGTGATCTGCACGCCCGATGAAGAGCGCGGCATGATGCGCCCCACCGGGCTGTCGCTGAGTCAGGACGAAGCAGCGTCATTCCTGGAAGTCGACGACGAAGTGATCTCGCTTCCACTACCCGGAGATCTGCGCGCGTGGGCCGACGCCTATGTGGAACGGGTGGGTGTCGAAGCGCCCAAAAAACGCCGGAGGGCGAGCAATGGCTGAAACCTGCCCTCACTATCTCACCGACCAGACCAACGAAAGCGACGCGCAATCCTCGCTACTGCATCGCTGGTCACAACGAAAACGCGAGGTACGCAGCGCGGAACAGGAAAAGGAGCGGTCTGTTTCGTCATCGACACCCTCTCCAGGCAATACGGAAATCCAACCTGCCGAGCTACCGTCCGTTAACGACCTACGCCCGGAGTCCGATTTCGGCGGTTTTCTCTCGCCACAGGTGGATGAAGCGTTGCGTAAAGTGGCTCTGCGCAAGCTGTTTCATCTCGCCGACTTCAATGTCGTCGATGGGCTCAACGAGTACGACGAGGATTTCACACTCCTCGAAGCGATGGGCGACGTCGTACCGCACAACCTGAAGCGCTGGCAGGAGCAGGAACGGGAACAGGCAAACGAACCGGCCGACAACGAAGGAGTGGCCGAGTCGCCGCAACCGGAAGCAGAAACATCGAATCCGGCATCGAACGACGCACCGCTCCCCACGGCAGCCGAACCCGACCGGTCTGAAGAGAACTGCACATGAGCGTTGTAAATCCCATCACCACGAATACCGTCGATCGGAACCGCGAGGCGCGGAATCGGGCGCAACAGCGCGTCGACGATATGGCGCCCTATATTTCGCGGAGTGTGGACTACCGGTCTCGAGGACACCTGCTGATTATAGGTTCTGCCCGCAGAGCGATGGATGCCGCTCAGGAATTGAACGACATGCCGGGCCTGACCCTGCTGGTGACAGATAACGCGTCCATTCCGTCGCCCGGCTGCGACTGGACGTGCTACAGTGGATCTTTGTCGCGCCTGTCCGGCTATCTTGGTCGTTTCTCAGCCTACGCGACAGTCGGTGACCGCGAGAGGGATCTCGGGACGCTTGAAGGTATCGGTTTCTATGACATCGTATTCGATCTGAGCGATCAGGCCGCACTCAATGCGGAGCTTCCTCCAGCCGGCTACCTCCACCCGCACGACCAGGCGAGTTATCAGGAGGCGGTAGAACAGATTCGTAGCCTGGTCGGCGAGTTCGAAAAGCCCCGCTATGTCATGCTGGACCCAGACCGCTGCGCGCACAGCGCCAGCGGTCTGGTGGGCTGTACGCGCTGCCTATCGATCTGCCCCTCCGATGCGATTCAGAGCGCTGAGGAGCGAATATCGGTCGACGCCCACCTCTGTCACGGCATGGGCAGCTGCGCCACGGCGTGCCCCACTAACGCGCTCTCCTACGACTACCCGAGTCTTCGCCACTCCATCGAGCGCGTCCGCGCCCTATTGCATGCATACGCCGATAGCGGGGGAGAGGGGGCTGTCGTTTTGCTCCACGAGGCAGAGGACGGCGTAACACTCTTGGGTGATCTAAAAACACGGCTTCCGGGTCGCGTGCTTCCTGTTCAGACGGAAGAGCTGGGCTCTCTGGGCCTGGAATTTTGGCTAAGCGCGCTCGCGTTTGGTGCCACCGAAGTGTTGGTGCTGAACGGCACGGCGACTTCGAAGAGCGCGCTGAGCATGATCGACGATCATGTCGCTATTGCACAGTCTTTACTAACGGGGCTGGGTTACCCGGCAACCGCAGTGCGTCGAGTCAACCGCGATGAGTTGACGAGCATCCCGGAAACCGCCACCGGACAGCCACACAATCCTGCCACTTACGCTGCATTGGACGATAAGCGTGAAGCGATCGAACTGGCGCTGGATCACCTCGTCTCTCACGGCACGCAATCGCCTCAATTCGTAACGCTCGAAACGGGCGCCCCCTTCGGTACCGTCGCCGTATCGAACGCCTGCACGCTGTGCATGGCTTGCGTCTCGATCTGTCCGCCCTACGCACTCCAGAGCGGCGAAACGAGCCCCAAGCTCAGCTTCATCGAGCGCAACTGCGTGCAATGCGGGCTCTGCGTGCAGGCTTGCCCGGAACAGGCCGTTACCCTCCAACCCCGCTACCTCTTTGATCACGAGGAGCGCGTCACACCCCGTTTGCTCCGTGAAGACGAAGCGGTTTGCTGCCTCGATTGCGGTACACCGTTCGCTCCGAGAAGTTCGATCGACAGATTGAAAACACAGCTCTCGGGACACCCGATGTTCTCGGGCTCCGCCGCTCGACGTCTGGAGCTCTGCGAAGAGTGCCGCGTGAAAGAGATGATGCGTGCGGCCAACGAAGCATAAGGAGACGACGAACGTGCATGCGCTAGCAGAACAATACCAGGACGACGTGTACCAGCCTCTGCGTGCCGATCTTTACCGGCTGATGGGAACGCTCATGGCCACGCCACCATCCGCCGAGGTGCTGAATGCTCTGCAAACGATGGAAATCGACGAGGCGGCGACACCCCTGGTGACGGCGGTAGCGAACCTAGTGCCACTGGCGAAGGCGGCGAACGTAGAGGAGCTCGCGACCATCTACACCTCGTTGTTCATCGGTGTCGGGCGCGGTGAGCTGGTTCCCTACGCCTCCTGGTACAGCAGTGGCTTCGTCATGGACAAAAGCTTAGCGCGGCTTCGCGAGGATCTGAGGGAGTTGGGTTTCGTGCGCGAAGAGGGCGTCAGCGAACCGGAAGACCATGTCGCGGCAATCTGCGACGTGATGAGTCAACTTATCGATAGCGAATCCCCCGTACCCCTCGACAGACAACGTCGATTTTTTATCAATCACCTGCAGCCCTGGCTTCCCCAATTCTTTGTCGAGCTGCAGAGCGCGGAGTCGTCAGACCCCTTCTATCGCGCGGTAGGTCAATTTGGAGAGTGTTTAATACTTGAAGAAAAACAATATCTTGAGAACGTTAGTTGATGTCAATTGTATTAAAAATGGAGAGAGTCACCATGAGCGAACGAGGCAAACGAACCACTCGAACCAAACGACTCGCGCAGAGCCGAGTCTCACGGCGGCAGTTTCTGAAACAGAGCGCAGCGATCGGCACAGCGGCAGCCACGGTGGCGGTCAGCGGCGAATCGCTTGCCGCTGAACAGAGCACCCCCACCGAACAACCCAAGAAAAAGGGATATCAACGCAGCGCACACGTCGCGGCGTACTACAAATCGGTCCGTGGCTAGTAATGCGATTCGTAGCATCAAAACGTTAGAGAGGATCAAACGATGAAGCTTGTTAAGAAACAGAGCGACGGCACGCGGCCGGCCGCAGGGCAGGCCAGTGGAGCCACCACCCATGGGGCTGGTATGAGTCGGCGCAATTTTCTGCGCGCCACCGGTGCCGTCGCGGGAGGCAGCGCGGCCGCCGGAATCTTCGCCCCCGGCATGATGCGACGGGCCAAAGCGGCACCGGCCAAACCAGTCGGCAAGGTCGACGTCAAACGAACGATCTGTACGCACTGTTCGGTGGGCTGTGGTATCTACGCCGAGGTGGAGAACGGTGTCTGGACCGGCCAGGAGCCTGCGTTCGACCACCCGTTCAACCTCGGTGGTCACTGCGCCAAAGGCGCCTCGGTTCGCGAGCACGGTATGGGCGAACGACGCCTCAAATACCCCATGAAGCTGGTGGACGGTAAATGGCAGAAGGTCTCCTGGGATACCGCCATTGGCGAGATTGGCGACAAGATGCTCAGCATCCGTGAGCAATTGGGTCCCGATTCCGTCTACTGGTTGGGTTCCGCCAAACACAACAACGAACAGGCTTACCTGTTTCGCAAGTTCGCTGCCCTGTGGGGCACCAACAACGTGGATCACCAGGCGCGCATCTGTCACTCGACCACAGTGGCGGGGGTAGCGAACACCTGGGGTTATGGCGCGATGACCAACTCGTTCAACGATATCCATAACTCCAAGTCGATCATCTTGATCGGCTCCAACCCGGCCGAAGCGCACCCGGTGGCCATGCAGCACATCCTGCGTGCCAAAGAACGCAACAACGCGCCAATCATCTGCGTCGACCCGCGCTTTTCACGCACCGCGGCCAAATCGACGGAGTTCGTGCGCATTCGTCCAGGCACCGACGTGGCCTTCATCAATGGCCTGCTGTGGCACATCTTCGAAAACGGTTGGGAGGACAAGCAGTTCATCGCTCAGCGCGTCTACGGACTCGAAGACGTCAAGCAGGAGGTGAAGCGCTGGACGCCGAACGAAGTCGAAGCGGTCTGCGGCGTCGACGAGACCCAGATGCACCGTGTCGCAAAGACTCTCGCAGACAATCGTCCCGGCACCATCATCTGGTGCATGGGCGGCACGCAGCACACCACGGGTAATAACAACACCCGCGCCTACTGCATCCTGCAGCTCGCGCTGGGCAACATGGGTGTCTCGGGCGGCGGCGCCAACATCTTCCGCGGCCACGACAACGTTCAGGGCGCCACGGACTTCTGTGTGCTCTCTCATTCGCTCCCCGGTTATTACGGCCTCTCCGCGGGTGCCTGGAAGCACTGGAGTAAAGTGTGGGATCTGGACTACGAATGGGTCAAAGCCCGTTTTGATTCCGGAAGTTACGAGAAGTCCAAGGGCAAACCGGCTGCACCCATGAACACCAAGGGTATCCCGGTGTCGCGCTGGATCGACGGTGTTCTCGAAGACAAGAAGAACATCGCGCAGAAAGACAACCTGCGCGCCATGGTCTTCTGGGGTCATGCACCCAACTCCCAGACCCGCGGCGTCGAGATGCAGAAAGCGATGAATAAGCTCGATCTGATGGTGATCATCGATCCCTATCCGACGGCATCCGCCGTGATGCACGACCGCAAGGACGGCGTCTATCTGCTACCCGCCGCAACGCAGTTCGAAACCTACGGTTCGGTCACCGCCTCCAATCGCTCCCTGCAGTGGCGCGACAAGGTTATCGAACCGGTATTCGAATCGCTGCCCGATCACACCATCATGTACAAGTTCGCCAAAAAGCTCGGCTTCGACAAGGAGCTGTGCAAGAACATCGCGGTGAAAAAGGATGAGCCGTTGATCGAGGACATCACCCGTGAATTCAACAACGGCATGTGGACCATCGGCTACACCGGCCAGAGCCCGGAACGCATGAAGGCGCACCAGCAAAACTGGCACACCTTCGACTCCACTTCGCTGTTGGCCGAAGGCGGTCCCGCCAACGGCGACTACTATGGAATGCCGTGGCCCTGCTGGGGTACGGCGGAGATGAAACACCCCGGTACGCCAATTCTCTACGATCCGAGCAAGTCGGTGGCCAAGGGTGGCTTGAACTTCCGTGCCCGTTTCGGCGTGGAGCGCAACGGTGTCAGTCTGCTGGCAGACAACTCCTTCCCGGTGGGTAACGAGTTGAAGGATGGCCATCCGGAGTTCTCCGACAAGTTGCTGAAAAAACTGGGTTGGTGGAACGACCTGACGCCCGAAGAGCAGAAAATGGCGGAGGGTAAGAACTGGAAGACCGATCGCTCGGGCGGTATCCAGCGTGTCGCCATCAAACATGGTTGCGCGCCCTTCGGTAACGCACGGGCTCGCGCCATCGTCTGGACCTTCCCCGATCCGGTCCCGATACACCGCGAGCCGCTCTACACCCCGCGGCGTGATCTGGTGGCCAAGTACCCGACTTACGAAGACCGCAAGTCGCACTACCGCCTGCCCACCATGTACGCCTCGGTTCAGAAGAAGGATTTCTCCAACGATTACCCTTTGATTCTTACCAGCGGGCGTTTGGTGGAGTACGAGGGTGGCGGTGACGAGAGTCGCTCCAATCCCTGGTTAGCCGAGATCCAACGCGACATGTTCGCCGAGATCAATCCCGTGGACGCCAACAACGCCGGGATTCGCGACGGTGGTCAAGTGTGGGTGGAAGGCCCGGAGGGTTCGCGCATCAAAGTGAAAGCGATGGTGACGCGACGGGTCGCCCCTGGAGTCGTCTTCCTACCGTTCCACTTCGCCGGCCACATGCAGGGCGAAGATTTACGCAGCAAGTATCCGCCGGGTACCGATCCCTTCATCCTCGGTGAAGCGGCCAATACGGTGCTTACCTACGGGTATGACTCGGTAACCCAGATGCAGGAGAGCAAGGTCTCTCTGTGCCGGATCAAAGTAGCCTGACAGGAGAACGCTAACCATGGCTCGAATGAAATTCATGATGGATGCAGAGCGCTGCATCGAATGTAACGGCTGCGTGACCGCCTGCAAAAACGAACACGAGGTACCGTGGGGTATCAACCGGCGGCGTGTAGTGACCATTAACGATGGCGAACCCAGCGAGCGTTCCGTTTCGGTGGCCTGTATGCACTGTTCGGATGCGCCTTGTATCGCGGTCTGTCCCGTGGATGTCATCTACCAGACCAACGACGGCATCGTACTGCACGATAAGGACCGCTGTATCGGTTGCGGTTACTGCTTGTTCGCCTGTCCCTTTGGCGCGCCGCAGTTTCCCTCGGAGTCCGCCTTCGGCTCGCGCGGCAAGATGGACAAGTGCACGTTCTGCGCCGGCGGCCCCACCGAAGAGGAGCGCAAGTACGGACGCGACCGCGTTTCCGAGGGCAAACTCCCGATCTGCGCCGAGATGTGCTCCACCAAGGCGCTCATCGCGGGCGATTCCGACGAAGTGTCGAACATCTACCGCGAGCGGGTGGTCTACCGCGGATCGGCGGGCGGTGCATGGGGTTCGGATCTGGCTTACGGCGGACGCCGCGGCCAGGGGCGTCGTTAACCGACTGAACTAAACCGATGACTCTGGTATCATCGGGTGACTGTTTCGCGGTCACCCGATCGACCAGGGGCAATCGCACAAAGGTGGTCAACATGATACGACTACTGCGTCGGCCGATGTTGTTGCGACTACCGCTAATTGCGTTGGCGTTCGGTATGTTTGGGTTGGGAGGAGCCGTCTCACCGCTCCAGGCCGCCGGTCGCCACGAAGCCTCGGAACTCATACCCGGTTCGGCCATGTGGCGCGAAATCCGCCAGGGCGATAGCGGGTTCACCAACAGTCCCGATCGCGAACACGGCAACTTGATCAATGCCGGCGGCGAGGACTGGCGTCAGATCCGCAATGGCCCAGTCAGCGCTTTTGGCCGCTGGATCATGGGTGCAGCGCTACTGGCGGTGGGTATCGTGTTCCTGATTCGTGGGCGCATCCGAGTGGATAATGGCTTCTCGGGAGAGACCGTCGAACGTTGGACACCGATGGACCGCATAATCCACTGGTTGGTGGCCGTTCTGTTCGTGGTGTTGAGTATCACCGGTCTCAGCTTCTTGTATGGGAAAGCGGTACTTCTCCCCTGGATGGGTGCCGATGCATTCGCCGCCTGGGCGGCGCTCTCGAAAACACTGCACAACTACGGCGGACCGCTGTTTATCGCCAGTCTCGTTTTGATGATCGCCAAATGGCTGCGTTACAACAACTTCAACAAAGTGGATGCTCAGTGGTTGGCGAAAGGCGGCGGTATAGTGACCAAAGCCCATCCCTCAGCAGAGTACCTCAATGCTGGTGAGAAACTCTGGTTCTGGATGATTGTGATCGTCGGGGCTGGGGTGAGTATTACGGGTCTGATACTCGATTTTCCCAACTTCAACCAGACGCGTGAGACCATGCAGCAAGCCAACATCCTGCATGCGATATTCGCGCTCTCCATGCTGGCGGTATTCATCGGTCACGTCTACATTGCCACCTTGGGTACCGAGGGTGCTTTGGAGGGTATGGTTTACGGCCAGGTGGATGTGGAGTGGGCAAAACAGCACCACGATCTCTGGTACGAGGAAGTGGCTAAGGGAACGGCGGATGCTCCCGTTAAGCCAGAGACGAAAGAACCGCCTGGAAAACCGGCAACTACCTGAATAATAACTAGTTTATTAGCGATCAAGAAAGGATAGGGGACAGCTCTCGGGCTGTCCTTTACCGTTCTGGCCTGTTACTCTAATGCACGTTTTATAGCCCACCAGGTTTTAACGCGTTATGCCAATTCAGGTTAAGTTTTTCGCCAGTCTCCGTGAACGAATGGGCCGGGGTGACGATCAAATCGATGCTTCCGGTATCGTCACCGTTGCACAGGTCTGGGAGTCCACCTCCGGTGGAGAACCGCTTCCCGCGAATATCCTGATGGCCGTCAATCACGAACATGCCGACAGCGATCACCCGGTACAGGATGGTGACGAAGTCGCCTTTTTTCCTCCGGTAACCGGCGGTTAACGAGCCATCAATGAAGGTCCAAATTCTCGATACGCCTTTCGATCCTTTGGAATCGATACGTCTCCACCAGGAGGCGCTTCGTGAACTGCACGGCTCCTATGGTGCGACAGCTATATTCATCGGCACCATGCGCGATCTCAACGAAGGTGACAGCGTGCGATGCATGGAGCTGGAGCACTATCCGGCGATGACACAGGGGCACCTGGAAAAGATCTCCGCCGAGGCGAAAGAGAAGTGGGACATCTTTGACACGCTCATCGTTCATCGCGTGGGAAAACTCCACCCTAACGACCCTATCGTGCTAGTCGCCGCGTGGTCGGCGCACCGCGCCGAAGCTTTCGCCGCCTGTCGCTATCTCATCGAAGAGTTGAAATCCCGCGCTCCATTCTGGAAGAAAGAGACGCTGGAGGAGGGGGAACGCTGGGTGGAGCACAACACTCCCGGCTAACCTCCCGTCCCTCTCAGCGCGGTAGTGCGAGAATCGCCACTACACAGACCAGCGCAAGAATCACAAAAGAGACGATGAAGTTGAGCGGCGTAGTTCGACGCCGTTTGCGGTGAGTGACCGGTACGCCGCACTGGGGGCACAACACCTCATCACCCCTAAGGGCCTGTCCGCATTCGCTGCAACTCGATTCATCGCTCATACGTCAAGACCTTATCCTGCGAGTAATTTCCCATACCTCGCCCAACTCATCCGCGGTGTTGTAGAAATGAGGTGAGAATCGAACGCCGCCACCACGCTGAGCGGCCAGTACGCCATTGCTTTTGAGATAGCTGTTGATTCTTCCGGGAGAGTATTTGCGGTGTTTGAACGTAACGATCCCCGAGCGGCGTTCGGGTAGCGGATTGGTGAGAAGTTCAAAACCTTTCGTTGCCGAGACCAGTTCGATGATCTGTTCGCTATTCCTGAGAACGTTTTGCGCGATAGTATCAATGCCTTCATCCTCAATCAGCGAGAGACTGGCGTGTAACGCGTGTATGCCTAGCATATTGGGACTTCCGCATTCGAATCTTCGCGCGGAAGTCGCGGGCTCCCAAACCATCGAATCGAAATCCTTACCGCGTTCCGCCGCGTTCCGCCGTGTGCCAGCCGATCTCGAGCAGGCGTAGTTGTTCCCGAAGTTCAGGACGTACTCAAAACAACCCAAGTCCTTCTGGCGCCAACATCCACTTGTGACCATCTGCAGCCACAAAATCGCAACCGATCGCCTCGATATCGAAGGGTAGGGCCCCTAGGCTTTGGATTGCATCGACACAAAAGAGCGCGCCATGTTCGTTGCAGAAGTTCCCGATGCGGGGAAGATCCATGCGAAGTCCATTGCCGTACTGGACCGAACTCACTGATAGTAAACGGGTATTTCTGTCGACCAAACTGAACATGGCACCTTCGGGGTCTTCGACATCCGTAATCTGTGCCAGACGCGTCTCAACGCCACAATTACCCAATGCTTCCCATACCCATTTGTTGGAGGGAAACTCCTCGCGGCAGGTCACCACGTTATCGCCCAGCACCCAATCGAGGCCATTGGCGACAAATGAGAGCGCTTCAGAGGTGTTCTTCACCAAGGCGATATCGTCTGACGATTGCGCGCCAATCAGTCGCTGCAACTGTTCCTTCAAGCGCTGCTCAGTCATCTCCCATCGCTTGTAGTTCCACGTCCCCTCTACGGAGCACTCCTGCGCGAAATCCCCGATAGCTTTTACGGTGCGTTTAGGTAAAGGAGCAACTGCAGCGAATCGCGAAGCGGAAATTCGGAATGACAACTCATAGAGTACACGTATCGGAATAGAGAGAAACAAAAAGTATCAAGAGATATCTATACCAAATTTCTTAATCTTTCTGTAGAGTGAACTGCGACTGATGCAGAGTGACTTTGCCGTTTTAGTGGCGTTCCAACGATTCTCTTCGAGCGCTTTGATCAACGCACTTTTCTCCGCTGTTTCCACCTCGTTGACAAGACTGCTGCCGATTGCCTCCTCAATTCTACGCTGTTGTGACACACCGGGCATGGCAATAGGTGGATGTTCGTTGAAGGTGACGATCTCTCTGGGTAAGTCGTTTAAGGTCACCACCGAAGAGTCGCAGAGCGCTATCGCGCTGCGGATCGTGTTACGCAACTGGCGCACATTACCCGGCCACTCATACCTCAATAAGCACTCGAGAACTTTCGTCGACAACGATACGGGTCGATGCCTGCTACTCTCCTCCTCGAGCATTCGCAAGATGAGTTGCTCCAAATCCGTTCGCTCTTTTAGGGGAGGTATGCGAAGAAGCACACCGTTTAAGCGGTAGTACAAGTCTTGCCGAAAATCGCCGTTTCTAACCTGTTCGTCGATGTTTTTATTGGTCGCACTTATCACGTTCAAATCAACAGTTACAGCCTTGTTACAGCCCAGCGGTACGACGGCTTGCTCCTCCAGCACCCGTAAGAGCTTGGTCTGCAAGTGTACGGGCATATCGCCTATCTCATCCAAGAACAGCGTACCGCCGCATGCCTGTACGACTTTACCTTGCATACCCTCTCGTCTGGCGCCGGTGAACGCTCCATGCTTGTAACCGAAGAGCTCGCTTTCGATTAACGGTTCCGGAATCGATGCGCAGTTAATAGCTACAAAGGGTTTGTGAGAGCGTTGACTCGCTTTGTGAATGGCCTGTGCAAACGCCTCTTTTCCAACACCTGTTTCGCCCAATAACATAATCGGGATCTTTTTATCGACAACCCTTTTTGCGCATCGAGCGTTGTTCGCCATCCGGGAATCGCTACCCGCAAGTTCCTCCAAAGAATAGGATCTGGCTGCACATATCGCAGAGTCGTCACCGGCATCCAATCCCGTCTCGCTCTTTTTCGGAACACGCACCGGTTGAATAGGCTTTTGATACAGTCCGTAACGTTTTTCACCGTTAATGCGGTGCAAAGGAAATACCAACCCCACATCGTTGTCTTTTCTAACACTGGGTACCGAGCTACTCAAAAAGTAGTGATGTAGCGGCTTGCCCACGAAAGAGCAAGGCGTCGAAGCCTCAAGCAGCTTTGAAGCACTGCCATTCGCAGCGACGGTGTTTCTGTCATTGTCGAGAGCGAGCATCCCATCGTGTGGATAGCCGATAAATTTAGGCTCTTTCCGGAAACGCAGAATCCAGTATTTACGGTATTGATTGAGGAAGTAGCTGTCTTCGATGAGTTCTCGTCAAATCTGGTGTTTGGATATTGATCCAGCTGCTACCTGATTGCCCGTCGTCACCTCGATTCCATCTTTAAACTTCACTCCCGTTATCACCTTGGCCAGGTAGTTAAATCCCCGCTGC
>Ga0209679_1000685_pt1 | contig 12790 bp, 12 predicted proteins | sample WorMetHEROISLAND_4_FD_187408 | JGI IMG/M metagenome (GOLD analysis project Ga0209679, IMG submission 187408) | Marine gutless worms symbiont microbial communities from Max Planck institute for Marine Microbiology, Germany - Olavius sp. 2 HERON... ...
CCGCATTTAATGTCTATAAATGACGTCACAGTGACGTCATCAAAATAAAACTCACATTTGGTACTCACTATAATATTCCCTACAAAACGCATATTTCGGATTTTTCATATGATGAACATTAACAGAATTATGCCGTTTTGTAACTTATTTATGGAACGTTCCTCGTATATTCATGAAAATCGGTAGTATCTTATTTCAAAACGGATAATACCATCGTCACCTCCGCAACCATTCCGCCATACACTGTTTATACCCACCACACTATCAATTTACCTAGATTTCTTGTGTTCATCGGTTTAATTTTTTAAAGTCTTTAATCATTTTTTCTGTTTGGCTAATCGAGGTAAACTAAGCTGATGCAGTCTCAAGTAGCTAGTGTCACGTCGTCAAATCTGTTAGTTAATCTGTTAATTGCTCACTTGTGGAGTTCGTCGACCTACCTACTAACAATCAGCCCAAAGTACTCTGATCCAGAAAGTCTCACTTTACAGCTGTCATCTCCAAGCCCTCGAACGTACAGTATATGGCGTTAACAGCGTCTTTTTAACACGAGTCAAGAACTACGCACATTCTAGCGATGTTAGTTCGCATCGATTATGAGCTCAGACACAATATCAGACAAGAATTCCACATAATGCTTCTTAATAATAATCGCACATCACCACCAAGTTATCTGTGAAAAATAAGTTATATTTCAAGTGTGTGTGTGTACACGAAAAACATCCGCTAGCTGTGATGCACAGCTAAACATATCGTACGTTGCCAAGATTAGCCACTGACAGAGAATGACATGGGAAGCCGGATGAATCAACCAGTACAGAAGCCGTCACTGTGGTTCTTTATACACAAAACTCTGTATCATCAGTTCAAGCACTTCTGGCTAAACACACAACAAGCAGCAGCAAAAACTCACTTACTGCCTTGAATCTACAGTATTATCTACATCGTGAGTCAAAAAAGGGAGACGCCATACTTACGTCCATCATATATTCACTGATTTTAAAAATTCTTTCATTGGCACATTCTCTCGCAAATTTGCAATAAAGCGATTATTAAAGATGCCACAAACTCATCGTCCCCGCTCTCGCATGGATCATTCTTTTCAGCACAATCTTGGTTTGAAGAGACGCCTAATGAAGATCTGACTGAAGCAATCTGCTACGCAAGACTCCACTGCTCAAAAACAGTGGCTAAATGATGTTATCTTCACACTGTTCACTGATAAAAAATTATCCACATTAGCCTCACCGAAATTTACAGAACAGCCGGCTGTATGCACATGTAGCAACAAAGAAGAAAGACACTGGAGCAAAATGCTTTCTTCACACAACAATATACTACACCAGTTTGGTATCCCAGAGTCAAAATCAATGAAATATGATTGTATCGGCCTAAGCCGATACACTGCAATTACCAATTTCCCCATTATACCGGGTTTTATACAATATCTCCCTCAATTCTTAATCGATTTCAACCAAATTTACAGGCATAGTAGTGAGCCATAAAACACGTCTCCGTGAATTTTTGGAGCTTTTTAGCTCAAGCGGTTTCACAGCATGGCGCTGCCGCGACTTTTTTGTCAGTGTGTGCATCGCACGGTGTAGCGAATCCCTCGACTGCCTCACACTAGCACAGTTCAGCTTAATTAACGTGTTTCCCGTACGAATGAATGCCTGACGTCTAAAAATCGAAATATTTCTATCGTGGGCGTAGCCAGAATTGAAAAACCTGAAAATTTCGGATTTTGACCCCATGCGCCCGCGCAGCAGCATATCGATATCAGCAATACATTTCACAATTTCAAAAATGGTTTCAACAGTTAGGGCAGATGCCACAGAAGTGCCCATGCCGAGGACAAAATCCTCTAGCACAAACGGTTTACCCGTTACAGGGCGGTAAAGTGAATCCAAATTTTGAAAACAAAAAAAAATTTTTTTTTGAAAAAAATTTCCTCTGCTCTACTAACACCAGAAAAATATGCCGAATCCATTGGTGAAATCCGTTTTTATATCCGTTGACAATTAACGGACATATTTGCAATTTTGTGACCGCCGTGTCTGCTCTTTCCAATAGGTCGCAACGCAGCGTCTACAACTAGGCGCGTAGGCCGATACTTCGCACTGGGCTACGCCCTGTGCAGCTTTTTCTAGTTGTAACTTGCTTCTGTCACAACAGTGAATAACTGATATTAAAGACTTATGTATACTTGTATATTTTACAAAAACACGGAAATTGTGCACAAAGCAGTACTTACTCATTACACCAAAGAATTAACAGAATGTTATAGCAGTGAAATCAAAGCGTCTTCATACCTCAATCTCTCCAGCTTCGGATTCTGAATCTTCACCATCGTTCACCGAAGACGTTGTACTGTATTTACGTTTACGTAAAGACTGCTGCGACAACTCGGACTCAGAACACTCCGGCAGCTTATCTTTCACATCGTCTGATCTATTGCACTGCGAGATGGTTGATGCTAATGCTGGCACTGCTGTCAATCTATCATGAAACTCTTCATTCACACTGTTTTCTCTGGATGTCTTCAGCACAGTTCTTGACGAAGCTAACAGTGGATTTGCGGAAATAGCAAATGACGATGCAGCAGATACAAAAAGGACAGAGTCAGATGTTTCCAGTTCTTGTGCAGCTGCTCGGTAAGGCACATCACTTGGACTTTCAACATTACTGATTGCAGTTGTTTCTGCGACTTCCACCGTGGTTTCTTCAATTGGTGAACAAACGACATCACCAGCAGGCAACTCTACGGATTCATCGGTATGAGTGGATTCAATTGCCGGCAATGGTTCTGTACAAGGTGCATCTGTGATCGAACACGACTCAGTCACAGACGAACCACGTGCTTCAACGTCTGCAACACTACACTGACTTGGCTCAGTATCATTCTGATCATCAATGCGAGCCAGATCGAACTGGCGACCAAACAGCGATGGCTCAGTGTCAGCATCATCAGCATCGACCCGTGAACGACTGTCAGCAATCCAGCGACTCTGCGCTTCAATGCCGACAACTGGAAGTCGTGGGTGAATTATATTCTCCGCAATGCACAAAGCCTCACTGCACACAGTTCGAACCTATAACACAACAGTGCCTGTTTCTCTCTCATAATGCAATAAATACGACTGTGTTTAGGAAACCTTTCAGACTTAACAAAGATAAATGTGCATAAACACTTTTACTGAAATTAACAATGATTATGACTATCAATGCTTGCAAACATATATAACGATTCCATTTCTAGGCAAGCAAATTTTATATACTTATTTAATGCTATGACATATAAATACATGACCAACTACTGAATACAATGAAAACGATTTGAGTATCAACAGTGAATGCATAAACACTGAACTCTGGCATCAATTCATTACTCATCTATCCACTGATTTAATAATTAATTTAATAATCAAATGAGACCAAGCAAAACTAAATGTTGGTGATCTTGTGCAGAAAAATGAAAATCCCCATAAAAGCGAAAATGATAAAATATCCATGCAGAATTCAGTGCTGAATACACAATAGCAATACACCCTTCTTTTCCAATGTACGAAACATTTCACATTGAATACCGGGTACATAAACAAAAACCACAATAAATGGATGATAAAATTTCTGTATTTAAACCTCACACATGCATAATTTTGCTACTGTTAACTGTATAAAAGCATATTTTATGATAACAATACCTCAAGATCTTGGTCATTAATGCCAAGACTAAATGTCTTCACCAAAACTTGATCTGGAGAAAGTTTCTGTGGCACGGAAGACATCAATAATGTCAACAGAAGTTGGTATAAAGTTTTGCGACACATCGCCACATTGTACGGCAACGGTATATTGTCGGCTGATTGACAATGGAACAATGCTACAGGAATGCGGCAGATATCATGAATTCTCTAAAACATATTACAGAACATGGCAGAACCAATACTGAATATGTACTAAAGAGACTAAGAGTCAAAGTAATTTGGCAATAGGTGGCATCTCTGCAAAAACGGGGTTCAGGTCTACAAATCTCCCCTTCCCATAGGAAGATTGGACCCATCTAATACAGTGTTACTTGGGACCACACAAGTGTCCTTGCCAAATGGCATCTCAAATTTGGTCCAACGGCTTAAGCACAGTGCATAAGTGTGACAGACAACATGCATACTGTAGAGAGACGGATAGATCACCCTACAGTAACGTGTCGCAAATTGCAACAGGCGGAATCGCTTTCAGCAATGCTGCCTAATAGCACACATAAACAACAATGAAAATTAAAATTTATTAACAATCTAAGAATCAAAATTTCCAAACATGATGCCAAACTGAATCTAGCTTGCAAATGTCAATAAAATGTTCACTGCTACACATTTTAACAGTTCAACTACACTGAGAAACTACACATTCTGTAAAACAGGAAGCTAGCATATAAATAATGAAGATCACTGCTACAGAGAGACAATGAAAATGTAAGTACATAAATCAGGCAGCAAGTCTTCTTACAGTGAGATGGTTTGCTGTTAGGTATGGTCCACAATGCAGCACTATGCTTCTGAGAACTAGACATACACAATGGCACACACAAGTGGCAAGTAATGTACACATCTCTTGTGTAAGGTTACTCCCGTCATCTATCATCTATCTTATCTTACAAAATAGCTCAGTTCGTCGGTAACGCTGTCGGGGTTTACACGAGTGGACACACGGGCTGTCCGACCGCTTTGCATAAGGCGTGGCGTGCGGCAGAGGGCCCGAGAGGGTGTGGCATGCACAGCATGGCCCAGCATGCACCAGCACGCTAACGGAGCCGCGTAGCAGCGATAGTAAACAAGGGCAAGATGACACCGAGTGTAGCGAGGTGTCGGCTTGTCAATTACAAAACCTGGAGAGCACACAATCCACAATAAGAAGCATTTCACAGACAAAGAATTAACCTCACAAACAGGCCCATCTAGCTAGTGCAGTTTATTGTGATATGACATCTACCCAGCACCTGAAAATAATTTACTACAGTGACAGCAAATATTAATTGCAATGATGAAAACATCTGTGACGACAAATTTAATGGAATGAGCAAAAAAATTATAACTAACAATATAAATAAATATGATCAAGACAGACACTCGTCCCCGAAATGATCTATTACGTGTCGAGAAGGATGTTAAACGTTAAACTCTACTTACTTACTTACTTACTTACTTACTTACTTACTCACTCAAGACAGACACACACACACACCTTGGAGAGATGCTACACACAGATCACTGCCAGCTCGAGGATCAACTTTCTGCTGACTACACGCCAGATCCATGTCTGCAGTAGCCTGAAATTTCTTCCGCTTTTTCTTGTGTCCACGAACGTTTATTGCGGCTTCAGCTTTCCGCAGCTTCGCTGCTGACGTTAAGGACAGCTTAACAGTAAACAAAAATGAAACACATCTGCAACTCAATATAGACACATTGTCTGTCAGTCATTAACATACACAGCAAACATACGATAGCAGAAGGATAATACGAAACATCTTCCAAATTCCAATACTGTATATGATTGTCAAGTTTTTATCAATGAATGCTTACAAAGGATTTTAAACATACACACTGATCACTACTTAAGTAATCAGGTGCAGGAAGGTGGAGGCTGCAGCATAAAACAGTTTAACTATATGGCATTGGCCTATGCACCACCCACGACCGGGTGCAACAAGGTGTAAAACAATTTAAGAAAATACTACAACTCTCAACCACAAAGAGTCGACACAAATTACTCATGTTCACTTGCTTTTTTAAAACTCATATTACCATATAATCTACCCTCACTTATCACTTCATAACAATGTTATTTTGTGAAAGAGTCATAAATTTCTAGCAACAAGCCAAAACAGTCAAAATGCTGACTGTTTAAAACACAAACACCACACATGCACCACCTTGAGTGAGTCGGCACACGGAGCGCAATCAGTTAAACAGTGTTGGATGACATCTCCAGCAAACATCTCCGTTCCACAGCTGGAGCCAATGCTCTGCATCCACACATTCAGAGTTTCATACGCAGCACATCGCAGCGACCTGTACCACATCAACCACAGCTCATCAATGAAAACAAGAAACAAATTTCCCCCATCAAGGACACCACTCGCTCAATCACACCACATCAACCATGGCTCATCAATGAAATCAAGAAACAAATTTTCCCACATCAAGGGCACAACTCGCTCAATCACAGTGTTCCGATAAGCATTATATTCAGTTACACTAACATATCACCTATACTGGTATGCAGTCAGTCCACATAGCAGCCAACACCTTCAATCAAATTAGTATGCCTAGGACCTGGTCACAGAGTCACACTGTTTAGCTACTTTGTATGGCTAGCACTACTATGTTAGTACGTCTAATGAACATGGCTTGTCACAGATTGCTTGAGGCAACTGCAAGCCCTCGAGCCATATTCATTCATAAGCTAAATAATCCACAACTTAGCTCATTACTCTCTAAATAGGCCTCTCAAATCTTACAGTTTACAACTCAATGGGCCTATCAAAATGTAATGTCAGTTTCATAAGTTATACTTAGGTAATGATGTGAACAATGCACGTGAAGACTGGACACTGACAGTGAAGTAAACAAAGTATCTACAGCTTCATGCAGCTTTGGTCGTCACGATGCCAGCCAAGCAAATGCCAAGCAAGCTGGACTTCACAATTACACATTCCACAACCCACTACACGCCAACAAACCCACTGCTGCACGAATGAATTTCATCAAAAATAAGCATGACTGTTGCAATGACAATCCACAACAATGCTGCAACTTGCTCACTACCTCATTGGTCTCTGTTGTCCTGGTTCCTTGTCACCAACATTTGACGACCAGTTCAGCACTTGAACCAGCAGACTATTAATGACTTCAGCATATGGCACCAGTTCACTATGAGCACTGCAACACACAATGTCACACAACCATTTTATCGGGTAGTGGTCTCCAAGGGGGGTACGGAAGTTTGGGCACCAAGACATTTGGGCGACAGACGTTTGGGCGACAATTTTTTGAGATGACCATTTGGGCGACACGGGTTGGACATTTGGGTAACAGCAATCGGATGTTTGAACGACAGGCATCGAGACGTCTGGGCAACAAAAATGAAGCGTTATGCCTAGTACAGCCGCAGAGCGAGGGTCGTGTAAGCGATTATCAGTATTTAGTTGCTTCGGGGCACATGTAAGCAAGGTTCACAGATGCTCTAACACCAACTTGCAAAGACTAAAGCGTCTTTGAAGTCGACTCGCTAGAAGAAACCCATTCCCAGAACAGATATTCATAGTGGCCCAAACGTCCAATTGCTGTCGCCTAAACGTCCGTGTCACCCAAATGGTCATCTAAAAATTTGTCGCCCAAATGTCTTGTCGCCCAAACGTCTGTAGAGAGTAGACTCTCCAAGGAAACCCCCCGAGACTGCTCAAACAGTGAAAGAAGTTTACGGTTAACAGAGATGAATGCTTTGATACTACTGGATGGGATACAGCAGCAGCACTTGGCTTGAGAAAAGTTCTGCTCCGACAATTCTAGAATTCACTTTTGGAAAACCGAGCCTGACTTGGAGTAACTCCAGAAAAACTGAAATAAAATTCAGTAACATAACATCAGCTGCATTGGATGACATATAATTTATAAACATTCCATCACTGCTGACAAAGGTGATTTATTATCTATTGAAAAAATAGCAAGATAATCAAAAAATCAAAAATAGCACAGACAGAGAGCATCCGTGGGAAGCGTTTTTACGCACTTTCATAAGTTGTAACAGAGTGCTCTCTGAACAGTACCTCAAAGTCAGGGACTGCAATATTTGAAGGATGTTTTGATGCAAATCAGGAACAACTGCAGCAAGAAGAATTCGTTGTCTTGTTGGCTTCACAAGCTGCAGACAAACACCAGACACAATCACAACCTTTCAGGAATGTAATTTCAGCTGTGATGCTAATAATGCACGGCAAGAAAAGAACATAGCTATAGTGAATCAACGACGTGGCATGAGGGGGATTTAGCTATAAATGTGTACACGGCATTAAACGAGCAGAACAGTGATACTTAGTATGTGTGGATTATCAACCATAACACCAAATGACTTCACATTAAGCACATGTACTTCTGCCACTGCTACTATTACTGCCTAAGGTTCTCCCAAACAAAGACCAATAAAAACTGCTGAGTAATTATAAAAGAACATTATTCAGATATACAGTTTACAATGTGTGCATTATAAACTTCGTAGTCATATTAAATTATAATTTATTATAATTGAAATATAATTATAAAAGTAATTATAAACTTCTTAGTAATAATCTTACTTTATAACGACACCATAACAGCATGCACATGCACACGCACATGCACCATTTTCATGGCCAGTATCCAGTTAAACCTGACTTAGCTGGCTGCCCCCTAATTCTCTTTCTCAACTTGAGCATCCTCGCACAACAGGTCGACACTTCTCATATACTCCTTGACACAACCCCACCAGCGTGACAAAGTGAGCAAGTGACTAGGGTTTAACGGCACATCAACACAGTTTAGGTCATTAGCACTAAGCTTGACCCGAAAAGCAGGCACAGAGTCCCCTACAGTAAAGGAGAGCCGACGCTATGTAAATCTTCCCAACACTATATAAATTTTGCGTAGCCCTACTACCGCGTCACCTTTCAATTCAGCTCCAGCCCCAAGGGATAAGTGGGGTGGCAAGACCTACGTATAACTTACATCAGTGCATAAACATCATGAACTCAGAACCCACTAATGGGAAGCTGTTTTGTGTAAATCAACACCATGTATCAACACATCAACCGAAACAACATAGTAATGTTCACTTCAAATTATTTGTACTTACAAGGTAGCGCGGTGTTATGGCCAAAGTTCGCTCGATGAGTTCCAGAAGACTAAGAACAGGAAGATGCACAACAGCAGGATATGGACGACTTCACAATAAATAACAAAACACATTTGAAATCTTTCTTATTGTACAATTTATGCATTTGCATTAATGATCTCGTGCTTTACAGATGTCCTGCACAATAATAATAATAATAATAATAATAACAAAAATAACACCAGCAACAGCAGCAGCAGCAACAACAACAATCCCAAATCTAATCTTCATGGAATGTTGTATCCATTAAAGTGTATCATGACTGAACTAAAAACAAACATTTGACTTGTACAGAGGTGTCATACACCATGCAAAAAATTTAAATATAAAAACCTAACTAACTGGTCGACAATCACGAATCTCTAATTTAAAAATAGACCTTAAGAGCTTTTCCAGTGCAGTACACAGAGCACCAAAGCGACTGGACAGCATCATTATTTGATAAATGTCTGACTGATCCGTCTCACAAAACACCAGAAGCTTTGCCGGAGGTCGATGTTTGAAAGATGATCCTAACAATTCCACAGTAACACATTTAAAGACAGACTCAAGAATACTTATCACAATAAAAACAGGTAGCTAAGCTTTTGCTCCTTATCCTGTTTTACCAGATTTACAGAAAATAAGTTTAGCCTATTGTATAAAATTCACAATCCACATAGCACAGACTACCTACCTTGATGCTTAAATCAGTGGAAACACTACCACACTGTGGTTCCTTTGAGTCACTAATACACGTTTTCTAACCACATTAATGATCGAGAGGTGGTGGGTTCTCATCCTGGTATTGATGCTGCTTGACAACAACCTTCAACAAGTTGGAGATGGTCATTGCACTCTGGGGCTGATCCTGGCCATGTTAACTCTACTAACATGACGAGTTATCAACATCATATTCCTGACATTGGCTGCTTAGCAAACTCACTCCAACACATCATCAAAAGTTAACTGGAAGTGGTCTGCATGGCCAGCAAGTTCTGCCAAACTGGCGTAAGTGAATGCAATGCGACATTGCCAAAAAACAACAATGACATTCTCACCAACTAATTCTGTAACAAATTTTACCCTATTATCAGTTCTTGTGTTGAAAATACTCAGACCTAAACATCGTTTAACAGTAACATCACATAACCAATACACAAGCAACAACTATTAGAAACCAAAGAAGCGAAAAACAGAAACCTGTTTCAACTGGTCCATATAATTCATCGAGAATGTCATGCAAACCAGACAGTAGTTTTGTGACAGCGGTTGACCAGAACTCTGTACGTTTCACGCCCAGGCTTCCTCCACCGCCACAGCTTGGCAGAGCAGCAAAACAAGCTCCAACTGCCTGCAGTTGAACAATACATTCACAAAATCATACCAATACGACATCACACACCAAAGAGGTCTTGATTCTATCAAACATTTTCACACGATGAAAATTTCAACCAGCAAATTTCAAGACGACAACAGCAAACCTGCACCAGTTCTTCTTCTCGAGCATCAAACAACGGAATCAAAAACTGTTCGATTCTTTTCTAAAACACTCACATAAAGACAAAATGAAATTACTAGTAAGTTACGTGACATCTTTCTCTACAGTCCATCCGTACACCTGTCAACCTGCTGTAACTATTACTACTATTTTTGCTTTTTGTTTAACCAGCTAATTTTTCCGAAGTTATAAGCCTAGTATATAGCTCTTAATGGGAAACACATCACAGAGCTACGGAGCGTCACTTGCCATATGGGATCACTGCCACCCGACACAAGCGAACGTGCCCCGCCATAACCCCAGCCAAGCAGGCCAGTACTCGATTTACCTACCCCAGAAGGATGGAAGGCTGAGTAGACCCAGGTAGCTTCATAGCGCCCCGGTCGGGAATCGAACCCACGACTGCTTGGTCGCAAGTCCGACACCCTAACTGTTACGCCACCGAGTCAAGTTACTCCATGTTATGTCAGGTCACCAACAGTAAACTTTTGGGAACTGTTTGAGCAGGACTTTCTACTGGCTGATTCTCTTCCTGTCAGTCACCCAGCCAACAGCACCAAAGCACTGAAGATCAACCCGAACTCCAAAACTGGAACAAAAACACAGCGCAGTACATATGGTACTAGGTGGCTCAAAAATGTCCCACTGGACACAATGCAATCTCTCGACAACAAACATCTGTTAACCAAAATTTCAGGATTTACAGGGAAAGGGAGTTTACAACAGTACTGGAAAATTTCACCGAAATATTTTATTCCTTCAAAAATAACAGATTTCACAATATTCTATTCCGTATTTCAAAATTATGCCGCAAAAATGGACAGTGACTTGCAATGTTCAATGTTCTGTGTCATTAAACAGTTCATCACAAAGCATGTTCAGAATGTCCATCGAAGCTTTCACATAAGCTCGAAGCCTTTTTGTGAACCTAAGCATGGCCTTGTTGTTAACACAGTCCTGTGGCGGCTGGTTCCATACTAACTGCAAGACTTTCTTCAGTCCAGCAATGTTCTTTGGCTTGGGATGAAATGTATGTTCAACCATAACTTCCCAGATGTGACAATAAAGAGGACTAATGTCTGGCCATTTTGGTGGCCATTCATATTTGCCAACAAATTCACTGCAGTTGGTGGCAATCCAGTCTTGAGCCAACTTTGCAATGTGAGCAGGTGCAGTATCCTGCTGGAAAATGAAACCAGATGGTAGAAGAGACTTGCGTTCTTCAATAAGTCTGGGTAACAGAGTTTTAATGTAACAGTTAACATTTACTTTAGCCTTGTCTGGAATGGACAACATCATAATTATTTGGGTGTTATGGCTGTCAAGAAATTGTATTTGGTCTATTGGGACATTTTATTTTAAGCCAGCCTGCACAAATAATAACCGTGTATCAATTACCCAATTTTACTGGCTAGTGCTACGCTCTGCATAACTAAAGTCAAGCCAAAAAAGATAAAAGCAAATCAATTTTCCTGAAAAATTTAAATGTATTTCTTAAAATTTTGAAGCAGAATTTCAACAATTCAGTAGCAATATAAAAATGTACACAGAAACAATAAATAAATGCAAATAGTGGAATTTTACCCAAATATTATTAAATAAATACACTATGTTTTGTTTTTTATGTGACTAAAAATACAATGCACCCAAAACAGCACAGTATGGTAAGAAATATAAGTTATGACTATGCATATAAATTATGAGTAAAAATGTAAAATTGTGAAGTGAATTTGCTTGAGATCAAATAAAATTTATATCTAAACAAAATCAAAAATCAAAAATTACAATCAAAATGCTGCAAACACAGAGCATGCAATCAGTCAAAGCTCAAATATTATCATTTGCACAAAATATAAAAAACAACAGCAGTCAATGTGTCACTAATTGTCTCACATACAAAATACAGCAATACAGATTCAAACAAAGGCCAAAGTAATTTCGCAATAGTCAGCTTCGATGCGAACTGGGGGTCCCAATCACAAAATCTCCCCTTCCTACGGGGGACTGGTACCCATCTAATATAATGTTACTTGGGACCACACAAGTGTTCCGGCAAAATGGATTTCATTCCATCCAACGGCTTTAGCAGGATGCCGAGTGTGACAGATGACATACACATATACAGTCGTGTATTCTTTTTTGTTATTTTATTGTACAGGGAGCGGCAAAAAAGTAATCCCCTGTCGTATTTTGCAAATTTTTAAGCAACCACTTTGAATTTTTTGATGAAACTTTGCAGTTTTATTCTCTGTTCATATCAACATATAACTGCCAAATATCGTTTAATTATCTTGACATATGACAAAGTTATGTGATTTCAAATGCGACAACCCCACGGTTTTGACGTGGTTAAAAATATTTACTAATAGTAAAGAGACAAGAACA
>Ga0209679_1000687_pt1 | contig 12787 bp, 9 predicted proteins | sample WorMetHEROISLAND_4_FD_187408 | JGI IMG/M metagenome (GOLD analysis project Ga0209679, IMG submission 187408) | Marine gutless worms symbiont microbial communities from Max Planck institute for Marine Microbiology, Germany - Olavius sp. 2 HERON... ...
CTGCAGAAGTTTCAAGTCTCTGCAAGAACTGAAAAGTGCAATTTTCACAGCGTGGCAACAGTTGTCACAGGCGTTTCCTGGCCGAAGTATCAGTGAATGGCGTCGTCGTCTTGAAAACGTAGTACAATGTTATGACTGACATATCGAGCATGTCTGTTAAATAGGTCTAACTCGAAATCACCGACGCCTGTGCTTTGGACTTGAAGTCATTCTGCATTTTCATTGTGCCTATAAACCTGTTATGCTGCAGTGTTGGTTATTATTACTCATCTTTCGCCAGTTGGCGCCACTGTATAAAATAACATTATTAAACCTTGTGTTAATAGACATGTTTACTGTGCACTGGCCTTGATGTGTGCAAAAAATCATGTAATTATGTTTGGCAGTTTTCTAGATATTCGGGAAAATGCAGAGTGGCCCCGTTTATTTTGGCCCACCCGGTATATACAGGTTGGTCCAAAAAGCAAGTTTTTATACCTTCATCAAATATTGATCGATTTTTCAAAACTCTTTAAGTTTAACTGACACATTCAGCAGTAGACATGCAATAAAATGATGATTAAGGTTTAAGAAGCCCATAACATCTCAAGCTTTTAACCACACTACTTTGTGAGTGTTACTGTTCAAAAGTTGACGGACAGTAGGCCTATTTAACAAGGTAGTGCAGAATACCTTTTAAAATTTTAAAATTAATTTACATAGACATGTGAACGAGAACTTAAACACCTCTGGTAGATATTCATTGTAATTAAACGATTTCGCATCGCTTATGAGTTGTCTAGCTTTGCTTAAAGTTGCACAGTTAAACATTCAAATTTTCCAAGGTAGTGCGGCAAACATAATTCAGGCGAGGTGATAGATTTCACTAAAGCTTTCTGCTGTCCCTGTGAATGCAAAGGTGAAAGAATTATTAAAAACGATCCACATTTGCCAACATTATGGTAAAAATAAAAGTGACAGCTTGTTTTTATGGACCTCGGTGTATGTACACCGTGAGTCAAAAACAAGACACCAAACTCTTGTCCATGTCTTCGACAAATACTGACCGATTTTCAAGGTTCTTTTACCAGTACACTCAGCATGAAATTTACAATAAATTGCTTATTAAAGATCCACCGCACCTTAAACACACTACCTTGTAAAACATTAATGTCTGAAAATTAGCATGCCCTTTTTACGCTGGAGCCTTGTCTTGCTGAAATATGAACTCGCCAGAGATTTGGAGTATGGCAAGCAGCAACCGTTGTGACAGAAGCATGTCACAGTAATAGATTCCGTCGACTTTGGGTCCCGGACCAACGAATATCAAACCGGTGTAGCCAATGTCTTTATCCTTTGTTGTAGCAGATGCATACAGGCATCTGTAAATAATTTGGTGTAGCTAATGTGAAACGGACGAAGATAACATCGTTCAGCAGCTGTTTGCAGCAGCAGAGTTTCGAGTGGCCATTTGCTTCAGTAAGTTCTTCAGCAGGTGTCTCTTTAAACACTTCAGTCAAAGAACGCTGTGGAAAAAATAATCCGTATAACAGCAGACTGCACAGCCGTATTAAGATATTGTGGTGCCCTAAGCACTTGACTGTCTAGGTGACCCCTCGATAATTACCCGGTACCGTCATTCGGGGTGACTTTGAACTGATAACAAAAATTGAACTTTGAACAAAATTCTCAAAATTATTTGCTAAATAATAACTACTTGTATGCGAGGTTCTTCACAAAATGCAGGTGTGTTGTAAGTATATTAGGTTTTACTGATCAAAATAATGTAACATGCCATTATTTTACTTACTTACTGCAGTTTTTGTCACATTTGTGTAGAACTAAAGAGCCCTGGTGTCTAGCAGCCAGAAACGCTAAGAGTTAGGCGCATAAAAATATATCCGCAAAAGTAGTGCTTAGGAAAGTGCTTAAGACTCTAAACACATTTTTACTGTAAAAAATGGCTAACGGCTATTACTGTCTGCCGTTGGTGAATAGGGCCTAAACGTGTTCAATACAAAGAACCTGCACGCAGTTTGGCCCTGCACCCTCGGTTACCGGTCTTCATCGCCGTCTGTTCAGTTCATTTTTCAGCTGGAGTGCCTGCAAATTAAACCGACCACTTTGCTCTGTAAGGCATCATATGGACAGCGACGGTATGTGTTCAGAGTTGCGACAAGCTCAGATGATGAATACTCTGCATCTGAACCTAAACAATTACATGTACTCTAAAAATCACCAGAAATCGTCAGATTTTCCTGTATCTCCAATATCTATAGCCTATTAATTTGACTTCTCTTGCTTGCTGCCAAATGCGTTCCGTCGGGTTCATATTATCCCGAAATCCATGCATAGTGTCTGATATTCGCGCTTCTGAGTTATCGTGAAAGCACAACGCGTCGCCAACTGGATGGCTATTGGCTAGTAACTGACTAGTTGAGTTGTGGCTCATAGAGCACGTGTTTCCCTCGACGGAGTCTGACAGTCGACTCTTTATGGTTGCCTCCAAGTATTGTATATCTTGGGACGGTAGTTCTACATGTATTTCGTTATTTTCTTAATATTTTTATGTCACCCTATTTTTACATCGTTTCGTGCCCCTCTCGTACCAAATCTTGGCGACGCCTCTGTACTTGGCTCTCTGGCTGTTAGGTTAATTTATATCACAAAACAACAACGCGGTCATTATTACTTCCACCCGAAAAGTTATCAATTTTGTATTTTTATCGTACCAACAATTCTGTTATTAACAAACAATGAAAACTGACAAAGTTTGATAACACTGCATGAAATCAAATTATGCTTTATTCAAACGAAAATTCGACGGAAACACATTTATTTGACTGCACTGCATAGTTTTTACCAGAATCTGGTTAGTTATATTGTGAATAATTGGAATGATTTACACAAAACCGAACATAATGTAGTCTAAAAACGCCTTTACAAACATTTTGATGCCTCCGCCACAGATAGGTGTGTTGAAGGCGCGCATCCTGTTAGAACGATATCTTACCAACCAATGGACGGAATTTCAGCAAACTTTGGTGGTTGATAACGTAGTTGAGGCGACAGACGAACTAGTTAAGTTTTGAAGGTCGCGGTGTCAAGGTCAAGTTCACAGCAAGGTCAAACATTTGAGTTATTGTGGCGGGCGGAGGCATCCACATCGACGCTTGGACGTCGAAAGTATTATACACAAATGTAGTTATGTTCGTAGGCGCCGACTCCAGGGGCGATCGTACCCACGGCCAAAACTTAAAAGCTTGTGGGGGCGACACCCCACAGGCGTTCAATTCCTGACGAATTTTTCTGCAATAGCCAATTTTTGCATCTCGGCGCCTGGTTCAACCTTAATACAAGTAATCTCAGCTAGTATTTTGCGTATATTTTATACATCCGAAATGTACAGTAAACAAGCCGTGGTGCGAGGCACAACAAACCCCGCCCCCTGCTGCCACCTAGCGAATGACACTGACTTGTTAACGCCAGTCCTCTGAGCTATGGCTGGTGATAACAAACAAATTGACCTATGACCTGCCGACCCGTTAACCTGAATTGACACAAAATGTAATCAGGTCGTCCCATGGTCACTCCACACCTTCCCTGAAAATTTCATGCAAATCGGTCCAGTCGTTTTCTCGTAATCTTGCTGACGTTGAAACAAAGAAAGAAATCTTCGCGCGAAAACAAGACCCCATCCCCCCCACCGGGGGCGAGGTAAAAATACAAATGTGTCATTATACAAGTGACAAAAAGGGCATAGTTTCAGCCTCAAAATACACCAAAAATCGTTTGGCGGTCACCCCCGGACCCGCTGGAGTAGCTTTCAGCGCTCCCAGACCCCCTAGCTGGGTTTAGAGGATAGGAAGAAGGGAAGGGAGGAGAAGGAATGGGAGTAGGGAAAGGGAGGAAAAAGAAGAGAAAAGGAGGAAAGAAAGGAAAGGGAAAGGAGGGAGGGGATGTCACCCCACAGTGATTTCTAAAAGTCGACGCCTATGGTTCTGTCATTGTTACGTCTACTATATATACAATCACAGTTGAACTGTAAAATTTGCACAGCCTGTAGTGACTACCGGTATTCAACTGATTATTTATAATGTACCGTAAATAATCTACATAAACAATGACGAGTAATTTGGTGACAGGCGGCATCGCTGCGAATTCGGCGTTCTGACTCCCAAATCTCCCCTTTCTATGGGGGAACCAGGGCCCCTGTCTAACACACGTTACTTGGGACCACACGAGTGTCCTGTCAAATGACATCTCATTCTGTCCAACACTTTTAGCAGGGTGCATGAGTGTGACAGGCGACATACATACATACATACGGACAGAACTGCATTTAGTAACAACAGAAATTAGTAACAAATGTCAGAAAGCTGAACCAGATGCAGACCTCAGTGCTTTGACAGCACTGGTTTGTGTGAGGCATTCAGAAGTAATAATAACAATACTAATAATACTAATAATACTATAGTAATAATGATATTTGTAGACTGTGCAGTTGTGAACCAGAACATGCAGCTGTGAAACGTTTTCATCCCAAACATGTCCTAAACAATGCTGTCGATGAATCTGAAAATGAGACACTGCAGACTAGACTAAGAAACTTATAATGATAATTCTAGCGGTAGATTAGTGATCTCGCTGTTAACATAGGAAAACTGCTAGAGGTAGATCAGGACAATATCCACGGTAGACAAAGTAGGCATGTGAGGCGTTTTCGCATGCCACGACACCAATCACTTTCTTAATCAGGCTTATTTAGTATATACCAGAGTATAGCTTGAGCCAAAGGTGTTTTCAGAAAATATGGACTTAAAAAGTTATCGAATAAACTTCATGGAAAATAACTGATGTGAAACTGCGATTTTACGTCTTAGTTTTCGCATTTATGTGCGGGAATGAGGTTACATAAAATGTCAACAGTGTGACTGGGATGATGTAAAGAGGTGATCTACCGTTAGTAATTTTCTGCTTATTTAGTGCAAGATCGCTGATCTACTGCTAGCACTGACCAACTTATAAAAGCAGATAAATGATCACGTTTACATCTAAAACAAAACATGTTGGACTCAGCTCCTACTATTTACAAACGACGCCACGTTAAAGAAATTAACAACAGTCATGTAATAACCAAGAAAGTAGAGCTGTCGAGCGACTAATTTTTTAAATCTCGTTAATCGTGCGATTAATTATTTTAATCGCGCGTTAATTAACGCGTCAGTTCGACAGGTATAGTTTATGTTGTAAGTTGCCATCAGCGAACGACTGCACATCTTGCTGTTCACGACTCATCCACAAGATGCGACCACTGTCCAACTTGCCATCAAACAATGATGCACAACTGACAAATTAACCGACATTTGTTGTTAATAATTAACTGAATATTACCTGATCGTCAAATAACCGCAGTTCAATTGCATATTGGAACTCCTGCTTCATAGAATTTATGTAAGTGCATTAATTTTTTTAACAGCATTAATTTTTTAATCGCGATGTTAATTCACGCATTAATTCGACAGCTCTACAAGAAAACAATTCAAATAACAGACAATGCCATATATACACAGTGTCTCAAAAAATTAAGCACATTTTTTGTCAGAACTTAGGCATATTTCCTCCGATTTAATAATTTTGACAGGTAGATGGCAAAATGTCTGAAATTTTACGTAGTGTATTCACTTTCCACCTCACCTGATCCGTATAGCCACAATACCTTGTAAAATGCAGAAGTCCTAAATTTGCAGTAAACAATGACTACGTTGTCAGCATTATGGGAAGTTCTGAGACAACCACTTCCTATCACACAATCAAGCGATCCGGTGAAGTCAGCAGGTAGGCCGACTTGTAACCTCCACTTGTTCAGTTTTTGATCTTAAATTCTCTGTGAAAACGAGCAGAACTGCAGAAGTGTAACTTTTCAGTTCTTTGTGATCAAAGTCAAGTCCTCTTTCAAAGACACCATTTTACTTTAACAGTAGCAGACCACCTACGATTTTAATGTACTATTGATAAATTCTGACGGAAGAGTATTTAATATCAGCAATTTAATAAATTATCTTGCACTGTCATTCGAACTGGTGTATAAAATTCTGTCATTCACCGAATGTTGAGCAGAGATTTTGAATTTCTGTGTTTTACAAGGTAGCTTGGCAACAGAGATCAGGTGAGGTGGAAAATGAATATAATACGTAAAATTTCAGACATTTTGCCATGTACCTGTCGAAAATTATTAAAATTGGTGGAAATTTGCCTAAGTTCTGACAAAAACAAATCTGCTCAGTTTTTTTGAGACACGGTGTACAGTAAACAAACCAAATCTCACAGACAACTAGCAAATCACCGATCACCAAGATTCGACGACAACAGAATAAATAAAACTGTTGGACACTGTCTTCAGTCTTTAGGCTTCAAGATGAGAAAAGCTTCACTGCTTGGCTACAGAAAACAAAACAAAAGTATGTACAAGCAAAAAACTTTTTTGCAGTTCTACAGATAGTCAAATGTTTACTGTGGCTGCAAATTTTAACAACAGAACAAACCTACGATTTTTTAGAAATACTGTAAGTTTTACAGTAGATTACATTGGGCTTGCTCATAATAAGCGAGTCAAAAAGGGTACGCCATCAAGTTTTTGTCATAACTTTATAAAATACTGACCAATTTTCCAAATTTTTTCACTGACATATTCTTTGTTAAATTTGCATAAAGACAGCATTAAATACTCCAGTCACCTCAAACGCTTTGCTACACTATCTTGTGAAATATTAATCAAAGAAAACTAGCTAAAGTAATTAATCAGTAAAATTCCAAGTCAGTTCTATTTGCATCACAATTAGCATCATATATGGCGTTCAAAATGCTCATCTTTTGCCAGCACACAAGCTTTAAGCCGATCACGCCGCTCGTTGTTCACAGTCCTCAGTCTACTACTACTACGCTTGCAATTGGACGTTGTCATTTTATGCAGTTTTGTCAACAGCTTGTCCAATCCGGACATTTACCATCCTTTTCAAGGGAACTGCATCATAAGTCTCCACGGTCCGCTGCATTTAATCAGGTAAAAATTCTTAATAAATGCTTCATATTATGCAGTGAAAACCTTTTCAAAGGCTTTTCATTAAATTTCTCAAGTTTACAAGAAAATCGTCTCAATGATGTGGTTCAATCAATCAATCAATCAATCAAAAGTTCAACAACACAGTGTGTTGTTGATTGCACTTGCAAAGCTCTGACAAAAAGGCTTTTACACACATAACTAAATAACACTTTGGACAAGGACAAATCGGTTTTTCTAAACACTGTGGTGTGTTCATACAGGAATTGAAGGAGTGGTGCCATGAGGTACTGGAAGTGACAAAGGCCATATTTGGTAACTGTGTGAGACACCGAGAACCAGCTTTTTTAATTCTTATAAAATGGCTCTAAGCTGGCCCTGTCAGCTGCAGAAAAGTCACTTAGAACAATTCCTTTTAAGTCTTTCATCACTGCCATCAGTTATTATAATAAAAGCTGTTTATCTGTTTTAATACGCCACCGTACGGAGTCATCAGAACTGTTAGCAGATAATAAGGCTGCACAAAAGCTGAACTCTGCAGGAATGTTACCAAGATGCATAAGAAATGTTCACAGAGTATGAAAACAGTTGCTTCATTATAACTTTGGAAACAAGCCCCCAGTTAGTCAGCTCTAGGAGTCTTATTAACAGCAAAATAATGCTGCCTCTTGGATTCTGACACTTGACAGACCCCGTCAGGCTGTGAGACCCTAAGCAGTTGCTTGTTTAGATTACACCCTGTAAATAGATTGCTGATCATGCAACTGTAACATATGGATTAAAACGAAAACATTAAAAAAATTAATACACAACAGTTTACCTCGTATTTCATAAATGACAGAAATGCATCATAAATTGAGGCCATTGTACACATGTAGACAACGCGCAGATACGAAGGCAGAAAAAAGAAATTGAATGCTTGTGCTGTTGGCCAGAACATACACTCAACCTGCAATCAGGAAGGGATAAAAAATCACGTCATAAATAACATTTGCATATTTCCATTAAAATCAGAGAACACTATTTTAATAAACCAGTGATCTAAGCAAAACCTTTGTTCTCAAGATTAGAAACTTATCTCAAGACAAACACTAACATACCATATATGCTTGCATATTAAGTTGCAAAATTTACCACAAAATTTTGCCCAAAAATAACAGGGGCCACTTATACCCAGGTCACAAAAAAGAAATTTTTTACCACCTGCCGAATTTCACATTTTTTCAATACAACTAATATTCAGTACGAACACTTGCAATGTATTTGTAGGTTTGTCACACAAACTGCAAATGGACATAGTTACAACATGACTTAACGAGTTTAATAACAAGAAAAGACATTGGTGCCAAGAGCCGACATGATATGCAGCCATCCATCTAGTTGCCAAGGCCAACAGTTGGTTTGGCCTAGTTTGCAGTTGCTGCCTGAGTCATGGGCATTTGATCGGCTGCCTGTAAGTAAACACATACACTAATGTGGAAATTTCTTGAGGTTTTGACGTGGAGTGACCGTGACCTTTGATCTTTTCAGCTGAAAACTGGCATTCCACCTCCTCATACTATGAGAAACCTTTATACCAATTTTGATTTTTCTGTTTTTTCGTGAGAAATGAACCCATATGGAACTGATGGACAGACACAGATAGACAGGCAAGATGCGTAATGACAGCCACATAATCAACTGATAAACAATCATATTTAGTATTATGTAATTTAACAGCTCTGCCATTATTCGGACATAGAACTTGACACAAACGGTGTCACCCTTTGATAGTGGTGGTTTCTGCTTTGTGCTGCAGTTATAGTACTCGACCCGTTTCCTTTTCGCCGCCGCCAGAACAGAACTAGCAGTGGGCATCTCCAGCAATCAGCAGCCGAGTGTGTGTCCAGTAGAGGAGGATTACTTGTGCAGGCAACGGACCAAGTTGTTCTGACAGCCTGTTCCCTCACTTTACCACTGACCAGGGCAAGTAATGGGTCACCATTCGTTTTGCACACTTAGATCATGATTCGCTTTGCTTTCTTAACCACATTCTCCATTTCAACTTATATGCAGGTCAATCATTTTAGCCCACATAGGGACCCGATTTTTTTTTTGGGGGGGGGGAGGGGACCTATAGACAGAGCGACTTATATGCAAATATATATGTTGAATACTTTTTTGGTGCAGGTCAATCATTTTAGCCCACATAGGGACCCGATTTTTTCGTGGAGGGGGAGGGGACCTATAGACAGAGCGACTTATATGCAAATATATATGTTAAATACTTTTTTGGTGAACAACAGGGCAAGACTTTGCATCTCAAAATTAAGACAAATTGTTTTTGCTTGTTGCTGAATCACCACATACATATACTATGTACAACATATACAATATGAGTCCTAATCCGAAAGCATCTGTAGTTCTCTTGGAAATCAATACAACAAAATCAGTGGCATGCTGCAGTTAGTTAACCAGCTATGGTAAGAATGCACCTTAATAATTACCATAAAAATGGACAAAAATTTCATCCGAAACTCTTTCCAAATTTCGTCAGCAGGTTTTCCTTCTAGCAGACCATTAGCTGAATAACACACAACGCAATCACTGTTACAGACAAAGCAATGTTTGTGGACAAAACACAGACAGAAAGCATGATGGTGATTAGTAGCACTAACAAGCCGTTTTGTGTGTGAGCTTTAGAGTGACCTAGTAACCTCGATTTTTGACCTAAAAACTGCACTGACCCTTACCAATATCACAATGAACACATGCACCAACTTGATCTTTCTGTAGCTTTCTCTTGAGCTTCGACGTATCAAACAACACTTCAACCTAACCTGAACGTCTACAACTTTCCCTTTTGAGTCAGAAGTTGTACAAGACAGACAGACACATGAAATGCAATGTGCAAATGGGGTTTCCTCTGGGAGGGCAATCCACAATAATTTTGGCACAAGTGCCCATCAGCCCTTTACAAATGCAAGACCGAAACAACTTGACTATTACTGAGCATACAACTTCCTTCACAAAGCTGTGAAGGACAGGTAACACCAGCTAATAAATGTTGACAAAGCACATTGGTGCCATAGAAGTACAAGAATACTGGAACATTGTCAAGAAGGCTAAAAGGTAAAAGAACTTTCATACTTGATAGCAGCAATGAGGCAGAGCTGATCAATTGACCACGGTCTCCAGACAGTTAGCTATAGTGGTGACTTGCTGACAAACTTGGTAGTAGGCAGTCATTATTTTCTGGAAGACCACAGTAAGTTTTCCAGCCACAAAGAATCACTGCCCTTCGGCCAGTACGAAACTATACTGAATGATGACAGAGCCATGTGTGTGTGTGAATGACTTACCAAGAGTTGTAACATGACCGTGAACTGGCCTAAAACCATGAAATCACAGGTGCGAGTCCCAAGGCACACCACATCCTCCCTAAAGTTTTGTAAAAATTTATCTACAACTTTCTGAGCAATTCTGTTGGCACAAAGACAACGATTAATAATGACATTATCTCCTGGTTAAAAATAACTATCACCCAAATGCATCAAACAAACCGAAATGAATTTGGTTTTCGTAAACTATGCATAATTTGAAAATGATGAATGCAAGATCAGTGTTGTTCCACACAAATTTAAAGTTCATTATCTCCGTAAATCTTCCAATACAAGCTTGGTCTCAAACAGAAGCCAGGTCTCTAATATGAGCCAGGAGATCAAGGTCACTTGTTTTAACTCAAACTGGGTCTCTAATACAGGCCAAGTCTTTAATACAATAGGGGTGTCCACCTGGTACCAACTTACTGGGTATGATGCTGTTAGTGACATTATAGCTAGTGCAATCAGTGAAAGCAGGAGTTTAGACAGTGTAGAAGTAGGCCATGGCATATACTGTTTCAACAAAATGAAAAATAATAGTGCTTTGTAGTGTATTCAAAATCACACACACTGTATACAGAAAGTTTAATACGGCAGATTGACAATCTTTCAATACAAGATGGTCTCCAACAGAAACTGGGTCTCTAGCACAAGCTGGAGTGGTCTAGGTCACTTGCTGCAATAAAAGCCAGAGGTTTGTATTAGAAGTTTTATGGTAATCACTAACTACAATTACAGATATCCTTACCGGCAAAGAAATATGCCAAGAACACTGGTCCAGCTAATGCTTGGTCAATAACCACCTTTTTTGCAACTGTAGAAACATTAGCTAATGGCAGAAAGTGGTCCAGATATTTGTACCATACATGTGACACAGGACCAAAGCACAGACCAACTGTAAACATTCGACCTGAACAATCCGAATATACATATGTGCCTGGTTATGTCAGTAATGTAGTTAATAATAATCATGAAAAACTGTTGAAGAAGTGAAAATGTTTAATTGTTTAAATATAATAAAATTAATCCCAGTTAATAAATAATACCGGTAATAAATTTTTGCATAATTACTAATATTACTAGCAAGTTAGTTAACAACTGTTATTCTTCACAGTTCATAGTGTGTAGATCTGTAGTCTGTACCATATGCAAGCAAATAGATTAGAAAGTCAGACAAGCCATACGATAAATACAGAGATTCACTTTTTTGCACATCAAAATTTTTTACCCTAAAAGCTCAATGAAATATGCCCCAAAATATTAGCACTTATTTGTAGATTGCTAGACAAGCCAAAACACTGCACTATGATGATATTTATTTGGCAAGAAAAGACGGTGTGTATGACAAAAGTCCACCACCTAAAGTTTAGGTTAGGGGAGGGTTAGGATTAGAGTTAGGTTTTCCAGTTAGACAGGGTTATGTTCATCTACGAAATTGTATGGGTGCATTACAGATGGTACATGAACTTGCTAACTGTAGGTTGGGCATTCTGCTGTACGTCCAAAACAGATAAAGTACCCTTTGCAAAGTAAACAGAGGTAAGCAGACAAACACAGGCAAACAACATCAGTAATACTATTCTGCACATGCACTCTACAGCTACATAAAGATCGACATATGAATTGGTTCCAACTGTTGGCCAGAAACTGCAGCTACCTAGCCACAGAAACACGGCGGTTAACTTTGTCTGGATATTGTTGCATGAGTCAAATCTACATCGCCAACCATACAGACTTTCAGCTAATACTCTACAGTTGTGTACTTGTGGTCAAAGTGTCGATGATCTGGAACACTTCTTTCTGGAATGTAATCAGCACGACAAAGCTCGCCAAGAACTCATGTCTGCTATCACAGATGTTTGGAATGACAGCGAAAACTCAGAAAAGTGTAGGATTTCGGTACCGTACCTCTGCTGTTGGCACCTGCTGTTAACAGTAATCTCTCAACATGGATTGTCGAACAATATTGTCTTGTACCTTTAAGTTCATACAACAGTCAGGACGTATCTTATAAAGCTGCATCAGTGTTGACATACTTCAGCTTCGCTCCCTCAGTGATTGTACAACAGTGAGTGGTGTTATGAGTTGATTGATTGTGTGATGCCACTGATGCGGCTGAGCAGACTGACTCATCTGTGAAGACCGAATGGATATTTTGACTACTGATGTTTTTGCAGTTTTACAAGAGTGGGCTATTAGTGAAGAGACATTCGGTGTATATTGACGTCAAAGAAACAACAACAACTATATAAATTTAAATTTATATAAAACTATGGTAAGACCATTATTAGCATGGTTGCGGCCTCGATGGAATCTCAATCGAGGCCGAGGTCAAGGCCAGGCCGTTTCATCGAGGTCGAGGTCGAGGCCGAGGCCGAATCGAGGC
>Ga0209679_1000688_pt1 | contig 12781 bp, 7 predicted proteins | sample WorMetHEROISLAND_4_FD_187408 | JGI IMG/M metagenome (GOLD analysis project Ga0209679, IMG submission 187408) | Marine gutless worms symbiont microbial communities from Max Planck institute for Marine Microbiology, Germany - Olavius sp. 2 HERON... ...
GTTTGATCGCGACGGTAACGGCTACATAACACTGATGGAGGCTTCCAGCATCTTGCAGCGGGATCCTTTCAAGTTCCCGCCGAGCAAGGTGTTGTCGCTACTCAAGCAGTTCGACAAGGATGGCAACGGCAAGCTGGACATTGAAGAGTTTGCGGGTTTCTACGCGGAGGCCAAAGCCATGTTTGTGACTATACATTGTCTCTTCTCTCAGCCTCCTCGCACTTTTGTGGGTTAAAAAAGTTTAAAAAAGGTTAAAGCTGTGTATAGCGCTTCATGGGAAACCCATCTCAGAGATACGGGGCGTCACTTGCACAGTGTTACCTGCCACCCGACACAAGTGAACGCGCCCCGCCTTAACCCCAGCCAGAGAGGCCGGTACTCGATTTACCTACCCAGGAGGGATGGAAGGCTGAGTTGACCTAGGTAGCTTGACAGCGGCCGGACCGGGAAACGAACCCACGACCGCTTGATCGCAAGTCCGACGCCCTAACCGTTACGCCACCAAGACACCCAAGGGGTCTGTTGTGTAAATGCACGCACGCACATACATATGCATGTGTCATGCAAGTCCACAGGCTATGTAAATGTTTCCGGTCCGTTCTTATCCCGTAAAGGGTGTGAAACAAATGGCGTCCCTTTTCCCCTTAATTTCTGTGAGTTTTGGCAAGCCCCTCAGAATTAATGCGTTCAGTGCCCATGGCTAATCTCGCACTGAATATAGGCCACTGAGTTTCAATGCATCTTAATACAAAAGCAGTTATAGACATACTTTTAATAACATCAATATTAAATGCCAAAATGACAGTGACAATGACAATGATGTTTATTTCACACTTGCGACTAGTGACAGTCGAATAGGTAAATATAAAACAGTTGTAGAATAATTAACACATAAAAACAGTAGTATATAATGCCATAGTAACACTTCACTGACAGAAATTGACAGCATTTCTTATGTTGCAAAAGCAACGAGTATGGTACTCAACGCTTCTAATTTTTACTGTTTTTATTCTATTTTAGGGCAGTTATTTTAACTTCTCTGTCCTCAAAGCACATTTTATGTAATTAATATGACTGATGATGATTGATTAGGCCTAAGTTTCGGCGGATGGGCTGCTGCCGCGAGTTTGGCGTAAATTTTCTGGTCGTGTTCACACACGTCTCAACGACCTAAGTGTAGTGTTTTTCTTTTCATAGACCGGTCATTGAAACAGACAGCTGTGTTTCGCTAATGGTATTACATGGCATGATCTAGTTGATGTCTGCATTATTCGCCGTCTGAAACGAACACTAGGCCTACGCGTTAATCGATCGCCCCCGCATCGATCCCCAGCTGCATGCAGCGATAGCAATATTTCACCTGTGAACGCATTTGTTGCTTAGTAACGACGAGGTGTCGACACGCTTCGAACAGCTGGACGCGGACCACAACGGCGTGCTGAGTCCGGAAGAAGTGAGCGCCGTTCTGCAGGACACGCTCGGTCTGGACGCCGCCAACGCAAGCCACATGATCGAGATGTTCGACACCAACCGCGACGGCAATCTAGACAAGACCGAGTTCATGGCTCTCTGGTCCAGCATGTTCGGTCCCTAAGCGGACCCTGGCTGGCGCTGTGGCGCAGTCGGTCGACAGTCCTTGGTCCTAACCTGGGAGGTTCTCCGACGACGTCCAGGCAAACAGCTCTTGACGCTTTTGTCGTTACCGAATTTCAACGCAGCGTCGATCAGCGTTTTTTTCTCTTTATGTCACAATTCGGTTACGTGCTTGCATGTTTTGTCTTTTGGGTGTTTTCTGTGGCAGTAGAACAATCACTTCCTCACTAATTGATGCTGATTTCAGTTTATCTTAATGTCGTGACATGAAACCAGAAAAACTGTGAATTCTTACACTAGGACCGTCAATATTATTCTCTCCCTTAACATTACATTCAATAAACCGACTCCATGTCAACGGTAATTACCTCAGTGAATTAAGAGCTCTATTCCCTGAATACTCTGACTGAATGTGCACCCAGATTTATATCGATTCGAAAGAGTGAATCCAGACTGGTAGCAAAACAGATGCTCACTTTCTGGCTGAGAAATATAGCTACAATGTTCTCTGAGTATAGGATATTTTTGTCAAAACGCATATGGAAATATATCAGCGCATAATTGAAAGCTGGTTAAAACGATTCTTATATACACAATACTCGATAAATAGTTGCCATTTGCTTAAATAGCTTGTACACTACCATTAACAAACTAGGCCTACAGCTAAAGATAATAGAGCTACAGCCCATTATACAGTAATGTTATACAGTTTCGTTTTCAAACGTTTCTCGCTCCACTGTGAAATGGAAGTATGGTACCGGTATGTTTGTTTGAACTATATTTTGCTGCAATGCACAACAACCCTTGTGTAATTCTCCTGTACTTTAATTGATGTTTTAATATTTCAACGTCTAACAGTAGTTACATTGTAGATTGTTGTCGAGTAGCTTTTGTAGCAGACACCGCTCAATGAACTGTAGTACAGACGGTTTTTGAAACCAGTTAACTTCCTGTTTAACAACCAGATTAAGCTGTTGCCAACGAGCAAGGTTTCCTTGTCATCGGGATCCTCAGCGCAGCCGGACTTATCAGCCGGGCTGGTGCTGCCATCTGGCGAATAGTGCTAAATTATTGCTGTAGCATTTACGCCCTATCTGCTAATGGTAAAGAATCCTGGAAAATCTTCCAGGATCCACGAAAGCAGCCAAAGATTTGAATGAAGGCAATGGAATCAGCCTCCCACCATACTGTACCTGCACGCACAGTTTCAACTTCAGTTTTACTGTACTTGCCGAGATACTGTGTGCCGAAAGAAAGCGTTGATTATAATCACCCACGCACTCACCCAGCCACCTGACCGATTAGCCCAATCTGACACGGCTGCGCTGAGGAAAATTGGTCTCAGCCATAACATTTTGTTTACGAACAAATGTCTGGAATGCAGAACTTTGCCCGCTGGTGTAGCATTTGTCATGAGTGTATATCTATCATTTGATCAGTGTCAATGTAACGCACCTACAACAACTGACTCGCGTTTTTTTTTCCAACGAAGAAAACAAAAGCTACAGAAATAACTTATTACATACAGACAGACATACGAATATACGAATGAAACAGACGAGACCAGTGTCAGACTGGGTTAACTTTAACGGCCGTGCCATCAAATGACTCGAGGGAGACGGGTGTCATTACATATGTATGAAGATAACTGCGCCGAATTGAATCCCAAACCACAAACTAGAAATGTTATCGACAGAAAACTTATCAGCCGTCCTGGACAAAAAGTGCTGCCACCAAGCGACTGCAAACGAGACGTTTGATTCCACTGGCAGTGTAGTTCTGTCAAATATACTATTAAGTACATTTGCTTCTGCCATTTGGAGAAGATTGCTAAACATTGCTATGGGGGTAAAAATGGGACAAACAGGGGAGGGATTATCGGATCGCCACCATAATCTAATTGACTGGTCCCTTGGCTATGCCCCACCTCTGCAAAAAATTCAACAAAATCCGTTCATAACTTTTGGGAGGTATTTTGCTAACAAGAGATGATTACACATAAACACAGAGACACACAGACTAACAGACACACACACGCACCCGAGTACATAATCAGCCATGCTGCAGGTGCGGCTGATAATAACTGGAAGTGGTTGTGACCGATAAAATAACATCAGTAGACACTGAAATTTTTGTTTGCTTGATTTTTAACTTCTACTAAGCATGCAGGGGACCTTCGAGGCTTGAAATAGGGGACCCTGTTACAATGGCACAATGATCAGTGTGGATGTTACATATTGGCTGGACCTGGAACATGCTTGTGTCGCATGCCATCGATGCTGATGTCATTGCTCAAGTAATATGGGGGTATGAAATTTTCAAAAATATGGATACAATGGTTAAAAAAGGTGCGTATAGCTCTTTATGGAAACCCACCACAGAGCTCCGGGCCGTTACTTGCCGTATGTGATCAAACAGTGTTACCTGCCACCCGACACAAGTGAACACGTCCGCCATAACCCCAGCCAATCAGGCCAGTACTTGATTTACCTATTCTGGAGGGACGGAAGGCTGAGTTGACCTAAGTAGCTTGATAGCGGCCCGACTGGGAATCGAACCCACGACAGCTTGATCACAAGTCCAATGCCCAAACTGTTACGCCACCAGGCCACCCAATGGTTGTATCATTTTATGCAGACTGAGGTCACGTGATTGCACTCATTACATACAGTTTCCCAACGGATTTGTTTGAAGCTGGTAGGAATAAATCCTGAGCATAAGTCAATCCTGAGCATAAAAATCCGCAAAATCCTGCAACTGCTCACAGGAACAAGAATCATTGCTTATGCCTCATCAGCATGTTTCCTTACGTCACTCACTCACACTTGACTAGATTTTGTATATGCATCCGCATAAATGTTGCAAACACAACTTCTAAAGTCTTAACAATGCAAGACAACAAGAAGGTTCACAGTCAGGAAATGGTACACAGAGATCACCATTTTGGCAGAATATGACTGAAAATGTCAAATATAAAAATAAAAATAAAAACTAAGAATAAAAAGTAAGTAGAATTACCACAAATGCACTGCTAACTATAATCTACAGAGTCAAGTAAATAATTTGGAGTCGAAGACGCCGAGAAATCTGGAACAAGGGCAGTGACGGCCTTTCGCATGTCCTCAAAACGTCTCTTCATCTTCTCCGCATCACGAACAATCACCGGGAACCGCCTCCATGCTCTGAACGCAGTTCTTTTCATCCGCCTGCAATAAATGACAATTCTTAACTGTGTACACTCCAACATTCTTCAGCTCACATGTGCTCACCTGCAAAATGTACTTTCAGGAGAAATCTTGGCCGGATGCCTTTCCTGACGCCAGCAATAACTCACGGTATTAGTGGAAACCAAACTAAAATTACTCAGTGGAGTCCATCACCTTAAGCCTATATCATTAAGGCATTAAGCCTATATCACAATTGTGATACGACTACGATACGACTACGATACGACTACGATGAAAAACTGATATGCTCATTTTTTGCTCGCGTTGAATCGCGTCAAATGGAAGCAAGCCAGTGCCATATGTCGTAGTCGGATCGTAGTCGTGTCGTAGTCGAATCGCAATTGTAATCATGGCATTAACTAATTAACTAATAAGTAACAGCTGTTCGTACCACATTAAGTACCTCCTTACATATTATCACAGTGTTAAAACGTACGGAAACATCAGAATGATTGTGAGAAGATGAACTACAGGATGTTAAGCGTAGTGGTATGAAATAGATATGCAGCAAAAAATTTACATTACAAAACAGTTGTTGTAGCAATAATCAGTGTTATTTTCATGAACGAGAACGAAAACCATTGGCCTTTCATGTACAAGAACTAGAACTTAAATGATTCTGTGAATAAGGACTGAATAAGAACTAAGTAAGTAGGGTAAGTAAGTAAATAAATGAATTTGTAAAGCGCACAATGCTGGCGATTGGCCAGCCGAATCTGAGGTGCTGGGCTGGGGACTGGAATGGGTCACTAAGGAGGCCGGAAAGCTGCTTTGTAAAAGAGGGTTTTAAGTTGGTGGCGAAAACTGGATATGGCATGGATATGGTGAATATCCAAGGGAAGGGAATTCCAAATGATGGCAGCAGCTACAGAAAAACTGCGAGACCCAAAACCTGTGCATGCGGACACGGGGGACGAATCACAAATTAGAGTCAGAAGAGTGTAAAGTACAACGGGACGTAATGTTTCAATACTGAGCCTTGAAGGTAAGCAGGCTGGGTAGTGGACACAGTTTTGTAGGTGATGCAGGCGATCTTAAACTTGATGCGCCACTCGATGGGTAACCAATGTAACTGTTCTAGTAGGTCGGAAGAGTCTGTTGATCGCCGACTGGAGCACAGAGCTATAGAAACAACGAATTACTCACAGAATGCTATGCTGCTCAGCCAGAATGCCATTCTGCTGTGCTGCCTGCTTTTCACTGGCAATGACGTTCACCCACGCCCTAAGTACTCCTAACTTGCAGTGTCGAACGTGAAACCGAACGGCCTTCCTCTCATCGATCTCTGCTATCTGCTTGCACTGTCAACAGATAATATGAATGGTAAAAAATCAATCATACACATTTTACAGATGATACCAACAATTAGAGTCATATCACAGAAAATGAGGAGCATCGTTCTCAGATGTGCAGTGAAGATTGACGTAAAATTTGTAAAAAAGATGGCACAGAACGTACTTTTAAAAGTTCTTAAAGTTTTCATTCCAAAAAACAGCTGTATCACACAGTGCATATTAAAGATTAACATTTGGCCAGATATGAATAATATGCTCTATTATGAACACATTATCCAGCCTACAATTTGGACCAAATAGAATACAATGTTTGTTAAAGTTCTAATTCCAACCACACTATGAGTCGTAAGATCCATGTGGTCTTTCTGTCATTAGCACATATGCATGCTTTGACTCCTGCAAGGCACTAGTAATTTGATGTGTCAAAGACGTGTTGTTTAATGCTGTGCTAAACGTTTAACAGGTGCTGTTGTAAAATATCATACTGATGTCAAAATCAAATGACATCAATGGCACTCTGAAAAATATTACTAAGCTAACATAAATCGAAGGATCGAAGCTTTTGAAATGTGGATATGAAGAAAGATGGAGAAGATCAGCTGGACAGCAAAAGTCAGCAACTCTGAAGTTTTGAATCGAGTCAATGAAAATCGCTGTATCATCAGCACGATAAATCAACGAAAACACAGATGACTTGGGCATGTTCTCCGACATGATGTGTTATTGCGAGAAGTTCTAGAAGGCAGGATGACTGGGAAACGTACGAGAGGCAGAAAGAGACTACAGCTGATGAGCAACATATGCGAGGGATATGAAACAGCAAAGAAACGAGCTGTAGACAGATGTCTGTGATGTGTCTTAGTGATGGGAGTCATTGATCTGCTACTACAGCAGAATACCAGAAGAAGAGAGAACACAAATCTATCAAACAGAAATACGTGCTAGTTAATCGTTCTACAATGAAATTATCAACTGGTGTGTAGATTAGTCTGGCTAATATGAATCAACAGTTGTACATCTAAACATTCAAATTTCGCAAGGCAGTACAAGGCAGATTTTATTTCAGTGTCTTCTGCAGTTCATCTCAGAATGTAAGAATGAAAGAATTATTCAAATCGGTCCATGTTTGCCATAGTTGTCACAACAAGACTGCGTGGGTGTTTTTGACTCCAGGTGTATAATAGTTTAATGCAACCATTTACCATCAACTTTAGAAGTTCACAATACAGTCTTAGTCTGAATCAGATAGCAATTCATTCAGAAATTTTCACGCTTACCATGGATTGCAAACAGCCCGTCAAACTTTTTTCCAGGGAAAACTATTACAATTGTTGGGAGAGAAATTTTTACAAGATGGATGCAAATTCTGACATCCAAACAACAGTGTCAAAGGACTGAAGGCATATCAAAAAATATCTAAATACGGTAGATATACAAATAGGAAATGTAACCAGTCAACTAAATCATAACAAAATTAGAGAAGAAACCTTTTTCCAATCTGCAAAGTATCTGTTGACCACGAGATATCGATGCATATCATCTGCAATTGCTTCTTTCCTTCTTAGCTCCTCAACCACCACAGCATTCCATGCAGAAAGAACGCTCCTATACTCACACAGAAACCCACCCATGCTGCGTTAAATTAACCTTACCATCTTTGAATAAATGTTCGTAAAGCAAATCATGCTTGACATCAGATGTTCAACACTTAACTGAAAAAAGATTATCTCCAGTCTCCATTTCCAGTATTCATGTGGCGTGTAGCCGACACACATACATACACACAACCATTTCAATGGCTTTTTTTCCAGGTTTACCAACTGGGTGGCCACTGTTTTCGAGGAAATAAAATCAACAACTTTTCAAGGACTTTCAAGCAACCTTACGACCTTTTTCCAAACCTATTCCACCGCAGTTTTCAGCACGTGACACAGCTTTTTTGCAGCATCAAGTCAGTAAGTAATACTGATGTTCACTATACTGCTTATAGTTCTCCAAGGAGTGCATCATTTTTCACATAATGGGAATTACTGACTATTTTAGAATTCAAGTGATTTCAAGGTCCTCTTATGCTAAAATCCAAAACTTTCAAGGAGACTGCCAAAGCAGCATTTTCACTGGCCAGGTGCCCTACCTGATGCCAAACCAGCAGCAACAGAGAACTGAAGCCAAGAACAAACAACTAGTGACTGCACTAAATATATTCCATTACAATGCTACTGCAGAATTATATTAAATGACAAAGTAAGTAACACTGCGAACAGAAAACTGTTTGCCGACCGAAGGCAACATGTTTTGAATGCCACATCTGCAATCTGTTCCTGCTTCCGTCGATTCTGCATCAACTTCCGCCAAGGTTGCCAACCTTTGAACTTCATCAGTGATCTATTGTGATGGTCAACGGCTCGCTGCAGCAACTCGTTCATTCTTGCTGCTTCCTTTAACCGCTCTGCTTCTTTCTAACACACCAATATGCAACGTACGTCCACCTTGTACAAACACACTCACAAACTACATACACAGCAATCACAACAAATAGTACTATAATCACAACAACAATACGGCCCAACAGAGTCAGAAAATGAAATGCATCATGTTATTTGTTTACATGGGGACTAACATTTCAAAGTGATGCCAAAGACACAATCTTGTTTAATATACACATAAAAACTTATCTTTAAAATCACAATGGTAAACAGCAAAGAAGACAAAACAGCAATATTTATGCTCTCCAACATATGATATGAAATACAAAAACAAACCTTTCATGTATTTAATCTATTATCAAATAAGCTAATAATCATCAATGTTACAGCAACCTCATTATTAGGCAACACTGTTTACTCGCCGGCGTGAGTAGGGCGCTTATTGGCTTTGTACGTGTGTGTGTGTGTGTGTGTGTGAATGTCAGCACTCTGAAACAAAAACCACTGGAAATATCATCACCAAACTTGGCAGGTGGACAGTACATGACACCCATTTTATTCTAGGTCAAAAGGTCAAATGTCAAGGTCGGCATGAGTTTGCACTATTCTGAGTGCCTGTCCTCTAGTTAACATTAAAAAGGATAAACTATAGACAGCGGAGTTAACATCATGTGTTCAGTGCTGTTTTGTATCCTTCAGTGCTGTGACTTGTTGGTTGGGCGACAGCGTGTAAAAGTTCTGCCACAACAATTCCCAAAAGTTTACTTTTGTGATGGGCTAACGTGGAGTAATCTAACCAGGTGTAATTCTGGAAAAATGGGCCGGTTGAACAAAAACCGAGTATGCGTGTGTGTGTTTACTGCTACGTTTTCAGTGTTTCAACACTGCTGGTAAACATACTCAGACTGTAAAAAGTTTTCTTAGAGACCTTTGGGTAATCCATGAAGAAACGGCCGTTAAAATTCTTGTGGTGCATATATGAGAAGGGTTAGTATCAAAATTCACAAAAGCAGCGTGTTAGATCACTGTTCGCACAAAATTACTTGCCTTTTTCTCCATTTCCTTACGTTCTCGCAGGAGACGCAGTTTCTCCTTCTTTTCTGCTTCCTCTTTCAGCCTCCGTTCCTCCGCTTCTCTTTGCAACTGAAGCTGACAAACGGACGGTGCACACAGCAAATACGAGATAAGATGGGAAATGCCGTTCTCTAAATACAACTACATATCGTATAATAAACAAATTACGCAACTAAAAAGCCTACAGTTCATGCTCTAAAAGTGATTCTTCAGACTAACCACATAAACGGAAAATTGTGTTAACGCCACCATTCCGGAATAACTGGTAAGGCAGATAAGGTGGAAGCAAAGACAGTGTGAATTTGGAAAGATGAAGGTGCACAGCAGATTCACTTCATGATATTGATCACTTCAGTGCAAACCAACTGCCATCCTTTATGACAGCGGACATCAGATGCTGTCATACCAAATGTAAAGTTCAGAAGAAAAACAGATTGCTGACTGGGAACCTGTTTTTCTTCCCAGCACAGCTGTCTGATTTACAGCATTCATTTGCATCAGCAGCACAGGCATTGGTACCGTGCAGTCACCACCGTAAGTCTTTGTTAATCTTCCTCCTTATGCATTATGAACCACTGAGTCATCTTTATTTGAATGCAGCCTTCTTTGATCTTCATTCACTACTAACATCCATGTCATCAGTGCGTTAAAATGTAACAGACTAACAACGTTTGCTCATCGTTTAAGAAAACATGAGAATGACTAGTGAGAAGACAAGCACAGCATGGTAAGCCTATAGGCAGAATGGAGATATGCAGCAACAGAAATCTGTTTTATAAAACAGTAGTTCTAGTAGTAATAGCTGCGGCTGTTGCTGCTGCTGCTACTACTACCTTTTTAATGGCCATTTTCAGGTTACTGCCTTTATTTCCTTCTCTGTTTGTTCTTAACCTGTCATCTTCTTGGGCAGGGCAAAATTTATCATATTCTCTCTAACACTTCCACAAATTCTTTCTCAGTCGCCTCGGTCTAGTTCCATCAACGTCCATCCTCCTTCAACTAGCATTACATATTATTATTACTATTATTATTATTATTATTTTTATATCATAATCATCATCATCTCCATCATCATCATGATTAACATGACAATGGTCATCATTATTAACGTAAACAGCCAGCAACAAACACCAGTTTCTCCTGTTCAAGCTTCTGCTTTCTCTCTTCACGTTCTTTCCGTAAACGTTCTCTCTCAGCAGCCCGCTGCTGCATCGCTACATAACAGCACACAAAAGCAACTGTATGAAGCTTACAGAGGTATGCAGCGTCACAGTGGATCTGCTGACGTAGGAAACCAAATACGCTTATGCATCTATCAGGCCAAGATATGCTCTGAATCACAAAGTCCGAACGAAATATGTCAAACTAGCTGTAAGTACCCGTCCTCCAGACGGAGTTCTACTCCCGCCTGCGGCACTCGCTGCGCTGTCGCCTCGTTACTGGAGCTGTAATTCGACGGCGTTTCGTAATCGTTCGATAGATGTCGCCTCCGCCGTCGTCCGGACGTAGCGCGAGCACCGTTCGCCAGGTGTCGCTTTCCGGGTGTTTCGTACTTCTGTCACTCCCGCACGCATATGTTAATGACCTTGACATTGACCTTGCCAGAAACACTCCCTGGGTGGACATGAGTGCGTGTCAAGTTTGGTCTCGATCGGCCCAGCCGTTTGGCCGGCTATATGGAACAAACAAACAGACAAACAGACAAACATAACGCCTTTTATTATATAGATTTTACACGTTGGCACAATACTGGCACTCCAGATTCTACACTTAATTAGTTCTGATTCGAGCTATGCTTGACTGTGCCGTATGTTATAAGTTCACGCATGTATGTATGTATGTATGTAATTCCGGTACAAACAACAAACAAATAAGCAAAACTCTTGGGCAGTAATATGTACGCAAAAAGTTACAGAAAATAATAACAATAGTGGAAAAACAAACACGAATGTACCCTGAAGGATCTTAGAGTGACGTGGATCAACAGATGGCTTTGAAGACGCATTTGAACGACTGGACGCATCACTTCTGGCACTAACAGACAACAGTAGATGTATTAATATCTTAACGACAGAAAACGGTTGTTGTAAAAATGTGTGAATGTGTGTGTGTGTGTGAATGTCAGCACTCTAAAACAAAAACCACTGGAAATATCATCACCAAACTTGGCAGGTTGTTGTAAAAAAAGAAATCCATGTGTGGATGGCTAAGCAAAATCCAGAGCATTTTTGGGAGACTTATATCGCATTCCAAATGCATCACCCAGATGAAAATACAGCTATATCATTCAAAGACAGAGTACCGGTACTCATTATCAGTCAGAGAGCTGCCCAGCGATGAGATCTAACATCGCATGTTGCTTCAGTAAATTTTTTTTACTTGGTGGATGCCACACTCGTCACCAGACCAACAGCATCACAGCATATCAGTTGAGAGCAAAAAGGAGGAAAATATTTGTCCAAGTAATCTAGAGGTCTGAGTGCATGCCAAGTTTTTAAATAGTGACATTTCATGCAGTGCGAGATCTGCTACTACTACTACTACTACAAACTACAGTTATGAATGTGCTGTAAGCAAAGCTTCAATGGCAGGTTACATAAACTGTAAATTACATAACTTTAATCTAATGCTATAAACGAAAAATTGATCATTATGTAGTTAACAACATACTGTGTTGTTGTTGTTGTTATTATTATTATTACTATCATCATTGTCATCATCATTAGATCATCATTATTACAGTCACTGCATAGACAATGACTATTTTAAAATAACGCAGTAAAGTCCGAGTATAAATCTGCCAATTTACACAATTTCGTGGAGGATATGATTCACTATTAACACAAGGTAGCATAATATACAATGAATTACTCACCTAGGAATTTGTTCAGCAGTGCGGTCAGTGCTTGGAGCACTGGTGTCCTGTAACACATCATGCTGAATACTTGCAATAACACTGTGAAGATGCGTTGGCTCAAACTGTCCGTCGGAATTCGCTGACTTCTGCTGCTGCTGTCCTCCAGCAAGACGCTGCTGCAACAGCTGCTGGCGCTGCAGTGCCTGCATCTCCTCAATCAGCCGCCGCTGCTCGGCCAGCTGCTGCTGCTGCTGCTCCAGTAACTGCTGCTGGGCACGATGGCGATGCTCGAAACTGTTCACGACAAAC
>Ga0209679_1000689_pt1 | contig 12772 bp, 6 predicted proteins | sample WorMetHEROISLAND_4_FD_187408 | JGI IMG/M metagenome (GOLD analysis project Ga0209679, IMG submission 187408) | Marine gutless worms symbiont microbial communities from Max Planck institute for Marine Microbiology, Germany - Olavius sp. 2 HERON... ...
TGCTCTTACGTAAACCGTGCACACTTTTCGCAAGCGTCGCGCGGGTTTGTCAGCGACAGCTGGGCTTTCTTGTTACACTTGTCGTCGTCAGGTGCCATGCCAGGTCCGGGCGTTGGCGATCATGTCGCGCCTTCTCTGTCTTGCTGCACTCGTTTGGATGATGGTGTTCTCGTTGGCTGTAGGATCAAGCCATTCAGGCTAGTAAGATAACTGGTTCTTGGTCTACTTGGCCCTTTCTTGTCATCAAATTTGCCAGTCATACACTTACTGCGTACTAATATCAGTGAACATGACCAAGGTAGTGCAGTTACAGAAACCGTGTAAGGTAGGCTAATTATATATCCCTTGTTGCAAATTTATTTCAGTATATGTCCGCCAAAAATATGAAAATCGATTGACACATGTCAAGATTAGAAGCGAAGACAAAGTAGGCCCTTTTTACTGAGACACGTGTACTAACCGCATCGTTCTAATTTTCGTTTTCCAACAACATGTATATCGTAGCACAACTCGGACGGAGACCCCCAGCAAATCTGTGTTTATTGAACTTGAGGTCCAACAAGATTTTTCTTGCACTTTGCCTGTTTACATTTGTTTGTTTTTTAGTCTTGCGGCCGCCTGCAAGCTCTGAGACCCGCCACTGCGGATGCCGTTGGAACCTAAACGCGGCACTGACCCTCACCCACGGCGCCAAATACAAACGGAGTATAAAATTTCGAGATTTAGAACAATATCTGGCTATGTCTCGGACATGTTACTATGGAACGCCAAGAAGAGGTCATGTATGGTCTATCGAATATTGTCACTGACGATGACCTTGAGCGAACTTAGCAGGCCATTTCAGTGGTCGGATACTTTTACAGAGCCAGTGTCTCAAATACAACATACATTACCGTGAAGACTAATTACAGCGAATGGAAGTAAGTAACGCTTGAGCTGCGGTCTGTACTGCTGTATTCGAACTGTTCAAGTCCATTCACGGTCACGTAAACTCTTCATTCATCAAGTAATAATACCTCGGAAATAGGCACACAGTAACTATTAATAACTGATATAACTGATAGAAAATCATTTGCGATCTAACGAGTGCCATTATTAGCCACAAGCTTGAGTGACTTTGAAAGCACACTCACCTTTTTCAAACCGTTCTAAATCCAATGTCGCGGAAAATAACCTATATAGGCCTACGCGGTTTGAAGTTGCCAGGTATTCCACATGATTCGGATCAATTCCTTCTCATTTAGTTACCCCACAGGTGAACTGTCAGTAACGTTGACGTACCGTGAGCATACAGGTTGGACTAGTTCGAAATTAATTACACGAATAATTAGCTTAGGAGTAGGACCTTCGCTCCTCGGAGCCACAACTCGGCAATCTAGTTAAAGGGAAACACCCCAAAATTCGGGTGGAATAGGGGTGGGATCGCTGTTCTCAGCAGAAAACATGCAATATCTCTGAAACGGGGCAAGATAAGACCGAGGTTACTATTGATGACCAATAAGAAGTCGCATACGCACTTTCGATAGGTGCCAAAGTCAACGACCTTGCATGACCTCGAAGGGCCATTATGCACTCTGTTTCAAAACACATGCGTCTTTCGGAGCCCACCACGGAAATTTGAATGAAGATAGGCCCACACTATCGGCGACAAAGATGTAGCTCAGTGACTCTAGTTTTTGGCAATGTAAGGTTTATGTGGAATTTTGTGGATATTCGCGGGGGTTCCTGGACAGGGGGCGTCAAACGACAGTGGGATAATCGAAAACGTCAGCTTTCGGACGCTACGTCTTCGGCACCTTAGCCTCCTTAGGAAATGAGGCCAACATTATTATATAGTATTATTTAGTAAAAAATAAAGTCCCTTTTCGTCTTTCCACTGACCCGCAAAAACGTGACCTTGACTGCATGAATGGCCATTTTACGTTAAATTTTCAGTATACCGAACAGCTGTTTGAGAATTCATTTTTACGTACTTAACGTTGACATTGTTTATACCTACCGTTGAGCTTGTTTATATCACGTGACAAGCGGAGATGTGCGGAAGCGGACCGTGATCCGCAGAATATTTGTGATCGGCGTAAGGACTGCAGAACTGCGTTTTTTTCGTAGACGCTTCATTGTCGGAACCTTAACAAATAAGGCCAACGTTAGTATTTAGTATTAGATAGTCCCTGATCGGCTTTCCACTGACTTTATAACACGGGACTTTGAATGATCCTCAATGGCCATTTTCGTTAAATTCTGTTTTGCGCCTGTATGTTTGGAGCTGTGAAGCCTGGTTTTCGAAGTTAGGCTACTCTTAAACTTGTAGTGAACGTTGTCGGAGAACTATAAACCGAAAAGAACATCTGCGGCATCGCGCGGTTTCCTTGTGACAGCAAGGCTTTCTTGTATTCGTTTCAATCAGCCGTGACATGGAAATATCGATAATGCAGTAATGTCAGCGAGGCAACAAAAATTCAAGTCCAAGACCAAGACCAGGCACAGCAGTATCTGCCGTTTGCTTAAAATTCACGCCTTAACGTAAATCATATATACAGACATGTGAACTACAATGATCGCATAATTTCACTGCTGGGCACGTGATACAATATAAAGTGGTTTGTTGTCTTCTGCAGAAAATTTACAACTGTTGAAGAAAATCACATATCAAGGCCGTGGCTGAAGCCAACACACAACACGGGCGGTTCTAGCCCAAGAAATTCTAGGGGAGGCATTGCCCCATCAGACCCCTTCATCTCCGAGTCCATTTCATTTTTTCCGTTCTCCCAAACTGAAAAAATACGAACTTCATATAGGCCTACATTTGAAATCTATGATTAGTAGGGTTGCCAACTCTGTAATGGGTTAGACCCTGAGACCCGTAGAACGCGCCCGAAGGGCCGAAAGCGGGGACGGGGTTCTTGGGAGGGGGCAGCGAGCCCCTCCCCATCAGCTAAGGGTTCTGGGGAGCGCTGTAAGCTCCTCAGTGGGGTCCGGGACTGAGCCCCGCGGAAAACTTGGATTTTGGAGCATTTTGTGACCTCAGAAATCACGTCAGAACGGTCAGGTATAGCTTTCAAATCTGGGGGCAACAAGTGAAACTGGGGGCACGTGCCCCCTGCCCCAACGTAGAACCGCCCCTGACACAACAAGGCTCAAGTTTGAGCATCGAGGCCAAGGAAAGCCAAGGCCTACCACCACGGCGATAATGATGAAGTACACGTTGAGTCAAAAAAGGAGACACTACACTCTTGCATCAAAAACGTTTATCAGGCAGCAAGTTACAATAGCAGATTTCATTGATTTTGGCTCCGAGATCAACTAACATCAAAACAGTAGTCTAATTGACACGCCGACAGACATCAATGACTGACTGAAGGTCATTCTTGTGTGAAATAAGCGTTTTGTTCAGTTTTCTTATCTGTTGCTGCGGGTGCGGACAGTCAGTCATTCTGTGAATTTTTCATCGTGGATAATGTGAAAAATTCTTTTGTCAAGGAACAAAATGACGATGCATCATTCAGTGACAGTTTTGAGTAGCTGTCAGATTTCAGTAGGCGTCTTTTCAAACCAAGATCGCACTGAAAAATGATCCGTACTACAGCAAAATGTACTATTTGGCGTGTTGAACGATGAATTTGTGGCTCTCTTTCTTGACTCAGTACTAGCTCATTTACCACAGTCACATTCTTTTCAATGTATGCACGGTTATTCTGCCGTTGTCATGATGCAGCTGGTGCGAATTTTGAATACTAACATTTACCAAGGTAGTGTATAGCTATTATTATTACAACTTCTCGCTAATGCGCTTAATATTGTATTATTACTGTAAAACATTTTCCGCCAAAAAAGTAGTTTTCGCAGTGGCTTAAGAGGTGCTTAAGGTGTGGTCGGTAGTGAGCGCTTTATTGCAAATTTCCTAGAGAATAAGTCAGTAAAAGAATTTTTAAAATCGGTTAATATTTGGTGAAGATATAGACGAGAGTACGGCGTCTCCCTTTTTTTGACTCACGGTGTACAAGCAGTGCAAGAATCCCAAGCAGGTGCCCGCATCATGGTGATGGCTGTCACATCAAGTTCGGCCGCGACGGACAGTTCCACACAGTGCAGATAATGAGCAGCTTCGAGATGTTTTCGTGCCGTCGTGTCATGATTTCTCCGCTGAAACCGTTCATTCGTGCAAGGCGTTACGTGCACTTCGAGCTAATGGAACACTGGAGTAACAGCACAGCACTGCGCAAACCACGCGGATCACGGCAGCAATTACACCTACTCACATCAGCGTCCCGGACACGCCATTAATGCATTAATCTAAGGAAGCTACATGTCTAGCCAGCCGTCAGTGACGTGAGCAAGACCAAAATCTTAAGACCAGGACCAAGATCAAGACCAATGGATTGGATTAAGACGCGGGACCGAATGACCGATGATTCCAATGACTAACAGCAAAGAATAACTACTGCATTGCGTCAGCTGAAAAGAGTAAGTAACAAGAAACCCGAGCTGTCGCTAGGAGACCGTACGATGCCGCAGCTGTTTCGGTTTGAAGTAATCAATTTTGCCAGCAAGCAGTCGACAGCTCGTATACGGTAATTAGGTCTGTAAAGTAAATGGTCATCTGTCTAATCCCTGTGCTATTAATTAACGCGTTGTCCAGTTGTCGAAGGTTCTGGTATTGGACCGCAGCTTTATATCGTTATGAAGAGTGATCTTAAGTCACAATGTCCAATGATAATATCCTTCTTAAATACGCCGATGGCATCACTCTCCTCGTCAACGAGCATTTTACTGTCGACATTGCTACAGAATTCTGTCACACCCAAGCTTGGGCAGCAGCCAATAAATTAATAATGTCTTAACACTAAGAAAACTAGAGATTATGTTGCGCCAACCCAGGGCCAGATCTCATTGCATGCCATTGCCACTTGATGACGTGGACCGTGTTACATCTGCAAAACTTCTTGGAATTATTTTTTTCAGTAGAATTTCAAGATGGACATGCATGCTAACTTTGTTTTAAGTCAGTGTAATCAGAGACTATATACCTACTTAAACTATTGCGCTCGCAATACTTGTCCACCATACAGCTAAATCAAGTTCCCAAACCATTATTGTATCACGGTTGCGATATGCACTCCCTGCCTGGTCGGAATTCTTAACAGTTGATCTAATTAATACAGTCTACCCTAAAACAACTATATGGGTATGGCTATACTACTCAGGCACTTTCCCTCAACGATCTCATCAAATCTTGCTCGGTTGACCTATTTCGTAGTATGCTGAAATCTAACCATTGCCTACATGAATTATTGTCTTGCTATGTTCAGCGCTCTGATAGCCTAACCGTATACGCCCACGAGGACACGACTGCGTTTTACCGGCATCTATTAGCAATTTACATCAACAGTCTTTTGTCGTTAGGTCACTCGATTTTCTGTAGTATTAATAGCCTCCTAATGTTGTCAGTGTGTCATTCTGATGTTTTGTATGTGCGTTTGTCACATATATTATTAAAATACTGCGTTACTGTGTATGCATTAGGCAGTTAATAGTAACTCTCGATCTCTCGTCAGTTGCCCTGTTTCAGTGATACTGCAGGTTCCCCGGTTTGAATAGCCACTTTTACATACACCACGCTGACACTCACCACAGTGTGAGAGTAGCGAAACTGCGAAAGTGCAAAATCAACAGAGTGAAATCAAAATGCAAAATCAATAATTGGCATTGAAACAACGGTCGAAAGGGGACATTGTGTAAACTGCAAATGAAAATGCAAAAATAGTCAGTAATAACGCCAACTCTGTGTCAACTGTGTTACCAATTTCGCACTTCGTACTTTCTCGATCGCAAAGAGAAGCTTAGTTGTTGACCGATTAATTATTCGTGTAATCTGCGTAATCCTTATATTGCCGGGAACTAGAGTAGATTCCATGGGCTTCATTTTTGCCGCTAATACTATGAGTCCATTTTCATTCAGATTTTTATGGTGGGCTCCGAAAACACACATTCTGAAATAGAGTGAATAATGGCCATTCAAGGTCGTTGATTTCGGTACCAATCGAAAGCTCGTATGCAACTTCATATTAGTAATCAATAGCATAACAACTTTGGTCCTTGCCCCACATAAGAGATATTACAGGTTTTCTGCTGAAAAGAGCGACCCACCCCTATTCCACTCGAATTTTGGGGGTGTTCCCCTTGGTCTAGATTGCCGATGTTGTGGCTCCGAGGAGCGAAGACCCTAAGCTAATTATCTTGCAATTAATGCAATTACTTTCGAAATAGCCCAACTATATGGCCAGCGTACATCAACGTCAGAAGCAGACGAACAGACATCGCGCGGTAAACACACGAAATGTAAAGTGTCCAGCAACTAAACAACTGTTTGAATGCTCACTTATGATGTCCGTTCAAGGTCATCTATATGTCCTCTACCATGCTTGCAGACGCAGTTTTGAACAGCCCTTGCCACTGGCTTCTGAGGAAGGTCCTCACAGGATGGTGTTCTTCAAAGCTCCCAATACCACAACAGTTCAGTGATCCAGTGATCTTAATTTAGCGTGCAAACAACAAGACACTTTTCAGAACGTGCGTTTTACTAGCAGCCGATCTGTTTACATTTTGGTGCTAAAACTTTCACGGTTTCACCTGAATTGCCGACACGCACGCCAAAAAAAACGGGAATAAAATCTGCAAACTGGAGATTCATCAATAGGTTTATGTGTATCAGTGCTGACGGTACTAAACCAGTGGTAATCGAAATAATGACGAAACACTGTTCAGAGTGAAGTCAATTTGGACACCCTGCATATGTGCGCAAAATGAGTCAACGGAGTGAAAGTGGCTGGGAAAATTTGGGAGCTAAGTGTCCCATTGAGGCAAAAACTGCGAGTCATAAAATTCATAGCATTCATTTCCAATACACAGTAGACGTTGCATCGTTCTTTTTCTCATCACAGACAAGTTTCCAATAGCTGTAGTCTTTTGTAACGTTAATCATTGGCTCTTGGACTTCGAAAGGTAGTGATGAACGTCGAAGTCCTCATTGTCCTTTAAACTTCGTCGACCATCCAGGTCTACTATGCAGCTGCATCGCCACAAAGCGACGTGGTACGGGAGAGCATGCAACGTAATATAACTATTCTTATGCAGTTACTCCGTTATAAGATGGGACTAATGGCTGCTTCTGAGTCTGCCAGACAAAGGTCACCTAGGAGACAGGACGATCCGCGATGTTAGGCGACAGTCTCTTGACGTCTTGTCTCATTTCATCGGAGCATAGTGGAATGGGCTTTAGCGTTAGGATAGTCTATGCTAACAACAACGTAATGAGTCTTATTTATTTATTTTAAACATCGCTACATCAGTCTTTGGTCTACAGTCACAACAGTGCATGGATGCTGATGCACGTTTATGACACCGTGTAAGCGCATTTAACCACCGTAAATCTGTTCGACTGAGGGTATGTCATACTTGGCGAAAACTTGTCGATAATAAGTCTACGCCACTGGTTGGCATGACCGGAATGGATATCTAATGTGAACATAATATATGATCGAGTTTGGCACTCCTTTTGTATTGTTCTGTGTTGTGTGTATTTTAGTTAACTTTGAAACAACAGTTAGCTAACGTTAATATTTCCTCAGCCAATAGGCAAACTAGCTGAACCAGCCCCACTCAAATATTTCTGTTTTCCTACATTGCACGCGGGTGGTTACGTGGAAAATGGCGTGATGTGGCATAGACTCCGTGTTTTGGGTGACAAGCGAGCCGTGGAGACCATTAACGTGACAGCGGTAAATGAGGCGAGTATTTCGTCCAGTCACCGGAGTGACCGGACAATGACAGAGTGCGATCAGGTCGGTTTCATGCATAGTGAATCGTTCTACGGAGAATGGTTTTATGGGAATAACACCTCAGCTGGGTGCTGTTTCGTGCGTGTCGAGTCTTAGTGGATCAACAGCATTGTAGGTCGTTTCTGTGGCATTGCGCCTGTCCTTAATACTTTGTCGTCACAGTCGCATTCATTCACATTCGATGCTATTCACAAATACGCCTAATTCCGATATGAGATCTCTTTATACACGACGAGGCATAAAAACAAGATATCCGCGCGTTATCGCAAGCAATAAACCGCGCGATCGATGCTGCAGTCAATTAGAATAAGCAATTAATCGTAAGCAGGTAATATTTTATTTAGCTGTTTAATTGTATAGAACATTGAGGCAGTAAGCCTATGTCCGCTGAAACACGTTACAAACTTCCAGCATGCATACATATAATGGAGTGGTCCGTATAAGTAAATAAGCAAATTTGAACATAAATTGACAAAAACAGAATTTAGCGTAAAATGGCCATTCGGGGTGATTCAATGTGTAATGGTGAAGTTGGAATTTTGTAGTGGTGAAAAACTTTGCAGTTTTATATCTTTAACCATTACGTCACCATTACGAAATGAACATTTTTACGTATAGATACTGCTGTTTTATTGTCGCCTGAAATAATACCAAGTTGCAATTCATTTATCACTATTTGCATCTAATATTATGATTGGTTTATGAAAAGTTTAGTATTTAAGCACCAAATTTCATCGGCATGTCTCAATCACTTGCTCATTTATGGGTGTCTATCCGCTATTCCAACGATGTTAAGGTTAGGTCAGGGACTCAGGGTTAGGTTTACTGAGCTACACTGTAACTAGCAAATTTTCGGAATAACCGCCCTTCGGAATAGCGGGCCTGAATCGGTTTATAAGGATTTATTGGTCGGTGTCAATATATCCGTGGTACGCCATGGAAAGTAATACCTGAAAATACAAGAAGCTCAGCTACCGCTTACAAACAAGGCGTCAGCAATGCATTTCTTTGAAGCTAAGTTACTTTATATCGCTGTAATGACCTACAACTGCGTCTAATCACCTTAGCCTACGTCCGATGATAAGCTAATTTTACGCACACAGCGCATAGGCCTACACTTCAGCATACGACGGCAGCAGCACGTGCGCACGACGTGCGACCCCACTGTCGTTTAAAGTCTCCTTTCCAGGGAACCCCTGCGAATACCCGCATAATCTTTATATTGCCAGAAACTAGAGTCCCTGATCTACATAAAGGCTGCTGTGATATTGGTCTATCCGTATTTACTGTTACGCAATAGTTTTCGAAAGCCAAGAAAAGGTGTTCAAAACGAGCGTTAATGCGCGACCCCACTGTCCTTTAACGTATCCTTTCTAGCGAAGCCGACCGAATATCGCACAAACCTTATATCACCAGAAACTAAGAGTCCATGCTGGAGATTTGCGCCGCAGACATTATGTGTCTATCTTTATTAGTTTTCACGCAATTACTTTCCGAAGTCGCGCGGTCTCAGCCAGCCAAACCGGCGCGAAAACAGAATTTGACGCCAAATAGCCCGTCAGGGTCATTCAAGGTCATATATTTGGGGGTCACTGGAAAGGCGACAAGGGACTAAGTAATACTATATAATAATGCTGGCCTCATTTCTTAAGTGCCGAAGACATAGCGTCCAAAATCCCTGAAAATTGACGTTTTCGATTACCCCGCTGTCGTTTGATGCCCCCTCTTCAGAGAACCCCTGCGAATATCCGCATAAATCTTATATTGCCAGAAACTAGAGTCATTGGCCTACATTTCCGCTTCTGATAGTATGGGTCTATCTTCATTCAAATTTTTGTGGTGGGCTCTGAAAGACGCATCTTTTTTTGCAGCAGAGTGCATATCGGCCATTCAAGGTCATCCAAGGTCGTTGATTTTGGCACCAATCGAAAGGGCATATGCGACTTCCTATTAGTGATTAATAGTAACTTTGGTCCTATATCTTGCACCGTTTCTGAGATACGGCGACTTATTGGCTGAACATTGCGAATTTTCCCAACCCCACTCTCATTTAACGCCATCGCTCGGGGTGAACCCTTTCGAATTTCTGGGTGAATTTTTTATCCCGAAAACTAGAGTCCTTGGGCTATCCGTCGGTGAAGATTTTGTGATCCTAGCTTGCGTCGTTTTCACTCAGTACCAGCGTGTGACGGACGGACGGACGGACAGACGGACATCCCGATCGTAGCTAGTACAGGGCTTGCATAGCAGAGCTACGATGACGCCCTCTAAAATCTATTCCGTAGGTCACTTTCAGTTTCTGTGCCAAATTGTGTGCAAATATATGCAGCAGCGATCGAGTTATAGCGGGTGAACTGAAGTTTAAAATGGCGGCCGGTGCGATCTTGGATTTTTAGTTACAAAAGTAAATTCTGAAGTCAGAACTGTTACGTTATTTCTAGTTTGCTTGCCAAATTTCATGCGAATATGTGCAGCAGTGACCGAGTCATAGCCGACAAACTAAATTTTAAAATGACGGCAGCCGACATCTTGGATTTTGTGAAAAGTAACATTCGATAGCGAAACTGTCTGCGGAACGCCAGTTTTAGTCTCTGCGTCAAATTTTGTGCCAATATAGGCTACGCAATAGCGACCGAGTTATGGCCCCTAAACCGAATTCTTCAAAATGGCGGGCGCTGCCCTCTTGAATTTACTTCTGGTGTTAATTCTGGTCACATGACCATTTTCCGTTTGTAACTGTTTATATTTCTGCCAAATTTCAGAAACGTACTTCAATCGGCGGCTGAGTTATTGCCTTTTGCAGAAAATTCAAAATGGCGGTCGTCCGCCAGCTTGAATTAATATTTACATGTAGTAACGCTGGACCACCCCAGATGTCCTTTTGCCGACGGGAAGCCGCTTTTCAAATTTCGTGTCTATCGAATTCGTAGATTTGAAGATATTGTCATTCGAAGATTTAGCAAATTTGGCTTAAAATGCCTATTCACAGCCCCAAAATTTCGATTTTTGGGTTTCGACCCTTAAACATTATCGGTCATCATCGAGAGTCGAGACCCCAAAAAGGCACATCCTTGCGGGAAACCGCGTCATGCGAGCCATCATGCGTTAAAATCAGTTCAGTCGTTTTTGTTGTAGGCGACGACAAGAAAACAGGAAAGGAAAGGTATAAAAAGTCACAAAGTCGCTATATTTCACGTATTCGTAGAGAAGTCCTCGTGAACGGATTTTAACCAAATTTTGCGTAGCCAAAGGTATAGACGCAATCATATGTGCCAATTTTGGTGCTGAAAAATTAAGGGGTTTAGGGGTACACAGGCTTCAAATTTTGGCATCTCCCATTGAAACGGCTGGTCACACTTACAAGAGTGCTGCGCAGCCTGCGATAGAAAGTGGGCACACAGGTTTACATTGCTAAATAAACTGTACTCACCTTACCAGTGCACTGTTGATAAAGCCAATATTTCACCAATCGTGCCACTGAACAGTAATGTCAAAGACTCACTTCCACGTGAACAATGGTGGTGCTGCGAAAATTTCGTTAGTTTATCATGAATTGCCACTGTATTTCTGAGTTACAGAACGATTATGCAATGCTAACTCGTTATCGAAAATGGCTCAACACAAAGTTACGTTACTGTTTTTGTTTTACTATTTTTTTATTCTGCGTTGTTTGCGTTTTTACATGTAATTGATTTTATGCTGTTTGTGCTAAATAAGCTTATAATAATTGTAGTCATTATTATAACCAATTGTGCATCACTTTATGCAGAACTGTATGTTTCTCATAACGATTGCTAAAAATTCGTAGTTATTTCTGTCTTAGATATTTCGATTAACTTAAAGATGCTTTTAGCCTACTTTAATACACATTGTTCTGCTAGGATCAGTCATTTCTTCTAACTCCGTTTTAGGCACTGCATTCGATGCACTGTAAGCAGGATTTCTTCGTTATGCTTAGATTGACGACAGATACTTCTTAACCGTTATACAGTTTCCTACTGACAAAATTTAATGATATCTTGCAGCATATTACTAATTATATCATTCATAACCATATATCGTGCGTTAAAATGAGTCTGTCGTACTAGAATTAGTCAGCAGTGTTATGCACGACGAACTCTTTGTTCTTTTCTAGTTGGATAAGAAACGAATTATAGGATTGTACATCAAGTATGCAAATATTCGAACATTACAGACGACTGTTAGGTACGGAAGCCCATTTATGACATGCAAATACGAAATACTAATTCGCATTTACGAATTAGTAATTCGTAAATACGAATTATATTTACGAATTACTAATTCGTATTTACGAAATACTAATTCGTAAATACGAATTACTAATTCGTTAAATACGAATTAGTGAAAAATATTTGCATGTCATAAATGGGCTTCCGATTAGGAGAATGCTGTGCGAATAATTTCTGTCGGAAGATAAAAAAATTAATGGCAACTTCAGCGTCTCAAGTTTCAAGTTTTAACGATTCAATAATCGACTAGACATACTGCTCAGCGACGTAACGAGTGACTTCATGCTTTACCTCGTCGGCGATTTTCACGATGTTCATAAGGCGACACGTCCGAACTATCGACAATTACGTCAGGCACTGCGACCTACTGGACGACGTCGACGCATTATTACGACGGCTGCAGCAATCGACTGCGGCTGCTGTTGCTGCTGCAGCTGCGAGTCGAAAGGTATAGCGCCAGAAATGGTACTATGTACTTGAACTTGAACTTAAACTTGAATGATGATGATCATTTTTTACACTCACTCCTCCCGCCTTCTAGTGCCTCCCAATATAATCTTCGTAACAGACCACATAATAGGCTATTTTGTCAACGTGCTTCCCGATTGACTGATTGTAATTTTATCACTAGAATGTTATACTGTGATATGTATTGACTTTACCTACATCTACTGTATTGTCTGT
>Ga0209679_1000690_pt1 | contig 12768 bp, 10 predicted proteins | sample WorMetHEROISLAND_4_FD_187408 | JGI IMG/M metagenome (GOLD analysis project Ga0209679, IMG submission 187408) | Marine gutless worms symbiont microbial communities from Max Planck institute for Marine Microbiology, Germany - Olavius sp. 2 HERON... ...
AGCATTGTGTGCTCTACTGCCAGACAATGCAGCGTGATTAATATTCATGAAATACAATATTAAACTTATTGATGATTGACTGATGAGTGACGCATGAGAATCGTATAAATATACGTAACCTAATTTGCGTTGCAGTTGCAGACTTGTGACTTTTGAATTATGAAATGTGAATGTTTGGATTTCACTGTTAATTGTTGGCGATAAACTGTGTGACTATGTAATATGTATTTAAAATTTGAAACTTACTGATGACTAATTTTATGGTGAAATCCGGCTCCGGCCCCGGCCGGATTTGCTTTACAAATCTGGCAACATCCGGCTCCGGCTGGATTTCCCAAAAGCAAATCCGGTACAGCCCTAATAGTAAGTCGCATACGCCCTTTCGATTGGTGCCAAAATCAACGACCTTGGATGACCTTGAACGGCGGATGCGCATTCTGTTCCAGAAAAGATGCGTATTTCGGAGCCCACCACAAAAATTGAATGAAGATAGACCCACACTATCAGCGGCAAAAATGTAGGCCATTGAATCTAGTTTCTGGCGACATAAAGTTTGTGCGGATATTCGGAGGGGTTCTCTGGAGAGGGGGCGTCAAACGATAGTGGGGTAATCGAAAACGTCGATTTTCATGGCTTTTGGACGCTACGTCTTCGGAACCTTAGGAAATGAGGCCAACATTATTATACAGCATTATTTAGTCCCCTGCCCCCTTTCCAGAGACCCCAAAATATATGACCCTGAATGCTATTGACGGGCTATTTAGCGTTAATTTCTGTTTTCGCGCCGGTTTGGCTGACTGAGACCGCGCGACTTCGGCAAGTAATTGCGTGAAAACTAATAAAGATAGACACCATACTGTTGGCGGCACAAATCTCCAGCATGGACGCGTTAATTAGTGCGTCAATTCGACAGGTCTAGTTTATGTTATAGGTTGCCATCAGCGAACAACTGCACGTCTTGCTGTTCACGACTCATCTACAAGATGCGACCACTGTCGAACTTGCCGCCAAACAATTATGCACATCTGACAAATTAAATTAATTGAATATAATTCGATCGTCAAATAACCGCAGTTCAATTGCATATTGGAATTCCTGCTTCATAGAATTTATGTATGTTTGTTAATTTTTTAACGGCGTTAATTTTTTTAATCCCGATTAATATTTTAACGCGTTAATTAACGCGTAAATTCGACCGCTCTAATATTTCTGTTTAACAGTACCAATGGTGTACGTTGCATTAGTTGACTGACGTTGGTCATTGTTTACTGTTTTTTTGTGCAAGACAGCAATACGGCAATGTTGATGGTATGCACAGTGGTATCTGCGTATTGTCTGGCATTTGTTACAGCTTCACGAGCAGCCAGAGTTTGTGTTTGGAGAAGAGATTGTTGAAGGCGTAACTCAAGCGACAATTGAACGCTACACTTACCCTCACAGATATAAGCGGGTAGCGTGAACTGTCTGTTTGTTGTGCATGTCAGTTCATACTGCCAGTTTTGATGCTGATTCTTATCTGTTATTCGTTTATTAACCATGTTTCTCTGTTGTTTCATGCATTGTTTAGTTTTGGCAAGAGGAAGGGCATTCCTGTTGTATAAACTATCACGCAGTTCTTTACAGAAGGTTTTCTTGGGGTCTTTGATTTCCACTGGCTAACCATCTTAAAACTAGAAAACTTGTTCTGTATGTGCATGCATGTGCATGCGCGTGTGTGTGTGTGTGTGGCTCCTTCAGTTCTGTTTGGCTTGTATCTAGGTTTAACGCCACTCGCCACTTCATAAGTAATTCACCTTTTTACCTTTCTCTAAAACACGACTAGGCTGTTACACTGCCTGAGCATTGTGAAGCCTCGTGACTTTTGATCTTATTGCCTTAGAATAGCATTCCAGAATTAGGCAGGCTGTTAGGAACTGGTTTACTGGATTTGAACTTACATCACTGCCATGCCCACTCGCAGGCCAGGCAGGCGTGCTGTTATTTTCCCGGCAAGCACTCCAGACAGTCACTGGAGTGTTGTTCACAACTCTCCAGAGCTGTAGACAACGCTGTAGCGACGTGTCTGGAGTGCTGTTTCATACGTTGTTTTGACAACACAAGCACGTGACAGAAGGACAGACAGACAGATGAATAGATGCACGTGTTGTCCGTGTGTTTTAACAGCATTTGCATAGTTTGCTGTACTAACGGGCTTTAAAAGCTTTAAGCACCATGCTGTCATACTGTATGATGCATTATGGGACAGAGATGAACGCTTCACAATTTGGTGTCAAAATGTCAAAGGTCAAGGTCACATTGGAATAAAGTTTGCTGGAAACAGTACTTTCTGGGTTTGGTAACACGATGTCTTGAAAAGTATTACATGGATTTTCACCAAACTAGCACCGATGATGTGTTATGGAACAGAGATGAATGCATTAAATTTTTGGGGTCAAATGGTCAAAGTTCGGGGTCACGGTGGAATAACATATGCTGGAACCGTCACAGCACAGGCAGAGGCATACAGTACTCGACGACTTGTGTCGAGTTAGACTTTCTATTTTTTGTAATATTTTTACCGGCGCTCTGTTAGAGTAAGAGAGTTGTGAACAATGCTGTTGAATTAGTCTGCTTGCATTGTTAGTGTGCATTTGTCAACGTTGTTGTTGTTCAGCTGCCAACTTCGAGTGAAGCTAGTGGCGAGCGTGATGGTGATGTGCATGACAAATGCACAATCTGTCTGAGTAGCTTTGAGGAGAATGAACGTGTGCGGTATGTCTATTCTGTGTTTGTTACATGTCTTCTACATTTACTGTTTCATCATCATTTATTTGCCAACATGAAGCACAGACAAACAGCAAGTGCATAGTTACAATAGTGGCAGGACAACAAGGCAGCGAACTGCACTAACAGTTGCCCTAAAATATGGAGTTGAGTTAGCCAGTTGCCCCTCGATTGTGCATTTGTTTAAGGTGGTTTGGATATTTTGAACATAAAGACGATGTTAATTGGATCAAGCAGTGTATGATAAGTAAGTAAGTAAGTAAATAAGTAAGATTATTTCTAGGCGCAGGTAAAATAGTTCACACTGCTCCATGGCCCCACTGTCCAAACAAAAATGTCTTTAGTGACCGCCGGAACCGACTGTACAGTAAGTCAGTATCTCTGAGATGTGGCGGTAAGCTGTTCCGTAGCCCGGAACCGGCAGTTGCAAAAGCTGACGGTCTCTTAACTGTTGGAGGTCAGTGGAGTCTGCCCAAGGAAGACTTGGTGGGATTGTGTGAACAGTTTTGGCTTGCCTTGACAGGATGCAAAGATTATGGACCAATGGGAAATGAGTATCGAGGGGCAACTGGCTAACTGAGATTTGCCGGTGTGTTGTGTCCATAGAATGCATTGGAGATTACTGTGGGAGGCATGTTTGTTATTTAGATGTACGCAGATTTTTGAGTTGGAAAATTTTGTTATGCTTAATTGTGCGAGTTATACAGTGTTCAAAAATGTGGTCCACATTTCTGTGGATCATTTTGGCAAGTATACAGCATTTTGAATAAGTCTTTCACTGTTACAACCACAAGTTTTTGTTAGAAAAGAACAATATACCATATACCGCCTCACCTTAATTACATTACCGCACTTCCTTGACATAGCGGTATTTCGTTGTATTTTAGCTATGAAGACATATTATTCAAATAAAAACTGAAAACATGATAGAGCATGGCAACTGGCAATCCTGCATGGAGTATATTCACAATATCCAAATGTTCACTTTCACAAAATCATAGTCCACATATTGTACTTCACAGCTGTTTAACGCAGTACTAAACTTTGAGCAATGCTGCTTTCAGTTTGAAAACGTACTTTTTGTGTTATTACATTTTTATGATCTATTAGACTGATCAAGTGCCATGTAACATCAGTGGATTGTGTTGTGTAACAACTGGCACTGTAAGCAGGTGCCATTGCAAGAGATTATAACAGCAAAAGAACAATGGAAATCAGCAGTGGCATATGCAGTGCAAAAGGGATTTGGGTGTTGATAGCCCCATTTAAATAACCTTTTTCAGAACATAAATTATCATTCTGGTTGTGTGTGTGTGTGCGCGTGTGTGTATTGTACATTAAACGTGTTTTATTTTCCTCAAAATGCACCGAAAATGTATTTGGCAGCCATGCTCTGTCCACGTCCACTGGGGAGCTTACAGTGCTCCCCGAGGTCTCCTAACTGCGGTGATAAGGAAGTGGGATCAAGGACAGCAGGGAGGGAAATAAAGTTCACTCAACAGGCGCGTTTCAGCTTGAATAGATGGTCGTCTGACGGGTTTCGTATGATGCTAGCTCGTTCCATAGACTGACAGTCAGGTCCGGAACTCTTGGTTGTGAAAAAAAGTAATGGAGATCCAGCTGGTGTAAAGTGAGCAACATGGGTTGAGCCACGCCGAAAAGTCAGTGGGTCGGGTCAGACGTAAAAGTCAAGTTGTTTAAACAGGCTGTGCCAAAGAATTTAGGTTCGTATACAGGTCTGATAGGGGTAGACCTGGGAGTAGCCGAATTTTAGTCGACTCGCCGTCGAAAAAATAAATCTCGCTCGCCGCCGGAAAAAAATTCAAGCAAGTCAGAAATTCATTTTACAAGTGAAGTGACGCCAGATTTTTCCAAGTCAGATTTTTTTTCCAATTTTCCGGTTCAATTTTGCTATTTTTTCTTCAGTATTCTTTTAGTACTTGTTAGGTCTGCTCAGACTGCTCATGTTGTTTATACTTTATGTGCTGAACTGGTCTTCTGGAACTAAGTAGTAATACTCGGTGTCATAATTGCAATTGCATGTACTTGTTTTCTTTTACTGTGCAATAACACAATCTTACCATTTAGGCCTAAGTCGAAAAGTGAGTCACAAAATTTCGAAGTGAGTTGAAGAAAAAAAATTCCAACTAAGTTGGAAAGTGAGTTGAAAAAGTTTCAAGTGAGTTGAATTTCAAAATGTCGAGTCACTCCCAGGTCTAGATAGGGGAGGTGAGGGATGGATGTGGTAGGATGATCTCCCGACATTGTGAAATCCTGCATACACTGCTGGAAGTCAGTACAAATTTGCGAAAGTTATCATAAACACGTGGCACATTTTTTCTGTGTCTTGCAGTTTGGGAGAGCTGGGGTTCTTGCAGCGAATATAGTGTATGTTCGTCTGTGTATGTGTGTCTGTAGGCGTTTGCCTTGTATGCATCTGTTTCATATAACGTGTGTTGACCAGTGGCTGGCACAGAATCGCCGATGTCCCATTTGTCGAGTGGACGTCGAAGCCGGTGCCGCATTTGCACCAGAGTTTTCAGATGCAGAGTAATATTACTGATGCTCGTGCCTGGTTTTTGGTACTCGAATTATCCGGAGAATCTGGAGTTATTCCTGGAACAAGAAACAACAGCGTTTTAGCAACACCAAATCTCGTCATAGGCGGGTTAAATTCAGAATAAACTCCAGACAAGAAAAATGGCCGCTCACTTCAACGACGACAACAACGATTTGTTGGAATTGGCTGAGTCATACGTGGACTTATTCCCACCAAGGCTTCGTGCTAATCCATTGACAGATTCGAAGGAAGTTGAGTTTCGTGCGCAATTTCGAGATCCCGTGTTTTGTAAACGGTTTGGTATCCATGACAATGAAACTGGCGCTAAGCTCCATAGACATGAATATTCATGTCTATGCTAAGCTCACTGGTCATGATGTAACGTAAGGAAATTATGCCAAATGATAAACAACCTATGCCAGGTCACGTGGCCATGCTGACCAATCAGATGCTTGCTTGCAAACATTATGGAGTTATCCCAATGCCAACGCCAAAACTTTACCTGGAGATAAACCTCTGATCTCGGAATAAGTAATCTGAGGTTTATCCTTCGTTTCTAAAACCGGGCATAAGTGTATTTTTGTTTAGAGAATTTCTTGTGAAACCTGCATGTAATTTGTTGGCAACCTTTGTTTTCATTAATGGTTCTTGTGCAGTTTTTCCTGCATCGCTGTTTTTGTTACTGCTAATTCACATTGCTTTTTTGTATGTTACTGTTACTTGACGTATAAACGAGTCGTGGAACAAGTTACTCAGGTTAATGTTTAGTGTCGGCGTCTGGGAGTGTGTGTTCTGTGTGTGTGTGCGTGTGTGTGTGTCTGGTTGGAGTAATCAATTAATTGCTAGAAGTGTGTAATCAATTAAAAGTGTATAACCATTTTTACCATGTGTTGCACGTACTGCAAGGCGTGGTATTGCTGTCGTAAGTCGTCCGTCCGTCTGTCCGTCTGCCCGTCCATGCATCCATAACGTTGAGGTACCGTGGACATATAGGTTGGACTAGTTCGAAATTAATTACACGAATAATTAGCTTATGGTCTTAGCTGCTTGGAGCCACAACGTCTGTAATCTAGTCCAAGGGGAACCCCTAAAATTCGGGTGGAATAGGGGTGAGGTTCTTGTTCTCAACAGAAAACCTGCAACATCTCTGAAACGGGGCAAGATAGGACCAAGGTTACTGTTGATGACCAATAGGAAGTCGCATATGCGCTTTCGATTGTTGCCAAAATCAACGACCTTGGATGACCTTGAAGGGCTATTACGCACCATGTTTCAAATCACGTGAGTCTTTTGGAGCCACCACGTAAATTTGAAGATAAGACGCATAACATCAGCAATGTACATGTAGCCGAATGACTCTAGATTCTGGAAATATAAGGTTTATATGTATATTCGCGGGGGTTCCTTGGAGACGAGGCGTCAAACGTCACTGGGGTAATTGAAAGCGTTGATTTTCAGGGATTTCGGACGCTACATCTTTGACACCTTAGGAAATGAAGCCAGCATTATTATATAGTATTATTTAGTCCTTTAGTCCCTTGTCACCTTTCCACTGACCCCAAAATACATGCCCTTGATTGACCTTGAAATCTTGAATGGCCATTTTATGTTACATTTTCACTATTACGAACCACGTTTCCGCAATTAGGTTACATATTTACTGTAGAGTCTGTTTACATACACACGTGACCAGCGGAGATGTGCAGTAGGAGAGTAGCGGAACTTGATCCACGGAATATTTGGAATTCATGGAACAACTGCGGGTCTTCCGTAGATGCTACATCGTCGGAACTTTAACAAATAAGGCTAGCGTCAGTATTAATTCCTTATCGCCTTTCCACTGACTCCAAAACACGTGACCTTGAATGGCCATTTTATGTTAAATTCTGTTTTGAGATGGTATGTTTGGAGCTCTGAAGCCTGGCTTTCAAAGCTTGTCTACTCTTAAACTTGTAGCGAATGTCATTGGCGAACTTTAAACTAAAAAGAACAGCTGCAGCATCGCGCCCTTGCAACAGCATGGCTTTCTTGTTCTTTGTTTAAGACGTAGCTGTGTTTAAAGTGTTTGCAGTGAGATAGGAGACATTGTGAAATAGTAAAGGATTGAATTCTTTCAGAAATTTTTTGCCAAGTTTTGTGGGATACGTGTATAGTTTTTTACAAGCTTAGTTGAAATTAATACACCATGTCCGTAAAAAAGGGAACAAATAATACTTTAGGCATAACTTTGACAAAGTTCAACACATTTTCATAATTTCTGGCACGATTCATCTTGACATTTAAGGTAACTGAAAAAAAATTTATATATAAAAGTGCCATCATTACTTGCACAACACTGCGTAATGATGACGTAAGTTTGACGTCATCAAAATGCCATTTTCACGAGAAGATAAACGCCAGAGTTCATTTCGCCGCTACTGTGGCCTCCAAATTCACCGGATTTAAATCTGGTGGACTACAGCGTGTGGAGTATACTGCAAGAGAAGGTGTACAAAACACGCATCACTGATCTCGACGACCTCAAACATCACATGAGAACCGAGTGGGCTAAGCTGGATCACGCCGTCATTGCTGCAGCTGTGCGTCGGTGGGGTCGTCTTTCAGCTTGTGTCAGGGCGGGCGGTGGTCATTTCAAGCACTGCTTTTAATTCTGACAGTGTGTTTTTGTGATAACTGCAGCCTTTGAAGCCTTCGTTGACTAGTCGAATCGAACAGCTGCAAACTGATATTCCGGTCTGATTTTCTTGCAGTTGTCAGTTATGACGTTGTACGCTTTAATACATGACGATCGTTTAATTCACAAGGTAAAGTAGTGACACTGATTAGGTGTGGCGGACTTTTGTTGTGTTAGTTTGGTTTCACATTACCTTAACGACATTTCTTGCAAGAATTACAACTATGTCTTTGTGTAGTGTTTGTCAAAGTTATGCCTAACATACTATTGGTTCCTTTTTTTCCCGGACACGGTGTACATTTAAAATATTAGTTATTAACATATATAAAATATTAGTTGTGACTTTTTACGTGCCAAATGCCTTTTCTGTTACCAAGTCAGCAGTGTCAAAGCACTGAAAGACACAGTTAAGCATAAACCAAACGTAGACATAATAGTAATCTAACGTTATTTTATTTATTATTATAAAGTTTTGTTGTCATTAACGGTCGTAGTTTGTTAGTTAGCACGAGTCGCAGGAATGGCTGGTTTATGTGTGTGCAGTTTTTTTTAATTTAAAAATGTGGCTTTGTTTAATCGGCTTATTTTGCAGTTACTACGATGCACCTGGTTTTGTACGGCTCATTATTTCTGCTAACTAGTCATTGCCGCTTATTACTGTGTGTTGTAGAGTGTCCGTGAAAAGTAGTTGTACGTGAATAGTACACAAAAACTCTGTCATAGCACGAGCTAAAATGTGCAAATGCAGTTGGTGTATAATGTATCGTTTGATGTGCAACAAATCAGACTGTTGCGTACATTGTGGCTGTCCAGTCCATGAAACAGTCGAAATTGTTAATCTTTTAACGGTTTGTTAACTTTGACCGTCAGCCCGCATATCTTGAGCCAAGCCCAGTGGGTGCCCAGGTGTGGTCAGTATCTAAGTCAATGTTGCCGTGTTAGCATTTTAAAAGCATTTTACTTATACCATTAAGAATTACATGATTTATCTCAATTCTAGTTTAAACACATTTCATATGTTAGTCATATAAACTTTGAACAGTACTGGCATAATTGGTAAAAAGCTGTTTGTTTGTTACATAGACTTTTAAAAAGATTTTGTTACCATAAAAAGTTATTGTAATGACCAATTTGGACCTAGAGGGGCTTAAGGGTACTTGTGCCCCCAAACTTTGCTCAAGTACCCCTCTGCTCATGAATGTAACCAAAAGCTGTATTGGCTGGGGTCGCGTCTGACAGTTAACAGAAGTGTGATGTCAATCATACATAAAGCAAATTTACCACCTTATGGCAACTTGTAAGAAATCTTATATAAAATGCCTATAATCACAGGCAGGCAAGTAAGTAAGTGAGCTTATACACGGCGCCCTTAAACAAGTCACAGTTCTCCACAGGTGTTTGTAGAAAATGCCAGGAAATGTGAGAATAGATTTGTCGACTCAGTCGTGTACGATATGCTCTGGATATTAAATGAGTATTGTACTAGAACCATTACATGCACAAAATGGGGGCACGCAACATGAATTTACCAACCTCCATTATACTTTCTTATCTTTTTGGTTTTCTTAACTTTGTCATTCAGTTTCCAAAATGTGATAAAGCGTGCGTGGAATTGCATAAAATTGCGTATGAAATGCCCACAAATCGTTTGTGGCTGAGGGAGCTTTAACACTCTGGAGACCCATAGACCTCGAGAAAATAGATATGACCTGATGATGCCTAGTGTGTAATAGTGCAATCTTTGTCTCTCAGTTAGTGTTTACTCTCTTGCAACATTTCAACACCAGAACAAACATTTCATATGTTACACTGGTCATTTGCAACATTTGTGTAATGTATGAAGAATGGAATTAAAGCTGTTATACTGTTGAGTGGCTAATACTAATTACTGGAGTAACATTCTGATATAGTCCTACTTTCTGCCACTAATTAACCATGTCATAACATGTATCATTTAGTTATCATGTATCATTTAGTTATTACTTCATCACCTAAAAACATTTTAGTAACTTCTGATGCATCGTTACTTTCGTTAGTGAATACAGATGAAAAGAAATTGTTGTTCAGTGAAGCTGAGGCTCTGTGCTGTCAAACTGAGCTAATTTGGCTGGGTGATTATAGGATCTGAAGTTGAAACTGTGTGTCGGTAGTATATGGTGGGAGGCTGATGTACGCTTTGTGTTGAAGGTCGAGGGGTCAAGGTCAAGGTCGCTACAAGGTCAGATGTGAAAAACTTTGCAACCCCACATCTCTGGAAGTGTAATAGATCTGAAATTGAAACTTTGCATGTGGGTATGGTATAGTGGGAGTCTGATGCTCATCCGCTTTTGAAGGTTGAGGAGTCAAGGTCAAGGTCACTACAAGGTCACAAAAATTCTGGAACGGGTTGAAGGATTTTGACCAAATCTTATACAACTATTTTATACCACGATTAGATGAACTGATAACGTTTGGAAGGTCGTGAGGTTATGGTCAAGGTCGCTACAAGGCCGAAGTGTCACTGAGGACCCCAGCGACAAAATCGCCGACAATGGAACCTTACTTGTTCAGTATATTGCTCATTTTTTGAAATCATTTGTAAGAATTTGTCTATCGACATCAGTGAGAGGACAAAGTATATCCTTTGTTTTAGTCTTACTCCTAACGTGTTGAAAGATTTTAGATGCCAACTTCTATTGAGATTCTTTCTTTGCCTATTGGATATCGCACCATTGTGGCACAAAATGGCCTGTCATGTGCTGATGTGCCGTTAAGAAACTACTGACTATGTACATGAGACTTTTGAGTAGTAGTTATGTATTGTAGTCTTTCATTAAAAATACTCCACATCTTCCACTGTTGTTGGTGAAGAGTTCTGACAAAAGATTCTGGTTTTCAGTCTGTTTTATCATATAACAACTTACCTTGACTTAATCTTAAACAAGTCTCCACTACAGCTGTCACATGTATGATATAGTTGCTTGTTGAAAAATTTTCTAAGAAAGACAATTTTTCAGCCTATACATTCCATACTCAAGTCCAAATCCAGAAAAAAATTTTCTGGCTATTGCTCGTCATGTTGAGATAGAAGACAGTAATATGCTGATTTAATAAACAGTTTTCACATGTATTATTGTTTCCAAATTATTTGTTGATGTTATTTGGATTTTCAAATGGCAATTCATGACAGATAAACTTCGAGGTCTTTCTAAATTAGTGGTTTGGCAGAAAAATGATTAGAAGCTGGAAACTGTTTTTAGACCCGGACCCTAAGCCACCGCCGTTTTTTCGCAAATGCCACGCGATTATCACTGCTAACCCATTGCCAGCAGGGATGGGAAGTCTTGAGACATGTTTTGATCTCGAGACGCATTTTTAGTGTCTTTGTCTTGGTCTTGAACCCTTCCCTGATGTCTTGGTTTTGAGAAAAATGTTTTGGTCTTGATGTAGGTCTTGGTCAGTTTTTTTTATTTCTGCAATTTCAGAATATTCGACCAGAAGTAGTTCTGTACACTCCATTTTCATGGTCATTGTACTTACTGGCGAGCATGCAATGTCGATTAGTTTTTAACTCCCCGAGTCGTTCGCACTGTAGTAAACTCTAAACTTTTAACTTTTACTGTCAAAAACGAATTCTACCCCTGTGGAGTGTGTAATTTCAGTGCCCACAGCCTTCAAGTAAAATGAAGTTCAGTACTTCAGTTGCCAGTAACATGCTCAGTGCTTCATGTAATTTATATAACCTACAAACAGTCTGACTGTTTTGCTCTTTTTTTTCCTGATCAAACTGGTGAAATAGGTCTACCATACCACTTTTGCTATACCTATTTCCCAATCATGTAAATAATGTTTTTCATTTGGTGTCTTGGTCTTGGCCTTGGCACGGTGGTCTTGGAGAGTTGTGGTCTATTGTCTTAGTCTTGGTCTTGAAACTTTGTCTTGGTCTTGGTCTTGGCACAATTGTATTGCTCTTGTTTTGATTGCCAGACACGAGACATCCGTCAGCACTGCTCAGCAACAAAAACGCCATGTCACAATAATGTCGTCTGCGCCAGGAGCGATTCCGTCGTAAATTTTTATAGGTTCAGTCTTTCCTTAATCCTTAGCCTCCACTGCTCTGCAGAGTTTCGTCCAATCCAGTTACTAGGGAAAATGCAAAAATGTCCTTTAAGATCATTACAACGTTAACGTGATGCCTATAGCTAGGTTTCTCGCCGATAAAAATATATTTTATACATTATTTCGAGAAGCAGAAGTAATATATAAATTTAATCTACACCATAAAATTATTATATAGCACTTTGTTATTATACCGGACATCGCTAGGCAATTGCCTGCGTCCGTTTGAACCACGTTAACTTAACTTAACTAGCTTTTTTCGACTAAGATGTCTTGATCAATTTCTTGAATTTCAGTGGTAACAGTGGTCACTTTGGGTTTTTTTCGTTGTTGTTTATTTGGCTGCGAAGCAAAAATTAGATGAATCGGTATACAGTTTCAAGTGATTTATGTGAATTTGTGTCCCTAAACTGTTAATAATCTAATAGGGAAATGGGAAATCTTTTAGAATAGCATCAAAAACCTACCGGGGGTCGTACTAAAAGCCGTCAGGAGCCGTCAGGACGCCGTCAGGAGCCGTACTAAAAGCCGTCAGGTCTCTTCCTTGGCTAGTAAGACATGAAGTCATTGAACAGTTTCTCCTTTTCTTCTGCTGTTTTTGTGGTCCAGTTGACATGGGCCACTTCATACTGCCTGACGTGAGAGGCTAGTTGATAATTTCCCTGACCATGTA
>Ga0209679_1000691_pt1 | contig 12767 bp, 15 predicted proteins | sample WorMetHEROISLAND_4_FD_187408 | JGI IMG/M metagenome (GOLD analysis project Ga0209679, IMG submission 187408) | Marine gutless worms symbiont microbial communities from Max Planck institute for Marine Microbiology, Germany - Olavius sp. 2 HERON... ...
GAAGGAAAACACTGCTCACCGGGGTTAGCAAGGAGACACAGCTAGCCGTGGCGAGTCAGGTATATAGGTCCCCAAATTTGGGGCTCGCCATGAAGGGCGACCAAAGGAGAAACCGCCAGAGCTATGCCTCAAGTTGAGCCCATAACTTATTATTCCGTAAAATTTAAAAGTTTAACCGATGAAGAACCCAAGTGCCTGGACTTCACCATACCAATGTAACTATTAGGGTTGTTCCTCTTGCAAGATACTTTTAAATCAGTATGTTACGAAGATCGTCTGGCGTCTAACTCTTTGTTTCCTGGTTAATGGCTACCGTATTGACCCCCTATTCTAACATAAGGCATTGATTTTTAATGGTTTGCATCGGATGCAGCTCCATTGTAAAAGCGGAAACAACCCCGACTCACCCTTCAGGTTCGAAACAGGCGCGATAGTCGGCGCAGACCCCGCAGGAAGGTGTGCGGCAGGTATGGATACCTTCCGCCTCGCACAGCTCCCGGTAAAGAAAACGCTTCCATCTCATGTCCTTGACGTTGCGCGCCGCGAGGGCCGGGAAATTTCGGCGCATCAGGGCTGTCAGATCCGTTCGGGACCAGAGACCGAGATCGCTCCATAGATGGTCGGCGGCCATGCAGCCCGCCGCCACGATGTGGGCTATCCAGACCTCGGACGGCGACGCACTGGCCTTGTTGATCAACATCAGCCGCACCAAGTCGGCAAGCTCGTCGGGGCGTGGTTCCGGAACCGCCGCACCTGTGGGGGTGGGAGCCGGCAGGGTTGCCCCGGGAAAGTGATGTTCCACCAGACGATGGAAGGCGACGGACGACAGTCCCAACCGCACCGACAGGGAACCCCTGCCCGTCCGCGAACTGGCGATCATACAGGCCAACGCATGGTTGTTACCGACCCCGGCAGCCTGCGCCATTAGGGCGCCGTAGATCCGCACCGCATGATCGACCGTGACAGGGACCGCGCCGGACATCTTCAGAACTCCACCAACAGGTCTTCGTCGCGCACGATCATCTGGCACGCCAGGCGCCACTCGCTCGGCAGATCGTCGACCAACATCTGTTCGAGCTCGCCCTTGGTCAGCTTGCCCAACTCGCGCAGGACGTTCTTTTCCTTTTCCGTCAACGGACCGCCCATACGTCCCTTGCCGTCGATGCTGGTCACACGCACCAGGCAGCTTCCGCATTCGCCGTCCTGACAGTCGAACCGGACGGGCACCTTGTGTTCCTTGGCGAGCTTGAGGACGGTCTCGGTGTGACTGCCCGCTACCGCATAGACGGTCTTGTCCTTATAGTCCGGGTTCGAAAAGGTCACCAGGCCCATAGTAGCACTCCGGGTTAGGGGTTGATGGTCAGGCGAGCTTGACCCTGCAATCGCCGAGGATCTGCGCCTGGCAGGCCAGCCGGTCGTGACGACCGGCCAGGTTCCCGCGCAGGATCTTCTCCTCCAGCACCGAAGGCGCGGTGAGATTGTTCCAACCCGCGGTGACATGCGTCATGCAGGTCCCGCAGTCACCCTCGCGGCAGCCGTAGATGATGCCGGCCCCGACCTTCTCGGAAATCTCGATGACGCGAGTACCCGCGGAGACATTGACGGTTTGCTGGATATCGTCGAACGTGATTTTCGCTTTCGGCATGGTGTCGGACTCCTCAGGTCCTGCTGACAGTTATCCGGGCGCAGGCGCTTGCAGGCGGGCCGCGCGGTTGGCCTTGATGGCGGCATGGACCCGTCGGCGGACCGCCGCGGCCTTGCCGTAATCGACCTCCTGGTGCCCGAGCTTGTCCAGGGTGAACTCCCGGCACCGGTCCTCGCCGAGCAGACCCACGGCATCGGCACGGCACTGACGGCAATGCCGCATGATGTTCATATCGCTGGCACAGGCGTCCCGTAAAGCCCGCAGCTCCTCATGGGTCGGGCCGCGCTGGCCCATGACCTCGAAAAAAGGTGCCGTGCCTGGCCGCGGCGATGAGCAGCATCAGGTTGTGCAGGAAGGCGCCTTTGGCCTTGACGAACTTGGCGACCGCTCTCAGGTGCACATCGTTCACGCCGGGGATCAGCACCGAGTTGATCTTGACCAGGACGCCGCGCTCGACCAGCATCTCCAGACCCTTCCGCTGCTGCTCGATGAGGATACGTACGCTTTCGAGTCCCTCCCGGAGGCTGGCCGCGCAGGCGCGCAAGCTGACAGCGACCAGCTCGATGAGCTTGCCTATTTGCTGGAATCCGGGTCGGACCGAGTCGGGGCCCTGGATTTTCAGCGCTCGGCCACTGAATACGTGCCGCGCACCCTGATGAATGTCTCCTTGGATGAGCTCCTACAGTCTGTCGAGCGCGTAGAAAAAGGCTTGCCCTTGAGCCCCGAGCTCGATCAAGCCTTGCTGCATGGGACCTCGATCGGCGGAGCACGGCCCAAGGCGCAGATCCAAGCGGGCAGCAAGAAATACATCGCCAAGTTTTCGTCGGCGACCGATCTCTACAGCCTGGTCAAGGCAGAATTTATTGCCATGCGAATTGGTGCGCTGGCGGGGCTAGAGGTGGCTCCCGTCTCCCTGGTACGCGTGATGCACAAAGAGGTGCTGCTGATCGAGCGTTTCGACCGCGTGCCATCCGGCGGCGGGTGGCAACGCAAGGCGATGGTGTCGGCACTCACGATGCTCGCCCTCGATGAGATGATGGCGTGCTATGCGAGCTACGAGGACTTGGCGGAACTCGTCCGTCACCGCTTCAAAGATGCTCGAGTAACGCTACGCGAGCTGTTCTCCCGGCTGGCATTCAACATCCTGTGCGACAATACGGACGATCATGCCCGTAATCATTCGGCCTTCTGGGACGGGCAGGCGCTCGCGCTGACACCGGCCCACGATATCTGTCCGCAGCCGCGCACCGGCAACGAGGCCTCACAGGCAATGCTGATCGCCGGTGGAGAGCGCATGAGCCGGATCGCTTCATGCCTCGATGCGGCGGCTCATTTTCTGCTGTCCCGCCAAGAGGCAATCGCAATCCTCGAAGGTCTGCTGGACAAGATCATCGCGAGCTGGGACAGCGTTTGTGATCAGGCTGAACTCGCTCCGACAGACCGCGCCCTGCTGTGGGGTCGACAGTTCCTGAATCCTTACGCCTTCGAAGGTCTCGGCGACGATGTCGCTTACCTGAAAGCCAGGGCCGATGACGCGCGTTCGAGAGGCTCGCGTCAACTGACAGGCAGATCATGACCCCTATCCCGGCGTTAGGATCCCTTGAGGGAGGCGAATCTTTACAAATGAGTCAAGTTTTGTGTGCACTGCACAAAAAACTCGCACCTCGCCAGTCTGAGGCGATGCTGCGCTGGATAGTAACGAGCCAAACGGGTTCTTTTTTATCTACAGATTACGCAGATTTTCGCAGATTAAAATCGACCACTATGGACTGAAAGTCCATAGTCTGGAGGACTAAAGTCCTCATCCGTGGACAAGCCACGGACTGAAAGTGAAGGGGCTTAACGTCCATAGTTTCAACTCTGATGCGCTTCGCGCACTAAAGTTATTAAAGCAATGAAATCGATATTGTGGCTGTCAACGAGTCCGACAAAACCATCCTCGTCGCCGAAGTTAAACGGCAGGCCTCGAAAATTAATCTCAATCTGCTGGATAAAAAGGCCCAAAAAATTCAACAACAGCACCCCGGTTATAAGATCAAATTACAGAGATTTTCTTTGTTGGATTTGGACACTTGAACGCCATCCAACCCGGATTCTTCCATGACGACTCTGAACTTTGCTCCTTTGGCAAGGCCCTGAATCATGGTCCGGGACATCCTGCACCGATCGGTACCGAACCGTAGCGTCTGGGCCTTCGGCTCACGGGTTACCGGCAAGGCCCGGCGTTATTCCGACTTGGATCTGGTAGTCATGGGGGACCGTCCCTGAAGTATCCCCACAAATCTTCCTGGCTCCCACGCTCCAGCGTGGGAAGCAAATCCGGACGCTCCAGCGTCATGAAACGTTTTGGCCGCTGGAGCGGCCACACTGCGTTCCCACGCTGGAGCGTGGGAACGAGCCAAAAGGACATCCTAGCAGCCAATCCGCGCTATAACTCGTTGTTTTAGGCTGTAACAAGTGGGGATACATCAGGGACCATTCCTTGCCGCCCCCCTCGCTGCGGGCCCTGAAAGAGGCCTTTGAAGCAAGCGATCTACCTTTTTGGGTCGATGTCCTGGACTGGGCCGACACCGATGCGCGGTTTCGGGAGATCATCGAGGCCAACCACGTTCCGCTGCAACAAACCGACTATGACAAGATATGAATTATATTATTACCGGGCGCAATTCCACTTCCAATTTGTTACGTGAATTGGATGGGCTTTTCGATATTAAACTATTGACAGAAGATGAATTGCGTGTCTCTGTGGTTTCTTTTGATAAAGACGACAAATTATATATTTCATCACAGAGTTATTTGGAGCTGGTCATGGAACGCACACGTTGTCCTGAACGGTTGCGTGCGATTGAAATCCTGTCGGACAAATATCAATGTCGCTCAGTGATGAAACCTTTGTTTCCGGATTTCCATTTCGAGACTAAAAAGTTATCGGAAATAAGGGAGGAATGTTTGTCCATGATCGTAAATATATTGTCAAGCCATCCAAAGGTTTCTTTGCAGTTGGGGTGAAGATCGTGGACAAGCAGGCAGATATCCATCGTTTGGTTGATGCGATACAACGGGAAATAGATTTAAATAGTCGAGTTTTTTCAGAAAGTGTTTTTTCAAGGGAGGATATGGTTATAGAATAGTTTGTTGAAGGGGATGAATACGTGGTTGATATGTTTTATTCCAAAACAGGCGATCCGGTGATTGTCAGTCTCACTTATTATCCAATGCCTACGAAAGAACAATATCGTAATGTATTATGTTACATCGATCATTGTATATTTGAGCAATTGTATCCGCAAATCGAGTCCTTTTTTATCCGGTTGAACTCGATATTGAACATACAGGCCTTCCCGATTCATGCGGAATTCAGACTCGCAGGAGGTAAAGAGTTGCTGCCGATCGAGCTGAATCCGTTACGTTATGGTGGGTATGGTTTTGCTAATTTGTCCTATTATGCCTATGATCAATGTCCTTACTTTTCGTTTTTCCAGGATCACAAGTATGATTGGAAGAAAATTTGGAATGAGCGTCGTCGAAATAAGTATTATGTCTGGGTTTTGGCATACAACGGCATCCGAGTGGATACCTCTAAAATAGATATCAATAATGCACACGCGAAGCTCCGCACGTTTATAGGTGATAAGCCGCTCCTTCATTATCAGGAGTTGGACTATCGGAACAATCCCGTATTCGCTATTGCCTATCTGGCTGAGGAAGAGGAACACCGGTTGACAAGGTGGCTTGATGTCAAATTTCAGGATTTCTTTTTGTAACTTACCATAAGGTGCCTTATTATTCGATCGTCCTGGTCCCATCGTCACCGTCGACCCTTTCACCTTTGTCCTCATGTCTCAGGATTTCGCTCCTCACCCACTGGATTTCTCCCGGGACATCTACAGCGTTTCGCGTCTCAACCGTGAGGCCCGTGCGGTGCTGGAAGGCGGCTTTCCGCTGCTGTGGGTGGAGGGGGAGCTGTCTAATCTGGCGCAGCCGGCCTCCGGTCACATCTACTTCTCCCTCAAGGACCCCGCGGCCCAGGTGCGTTGCGCCATGTTCCGGTCCAAACGGTTGTTGCTCGAGTTCAGACCCGCGAACCACCGGCAGGTGTTGGTCCGGGCACGGGTCGGTCTCTACGAGGGTCGCGGCGAGTTCCAGTTGATCGTCGAGCACATGGAGCCGGTGGGGGAGGGCGCCTTGCGCCTTCAATTCGAGCGTTTGAAGCAGCGGCTTGCCGCCGAGGGGATGTTCGACGAATCGCACAAGCGGCCACTGCCGCCCATCCCGCGCCAGGTCGGTCTGATCACTTCGCCCACCGGTGCCGCCGTCCGCGATCTGCTCACGGTGCTGGCGCGGCGCTTTCCAGCCCTCCCGGTTCTGATCTATCCGGCCCAGGTCCAGGGGGAGAATGCGGCCAAGGAGCTGGTCGCGGCGCTCGATTTAGCCAACAGTCGGGCGGAGTGCGATGTCCTGATCCTGGCCCGGGGGGGCGGGGCGCTGGAAGACTTGCGGGCCTTCAACGATGAGGCCCTGGCCCGCGCTATCCGCCGCTCGGCCATCCCGGTGGTCACGGGGGTCGGTCATGAGATCGATCTCAGCATCGCCGATCTGGCCGCCGACCGGCGCGGGGCGACTCCATCGGCGGCGGCGGAACTGGTCAGCCCCTCCGCGCCGCATCTGGCGCAGCGGGTGCGGGCCTATGGGCAGCGTTTGGAGACGGCCTTGATGCGGGGGCTTGCCGCACGCCGGCAAGGCTTTGCCGCTGCGGAGCGGCATCTGCGTCTGCTGTATCCGCTCGATCGGCTCCGGCGCCGGCAGCAGCACGCCGAGGCACTGCAACGCCGTTTGGCCGCTGCGATAGAGAGAAGACTGGCAGCTGCGCGGGGACGGCTCGATCCACTCGTCCTGCGGGTGCGGGGGGCGTCACCGCAGGGCGAGCTGGCGCGCCGGCGCCTGATCGTCGATGCGCTCGGGCGCCGGCTGGACGAGGCGGTGGCCCGGATATTGGATACCCACGGCGAGCGCCTGGCCCGCGCCATGCAGGGCCTGGAGGCGCGCAGTCCCCTAGCTACCTTGACGCGCGGCTTCGCCATCTTGCGTCGAATCCCGACGGGGCAGGTCGTCACCGACGCAAGCCGGCTCGTGCCTGGAGACCGAGTAGACGCGCGCCTGGCCCGTGGCAGCCTGGTGCTCAATGTGGTCGAGGTGATCGGTGAGGATTAAGAGGCTGTCTAAAAGAGGAAGTTTGCCCAGCTGCATACAGCTAAATTACACTGCTGCCCGCGTGTAGCCTAAGAAAACCGTTAGGCATCACCAAAACGGGCAGATCCAAGACCAGCTCGGTTCCTAAATTACAGCGATCAGCCGGATGACCCGGATTTATGGAACTTCCCACGTTTCGTTGAGGAAGTGGAGCAGGTGCGCCGAGCGTTGGGATTGAGCTCGGAGAATTTTTATCTCTACGGCCACTCATCGGGCGGTGCCCTAGCCACGGAGTATGCGCTGAAATATCAAGAATATCTCAAAGGACTTATCCTCTCTAACACAATGGCCAGTATTCCAAAGTACGATGTATACGCAGAGGAGGTGCTGATGCCGACGATGGACCAGACGACGCTGGCCGAGATCATGCAATATGAGGCAGCGGAAGACTACGGAAATCCGCGCTACCAAGAACTTCTGATGGAACATTACTATATTCACCATGTGCTGCGTATGCCGCCTGACGAGTGGCCGGAACCGGTGAATCGTTCCTTGAGGCATCTCAACCCCGACATCTACGTACTCCTGCAAGGGCCAAGCGAGCTCGGCGCCGGTGGCCGGACCGGGAGGCCGATCTGGAGAGAATCAGGGTACCGACTCTCATGATCGGCGCGCGGCATGATACGATAGACCCCGAGTACCTGGAATGAATGGCTAGCCAAGTGCAGCGAGGCCGGTACCTACATTGTCCTGAGGGTAGCCATTTTGCCATGTACGATAATCAGCAAACCTACTTTGAGGGTCTGATCGATTTCATAAAGGACGTGGATAGGGGCGATTTCGGTGGCGGCTGAATTTTAAGTGATTACGTCCATCCTACGGGCTTTGCCAATCTACCGCAGGGGATACCAGGTCTCGTCCTGCCTGGGCGGCATCAGCTCGCGGCGTAGGGTCTTCAGGTCGGGCAGGGGAGACCTCGCGGCGGTCCCGGTGAAGAAGGGATCTTCCTGCTCCAGCACGTCACCCAGCTCTGCCTCGATCCGGTCCGGGTCCTCGCCTGCCTCCATGCGCCGCATGGCCTCCGCCGTGCCGGCGCCGGGCTGCATGCCGGTGGCATCGAACAGGCGCCGCATGATCCTGGCCGCTTGTTTCGGGTCGTTCTCGTCGAGGTTATCGAGATCGCCGGCCATGGATGCAAAGGCGTGCATCAGCTGCTCCTCGTCCATTCCGGGCGGCAGCTCGGCGTCTTCTGTGTGCTCACCCCTGGCCTTGGAGATGGCGAACGGGGACGCCTGTTGCTCCAGGTCGGGCTGGCTACAACCGGGGCAGGCGGGTCGCGTCTCGGTATCGACCCGGCGGGAAAAGAAATTGAAAATGGTATGGCAGTCAGGGCAATAGAACTTGTAGACAGGCATGGTGTTCCCCCGGAAGAGGAGTTAACTACGAATCACGCGAACGGTAACTTTCCTCTTTCCAAAGAGTTTGCTCGGACTGACTCGCGCAATTCGCGTGATTCGTAGTTTCTATCGTCACCAGCTTCAAGCCTTGCGCTTACGTTTCTTGGAACCACCCTGCTCACGTGGCGCCAAGACAAAATCGATCTTGCGTTCGTCCAGATTTACCGCCGCCAATCGGACCCGCAGCCGGTCGCCGAGGCGGTAGACGGTGCCGGTGCGTTTCCCCGTGAGCCGGTGTCCGACCGGGTCGAAGTGATAGAAGTCGTTGTCCAAGGCCGTGATGTGCACCAGGCCGTCCACATAAATCCGGTCGAGCTCCACGAAGATGCCGAAGGAGTTGACGCTGGTGATGGTGCCCTCGAACTCCGCGCCGATCTTGTCCTCCATATATTCGCACTTGAGCCAGGCCTCGACATCGCGGGTGGCCTCGTCGGCCCGGCGTTCGGTGCCGGAGCAGTGTTCGCCGATGCGCCGCAGGTCCGGCTTGGCGTAGTCGAAATCCGCTGCGGTTCCTCCTGCCAGCAGATGCTTGATGGCCCGGTGGACGATCAGATCCGGGTAGCGGCGGATGGGGGACGTGAAATGGGTGTAGGCGGGATACGCGAGGCCGAAATGGCCCGCATTTTCCGAGCTGTACATGGCTTGCTGCATGGAACGCAAGAGCACGGTCTGGATCAGGTGTCGATCTGGGCGCTCCTGGACCGCCTCGAGCAGGGTCGCGTAATCCTTCGCCGTAGGTCGTTTGCCGCCGGGCAGGCGCAGGGACAAGCCGGCGAGAAACTCCCGCAGGTCGCTCAGCTTCTCCTCCTTGGGCGTCTCGTGGATACGGTACAGGGCCGGCATCCGCTGGCGCTGAAACAGCCTGGCGGCGGCCACATTGGCCGCGAGCATACACTCCTCGATGATGCGGTGGGCGAGGTTGCGCACCAAGGGACGGATCGCCAGGACGCGGCCCTGGTCGTCGAGCTCGAAGTCGGTCTCGGTGGTGTCGAAATCGATGGCCCCGCGTGCCGTTCGTGCCTCGTGGAGGGCCTGATAGAGGGCATAGAGCGTGTGCAGGTGGGGCAGCAGCTCCGAACCGCGTCGGCGCAGCTGGGGGTCGCCGTCCCCGAGCAGGTCTGCTACCTGGTCGTAGGTGAAGCGGGCGTGAGAGCGCATCACCGCCGCGAAGAAGCGGGATCTGGTGACCTGTCCGGCGCGGTTCACGTAGAGTTCGCAGGCCATGCACAGCCGATCGACGTTGGGATTGAGGGAGCAGAGCCCGTTGGACAGGACCTCCGGCAGCATGGGGATCACCCGACCCGGAAAATAGACCGAGTTGCCGCGTGCGCAGGCCTCTGCGTCCAGGGCCGTATCCGGCTCTACATAGCCGGAGACATCGGCGATGCAGACCAGGAGCTTCCAGCCCTTGGGTTTGGGCTCACAGTAGACGGCGTCGTCGAAATCTCGGGCGTCGGATCCGTCGATCGTCACCAGGGGTAGTCGGCGCAGATCGACTCGCCCCTCCTTGGCCGCGGCCGGGACCTCGGTCTCCAGCGCTACGAGCTCGGTCTCCACCGCCGCCGGCCACTGTACCGGGAGGTCGTGGGTGCGGATCGCGATGTCCGTCTCCATGCCCGGAGCCATATGGTCCCCGACCACCTCCAGGATCTTCCCGATGGGCTGGGTGCGCTTGGTGGGCTGGTCCGTGATCTCGGCGACGACGATCTGGTCCTGACCGGCGCCGGCGCTCCGGTCGCTGGGGATAATGAGGTGATGGGTCAAACGCTTGTTGTTGGGGACCACGAAGCCGACACTGCTCTCCTGGTAAAAGCGCCCGATCACCGTGTGGGTATTGCGCTCCAGCACCTCGACCACCGATCCTTCCAGCCGCCCCCGGCGATCCTGGCCAATGATTCGCACCACCACCCGGTCGTTGTGGAACAGAGCGCGCATCTGGCGGGGATAGAGATAGACATCGTCACCGCCGTCGTCCGGCGTGACGAAACCGAAGCCGTCCGGGTGGCCGATCACCCGGCCTGCGATCAGATCCTGCTTGTTGACCAGGCAATAGGCATCCCGGCGATTGGGCACCAGCTGTCCGTCCCGCACCATGGCACTGAGCCGGCGTTGCAGGGCGACGAGCTCCACCTCGGCGCGGATATCGAAGGTAGCGGCGATCTCGCTGAAGGTGAGTGGAACGCCGGCCTCGGCGAGGGTCTCGAGGATGAACTCCCGACTCGGGATGGGATTGGAATATTTCTTCGCTTCGCGCTGGCGGTGGGGGTCTGCGTTCCGGGACTTTACCTGTTTACCTCTTGCCACGATGGGGTTTTTCCATTCCACAAAAGAGATTAGGTCGCGTTGACATTTAGCCCGTAGGATGGGCAAAGCGCAGCCTGTCCATCCGGATGGCTTGAACGCTGATCTTTGTACAGGGCTTTCCGACCCGCGGCTCTTGGTCGGGAAATCAAGCAGGCGAAGCGTGCCCATCACATGGCGATGGGCACGCTTCGCTGCGTGCCTTCTGCCAGGCCGTCGTGGTTTCGAAATCCGCGTAGAATGACCGCAAACTTGAGCCCAACTTGCCGGGCGCTCGCTTTGCCTATCCTACAAATGTCAACACCTCCTAGTGTACCGTTGACAAGCCCTTTTTGTCTCTCTAGCATGACAAGCCCGTCTGGCCGGATCGGGTAGCCTCTATCCGGTACCACCTGCCGAGGTGGCGGAATTGGTAGACGCGCTAGTTTCAGGTACTAGTGGGCGCAAGCCCGTGGAGGTTCAAGTCCTCTCCTCGGCACCAACTCGACTGCCTGAGCCGTTTTTCCTTTTCCCGATCACGGATAGGGATAAAACTACGAATCACGCGAATCTACACGAAATCTTAGTGCCCAGTCGCTTGCGCCATCACGGATGAGGGGACGAGACTGATAACTGCTTCCTGACAACTGGTGCTTAATGTCTTTCGGCATCGCGGGTGAAGGGAACACGTGAATTTAACAGCGCCGTATAATTCAGAGTTGCTACCAAAACTCGGATGTGAAGGCGGCCGCCAAGTTACTCTATCGGATACAGGGGACAAACTATCCGGTGTCGCCATGCCGGCGGTCGAAGGCATCATAGGCCCCGACGATACGCTGAACCAGGGTGTGGCGCACCACGTCTCGGGCATTGAAGAAGGTGAAGCTGATACCCTCCACCTGGCCTAGGATCTCGATCGCCTGGCGCAGCCCGGAGGCCTGTCCACGCGGCAGATCCACCTGGGTAACGTCGCCGGTGACCACGGCGGTGGAGCCAAAACCGATGCGGGTCAGAAACATCTTCATCTGCTCGGGGGTCGTGTTCTGGGCCTCGTCCAGGATGATGACGGCGTCATTCAAAGTACGTCCACGCATATAGGCCAGGGGCGCGACCTCGATCACATTGCGCTCGATGAGCTTGTTCACTTTCTCGAAGCCGAGCATCTCGTACAGGGCGTCGTAGAGTGGCCGCAGGTAGGGGTCGGTCTTCTGGGCCAGATCCCCGGGTAGAAAGCCGAGCCGCTCGCCCGCCTCCACCGCCGGGCGTACCAGTAGCAAGCGGCGTATCCGGTCGGATTCCAGGGACTCCACCGCACAGGCCACTGCCAGATAGGTCTTACCCGTACCGGCGGGACCGATCCCGAAGTTGATGTCGTGGTGCAGGATGGCGTGCAGGTAGCGCTGCTGATTCGGTCCCCGGGCGCGGATCAGGGCGTGCTTGGTCTTGATGACCATATCCGGCAGCTGCTCCCCTGCACCGTCCGGCAGGGCGTCCATCCCCGACTCCTGGAGGTGCAGGTGGACCCGCTCCGGGGACAGGATTTCATCCGCACTCACCCGGTAGAGCTCGCGCAATACCCGGATCCCGGCAGCGACCGACCGCCGCTCGCCGATGAGGTGGAAGACGGCCCCCCGGTTGTTGATCTCAATGCCTAACCGGGACTCGATTTGACGCAGATGCTGATCAAACTGCCCACATAGGTTGGCTAGCCGTTCATTGTCCCCCGGCAGCTCGAGATCGACGGTTTCTAACTGGGTAGACATAGGAGGAAAATCGTGGGGTATCAATTGGCTAAGCTGAACTCCCGGCTCACCGAATTCATCGAAAAACAGCACGTCTTTTTCGTTGCTACGGCCGCCGCCGGCCGTGTCAATGTATCACCAAAAGGCATGAACACCTTGCGCGTCCTTGGCGACAACCGTGTGATCTGGCTGAATCTGACGGGCAGTGGCAATGAGACCACAGCCCATTTGCTGGTGCAGAGTTGGATTACTTTAACGGAATAATAAGTTATGGGCTCAACTTGAGGCATAGCTCTGGCGGTTTCTCCTTTGGTCGCCCTTCATGGTGAGCCCCAAATTTGGGGACCTATATACCTGACTCGCCACGGCTAGCTGTGTCTCCTTGCTAACCCCGGTGAGCAGTGTTTTCCTTCGCGGTTTGGATGAAATTCAGAAGTTCGGCTGCTCTCCCTT
>Ga0209679_1000692_pt1 | contig 12759 bp, 15 predicted proteins | sample WorMetHEROISLAND_4_FD_187408 | JGI IMG/M metagenome (GOLD analysis project Ga0209679, IMG submission 187408) | Marine gutless worms symbiont microbial communities from Max Planck institute for Marine Microbiology, Germany - Olavius sp. 2 HERON... ...
CGGCGGACGGACAGACGGACGGACACGTCGCTATCGCAAAGACCCGCGCTAGCATAGCGTCGCGCGGGTAAAAAGTTTCACTGACCTGTATGACAAATGCAGCAAGAAGCTCAGCTACCACTTAGAAACAAGGCGTCAGCAATCCGTTTATTTGTATAAGTCAATTTCTATCGCTGTAATGACCTGCATCTACATCTATCACCTCCGAAACCAAAGTCTGATGATCTGGCTAATTTGAATACACACACAGCGAATAAACTTCAGCAATGTGACCGCAGCACGTGTGCATGACGCGTGATCCCACTGTCGTTTGATGTCTCCTTTCTAGAGAACCCCTAAGAATACCTGCATAAACTTTATACTGCCAGAAACTGAACTACATGACAGCTGTTATAGTATTGGCCTTTCTGTATTTCGTTTTAGGCAATTGTTTTCGAAACCAAGAAAAGACAAGTGTTAACGCGTGACACCACTGTGCTTTAATGCCTTCTTTCTAGAGAATCCGAGCGAATATCTGTACAAACCTTATATTACCAGAAACTAGATTCCCTGCCAAAGATTTGCACAATTGACAGTATGTGTCTATCTTTATTAGTTTTCTCACAATTATTTTTTATTTGGGATCACTGAAAAGCCGATGACGGACTGCGTATCAGTATATAATAACACTGGCCTCATCTCTAAAGTTTTCAAAGAAATAGCCAGCGAAAACGCTGAAAACTGCCGTTGTCGACAACCCCACTGTGGTTTGATGCCCTCCCAGGGAACCTCCGCGAATATCCGCATAAACCTTATATCACCAGAAAATAGAATCATTGGCCTACATTTTTGCCACTGATAGCACACTGATAGCCGACATTTCATTCAAATTTTTGTGGTGGGCTCCGAAAGACACATCTTTTATGCAGTGCATATCGGCCTTTCAAGGTCCTCCAACGTCGTTGATTTCAGCACCAATCTAAAGGGCGCATGTGACTTCCTATTAGTCATTAATAGTAACTTTGGTCCTATCGTTCACCGTTTCTGTGATACGGTGACTTATTGGCTGAAACTGTGAATTTTTCGTACCCCACCCTCGTTTAATGCCTTCGCTCAGGGTGAGCCCTTTCAAGTTTCTGGCTCAACTTTTTATCGTCAAGGATATTTGGTGAAGATTTTGTGATACTAGCTTGCATCGTTTTAACACAGTGCCAGATTTGACGGACAGACAGACAGATGGATGGCCAGACAGAAAACTCGACCATAGCTAATACAGGGCTCTGCACAGCAAGCTATGCTGACACCGTGTAAAAACTAAATCAAATGACAGCACTTGACAACATCATGACCAGCATAATAGTTTACTATTCCATACAAAAACCAGACAGCACTGGATACAGTGCATTACCTTTGCTGCCAAAACTAATGTGACACACGTTCAGTTGAGCTCAACGGACAGACACACACACAGCGTGACAACATGACAGACGGACGCTAAGCGGCGGCGAAGGTAATAATAACAATGCATTGGGCAGAATTACATTAACAGCTCCCACAGTATTCACATCATACAGCTAGAGAAATCCTCACGTCGAAGTAAGAAAAAGATCGAGCAGATAGAAGAATCGGGCACGGTACTTCACATGGAATACTGTGGGTTCCAGAAGTGCATACAGCTTCTGGTAGAAATCAGGATAATCTCTGCACAAACAACCACTGCATTACATGTTTCAATATATGGCATTAGTAATAACCGGACTAGCAATAAACCTGATAAAATTTATTTATGTATATTAACTATACAAAGGTTTTCATTAAAACTGAAAGGTATAGACAAGCTGTGTGAGGAACTGTCATATATCAAGGAGATGTGAAGGTGGAGCATGAGGTAAAGTTAGACATAACTGAAAAGAGTGTGATAAGATGGACATAAAAACTGATATTAAATGAAAAGAAAAAATACAGAACCAGTTGAGTAAGCTCTGTGACTAAGAAGGATATGCTGAGATGTTCTGAACATGTGGAATGCAAAGACGACATTGATTGTCCGGTCACCATATGATGACCGGGCCAGCAGTATACCGCGGCAGGCGGATTTTCACACCGTGCCACGGAATTCGCCGTTTGCCATGGAATTTGCTGCTTGCCGTGGGGCCCTGACGATAACAGAGGCAAATGGAACAAGCTAGAGGATAACTTGGTTGGATGGTGTTAAGACAGATATGAGACGTTTGAGAGGTTTTGAACTGTGAGGTGAGGATGCACATTAGCACAGACTAGGAACAGATGGAGAAGAAAACTCAAGGGACAACCAGCTGGTCCAGTTTCACCTGAAAATGGCATACGTATGTCTGTGTGTGCCACACTGCACCCAAAGCCTGCTTGGAACTCCTCCATTCAGCATATTCTCAAAATAAGTATCATCAGCAGTTTGTTGGAAGCTCGTTGCGTACGATCACTTCCCAATGCACTATTCTGCTACAAAAATACCTGCCACTGCATTACAGAAAAAGCAGCTTCAATTAATTAAAGAAGAACCAAACAACGAAGCAAACACTCACAAGTTATAAACATGAATTAGACGAAAAAGTCCATTCAAAGCCAGAAGACTTGTGGCGCCACCTGTTAATAAACAAAACAAACAAACGTAACTAATATGATGCTCTGATGCTGCTGGTTGGGCGTCAAGAACGCCATCCAGCTTATAAAAAGCTGCTGCATCAAGCATCAAACGTTCCACCTTGGAGACCCAGAATAACTGCAGAAAAAGTCAGTTAAAATGACAGTAGTAGTATCAATAGATGCTACCATCCTGCATCAGTATCTCCACTTGATGGCATAATGCAGAGTTTGTCAGTAAATCTCAAACTATCAGCAGCAGTTAAACTGGACACATTCAATTTATAACACCAAGTACATAGGACACAGTATCATATGTTTCATACAGCCATACAATTGGTTTTTGTTTATAACCAGCTAATTTTTCCACAGTTACTCCAGGTTAGGTCAGTCCCCAAAAATAAACTCTTGGGAGTTGTTGCTGCAGAACTTTTACAGGCTGGATGCCCTTCCTGTCACCCAACCAACAGCATCAAAGCACTGAAGGATGTATCATACGTATTACCACTGTCAGTAGATTATGGACAATTTAGATTAACAAGCACAGCAAAGCTGTTGCTCAGATTAACTGCCGAGTTTGCACCCTTTCAATAACCACATATATTTATTAATTATTTATTATTACACATTTATTTATTTATTAATCATTTACTCACTGCAGGCATATCAACTTTTCACAACCACTTTGAAATACATAATTCAGGGTGGCTACTGTTTTGGAGGAATAAAAATCAAGGACTTTAAAGCATCCTTGTGACCTTTTTCAAAACCTATTCCATCGTAGTTTTCAGCATGTCACTTGCTGAAAACTACGATGGAATAGGTTTTGAAAAAGGTCATAAGGATGCTTTATTATCATGTATTAATAAACAATATAATAACTATAACAGCACAGAGCATAACCTCAGTCACGCAGCTGGAGATGCAGCAGTAAAATCAGTCACAGTCTTTTTCCATTAACATTCCACAAACTGTACATGTACCCGGGTATTATTGACTATTTTGGAATTCAAGCACTTTCAAGGATCCCTTGAGCTAAATTCCAAAACTTTCAAGCAATAAATCTGTCTTCAAAGACTTTCCAGAGAATAGAGAAATAGAATAACTTTCAAGGACTTTCAAGGGAGAGTGGCCACTTAATGACAACTTGAGAAGCTCCAACATAGACTTCATGGTGAAATATCGCAGGTTATCATACTCCATGTAGTCTGAGATGAACTAAAGATGTCATTAACATTATGTGATCAGTTAAAATCAAACTCTTTACAGGATAGTACAAACCGATGTTGTAAGAGTTGATCAAAAAGTCACTGAGCTGTAGTGGATTTGTCATGTACGGCATCACCTTATCATCAAGCACTGCCAGAACCTTGTGATAGAGGCCTTGTGGCAACTACATTCCACAGAACAATACAAACTCCGATGATACTACTACGATTCTCAGCTTTTTAATTAAATGATATAGTCACTGTTTTACGCACACGATGTGTTAGGACAGGTATTACACGAGTCTCCAACAAAACCTTTGAACATTACTAAAGTTGACCATATACCATTTGTGACAGCAACCAACAGTGTCAAGGGAGCAAAAACTTATTAACCAGCAGTGCAAAGTGGTTAATAAATGGATTTAACAGTAGTCATGTTAACAAAAGTCATGTTTCTTTGCATCAAAAACACTGACAAACAGCTACAATCACAAATGGGACAAAAAGTAATAGGTGTTAACTGATATGTTTAAAACAGGTTGTACAACACACAGTCATATATTCAGACCTTTTTCTTAAGAAATTCCAACCACACGGTTTGAAACAACTTCCGTTGCTGCTGACATGAAGAAAGTTTAGTATCTGCTACAAAAATACATCAACATCCTATTGTAGCTGCAGTCACATCAAACTGGCTCTTTCACTATTGCAAAAATGGTCATAAACACAACACATAAAGGTAATAGAAAGTGCCCAAGAAATACTACAATACAGTACAAATTCTACAAACAGTATGCTGAAAATTCTGTACAAGGAATAAAATGGCAAATGTTAGACTAATCAATATATGCTCCGTTACAATTAACACAAACACACACACACCTTGACCCAATGTGCATCATCTTTATGCTCAACACGTCTAAACTACTGTAATCACTTCTTGTCAGCATAAAAATATTCAAAACCTGTCTAATGAAATAGTCTGTAACTACCTTAAATACGATAATTAATTTTATGGTGGACTGAACTAACATGAACCTTAAATCAACTCAGCACAACACAGTCCACAGATAACAGTAGTCAGCTAAAAATCACCGGATCTTTCAGTTTGTTCAATTCACATAAACAATAACAGAACATCAACTTATGACAACAAGGAAAACATTAACTAGTTCACTTCTACTAAACCTGTCCATTACCGAGCTAAGCTATTTACCCAGTACAGCTTCACTCACCAGAAGTGACAGCATAGAACTCGTGAAGTGTATCACTGTCAGTAGATTCTGGAAAATTTAGATTAACAAGCAGAGCAAAGCTGTTGCTCAGATTAACTGCCGAGTTTGCATCCTGCACAAATACCCCACCAAAGCAACAAATACCTCATATACTTATTAACCATTCGCTCATTACAGGCATATCAACTTTTCACATCCACGATGAAATACATAATTCAGGGTGGCCACTGTTTTGGAAGAATAAAAATCAAGGACTTTCAAGCATCCTTGTGACCTTTCTGCCAAACCTATTCCATTGCAGTTTTCAGCAAGTGACACAGTTTTTTTATAGTATCACGTATTAATGAACAATATAATAACTATAACAGCACAGAGCATAACCTCAGTCACGCAGCTGGAGATGCAGCAGTAAAATCAGTCATAGTCTTTTTCCATTAACATTCTGCAAACTGTACATGTACCCGGGTATTATTGACTATTTTCGAATTTAAGCACCTTCAAGGATCCCTTAAGCTAAATTCCAAAACTTTCAAGCAACAAATCTGCTTCCAAAGACTTTCCAGGGCCTGAAAAATAGAAAAACTTTTCAAGAACTTTCAAGGGAGAGTGGCCAGCCTGTCACTAAGAATAGTAAATATATACTTCAACTTTTAGATGAGGCTGGATAAGGTAATTTATTCAATTTACTAACATCTGAATGAGACTTAAGAAGCTCCAACATAGACTTCATGGTGAAATATCGCAGGTCATCATACTCCATGTACTCTTGAAACTTGACGATGAGATCTGTCAAATCAGTTTCATCTTGCACCAGACACGAAATAATCTTCTGTTGACACGCAGAAAGCAACATCAACAATGTTTTGTAAAATGACAATGATGCTTATGCTCAACAAAATTACAGCACAATAACTATCAAGTATTCTCCTCACCAAATCCTTTCGTTACATTGCATCACGACCACAACTTACAGGTGCTAATGAAAAACATTCCACATGTGCATATTTTCACTGTGCAGCCGATTTCTTGTAAAAGCACTAAATGCACAGCAGCATATCAATGCAATTGAGTAAGAGACTGATAATCAATGTCTGCAAATACAGACTGCTTTTCTAGAAAATAAACCGTTGCAACGTTAAACAAGCAAGAAGCTTAGCCACTGCTTAGAAACAGGGCGTCAGCTAAGCATTTCTTTTTAGGCAAGTTATTTTTTATTGCCGTAATTATCTTAATCTATATCCGTCATGTCTGAAACGTACCTCTGACTTAGTATGCACATAGCATATAAGCTGCAGCTATGCCAAGACGGATGAGACAGCAGCATGTAAGTTTGTAGGGTGTGTGGTAGGTGGAGCATAGCATTGCACTGTGTATTCAGCCTTGCTGTAGCTGGGCTAGTGTTGTTAGTACATATAGCATAGACCGACATTGCCGTGCCGAGTCAGTGACGTAAACTCCGTCAGACAGCTACCATTGTGTGTGGTGCATCGCTGAATAAAAATAGTTCTCACATGTGCTTTATGAAGCAACTTACGAGGGAAATGCATCAAACACGTTGACGCATGATCCCACCATCGTTTGATGTTCCTTTCTAGAGAACCCCGCAAATATCTACACAAACTTTATACCGCCAGAAATTATAGTCCGTGCTGAATATTTGTGCCACTGACAGTATATAGGTCTATCTTTATTAGTTTTCACGCAATTATTTTCGACAATCGCAGTCTTCAATGCTAGACTTACCAGTGCAAAAACAGAATTTAAGGTTACATAAGGGCATGCATTTTGGGATGAGTGAAAAGTCGATGAGGGACTCCATATCGCTGTATAATAATGCTGGCATTATCTCTAAAGTTTCTGCAGAAACAGCCAGCGAAAACACTAAAAATTGCCCTCCCCACGAAAACCCCATGAATATCCACACAAACCTTATATTGCCAGAAAGTAGAGTCATTGGGCTACATTTTCGCCGTAGATGATATGGATGTATCTTTTGTGCAGTAGAATGCGTAACAGCGGTTCAAGGTCATCCAAGGCCAAGGTCATATGCGACTTCCTATTAGTCATTAACAGTAATGTTGGTGCTATCTTGTACCATTTCTGAGATACAACGACTTACTGGCTGACAATGGCGAATTTTGTTACCCCACTCTTAGTTAACATCCTCGCTCAGGGTAAATCCATTTGAATTTCTGAATTAACTTTTGTTAATGCCAAAATTAGACTCGGTGAAGTTATCACGATCCTAGCATGCATCATTTTGACACAGTACCAGCAATATGACGGATGGACAGAGCAATGGACAACCCGACCATAGCCAATACAGGGCTTTACATAGCAAGATATGCTGACACCCTGTAAAAATATTAACCATTAAACAGTTCAGAAAAGAATACCTTGAAAACATGCAGTGGAAAAACTCGACTTTGCTGGAAGCCAACTGCAGTCTCGCATTCCAACTTCAGTAACTTCATCAGCACAGAGAGAGACAGATCCTTGTCAATCAAATACAAGAACCATGTATCAAAGAGTATGAAACTAGCAATATGGACTCTGTCAAAGAATGCCAGCACTATTTTAGCCATGATTTGCCCAGCATTCCGTGGTCCAAGTGTGGAAAAACTGAATCTAAGTACTGCACAGCATGTGTCTTAAGCATGTGCATGGATGGCACGAGCTGTAGTTACGAGTTGTAATAACTTCTTTTGTCAAAATTTCACGTTGTTTCATTCGTCATTTACACCAACACAATGTCAGTCTTATGAACTTAAAAACTAAGTAAACAAGTTAACAGGAACGATATTAATTATTAATCTATTCTTTAATATTTGCTGTTATACTGCCAGTGTTTCATGAATCTGGAAATTCAAAAAGACCTATGAGAGTCCCCACAGGATACAACTTCTTATACTAACTTTTTAACCATTTTCTGGTATTGTTTGGTACTTCTTGTAAACTTGAAAAATTTATAGTACTGCGAATAAAACACATTACCCCTGGTATGTAAATCTCCCTCAGTTAGATAGTCCCATTCAGTTTGCTGAGGATGTATTGCTCACAGTTACACCATACACATTTAATTGTTGACAAAATCTGCACTATACACATTTGTGTTAGGTCTCCTGTTTCCTGTGTCTGCTGTTTACAGTAAATAAAAGGTAATCAAAATCAGCACGCAATTTTATTCCAATGGTCTCATAATGACAACTTTTCATTTTTAAGGCATCACAAATGTTTTTACTTATTAACTTAGGTGATCTGCATAGCTTTAATCCTTCTCCATGTTTCAGTGATATGACTTCTTTGGTTGTCTGCTGAAAGCAGATCCTTGACTACCATCTCTACTGTCTTATTCTCCACATTGATCTGTCCTCAGCCTCCCTCTTCAGAGAAGCAAAATCCTTCCCATCAGCCAAATCGTCAAGCAACTATTCTTTTCCTTCCTCTTTTTGGTTTTACCTTCATTCTTCCTTCAAAAATTTCTTGCAGAAATTCGTCGTGTCTAAGCACATGACCTATCCATTTACGTTTCCGCTGTCGTATCACATTCAACATTTCATTTACTTTCTTCAAGACATCCTTGTTTGTCACTATCCATCCAGCTTATCTTTTCCATTCTTCTCCAAATCCACATTTCTAGAGCTTCGATTCTATCTCTATCCGCTTGGGTCAATGTCCACGTTTCTGCAGCATAGAGTGCTACACTCCACACCAAGCCTATGATTATTCTTTTCTTTAATTCTAGATTCATCTTTCCAATGAATAATTTCTTCTTGTCTTGAAATATTTTCTTTGTCATTCCAATTCTGCTTCTGATCTCTTTCTCGCAATACCGGTACCCATCTTCTGTTATCAGACTGCCCAGGTATCTAAACTGAGTGACCTGGTCAATGCATTTCCCATCAATATATATTTTCATCTTCGTAATACCTTTGCAAGAAATACACATCACTTTTGTCTTTTTTACATTAATCCTCATACCATAGTCCTTTGTGACTCTGTTCAGGTTATCCATCAGGTGCTGTAAACTTTTCTGACTGTTAGACACCACTGCCTTATCGTCTGCATATCTTATCACGTTTACTACTTGTGCACCAACAGTAATCCAGTATGATATGACATATGACAATTCACATACCTGTACGGATGTGTTCTCATGACAGATCAAAGTACATAATGCATTACAGCAGTCGGAATAACGATCTTTCAGCCAACTGGTATACACCTTCTGTTTAGCTGCACAGGTGACAGACTTTAATGTTGACAATGAATACAACAGCAACTATAAATCACACAGTAGACAGAGGAAAATGAAGAGATCAGTAGAGTCCAGACAAAAGCAGACATCACCGATCCAGTGTTGGTGAATTCGTGGCTCAGTACTGCACTGTGACAGTGACACTGAGAATTTTTATGACCTCGACATTTTGGCTGGCACAGGAAATTTTTCTTTTCGCTTTCTGTCAACAAAAATAATTTCCTGGCTTTTTGCCAGATAGAGCTTCAAATTAGCGCCCACTCAACAATGTGATTAAACTCGGCAGAGCGTGTATCGACACTGACACTGTGTCATCAGCATACTTGCACAGGATGTTATAAAATTATATGATAGAACAATTCTGGCATGTGCCATTCTTCGAAGAAGGGATGGTGACATAACAGACCAGTACTCTCCATTGACATCTGCCTCTTGCTATTTTTACTGCTATGTTGACTTCATAAACCAGATCCGTCTTCTATGTCATGAATCCATCTTCTTTTAACTTCTTCCTCTGCAACTCATAACTGACTCAGCTTCAACAATTATATCATCTTTGGCCAGTGTGTGTCCTTCAGTTCTGAGTGTTATGCCCACAGTATGAGTTTTTTTTCTGTATACTTAAGTAGAGTGCTGGCTCACTGCCAATCTTCTCTAGAATCCATTTGTTTGACTTTTCTGATTCAAAGAATCTCTCAAGATTTTGCAATATCCCATCATCTCAATTCTCAAATGCCTGAATTTTTTCCTGAATTTCTTTTCCAACTTTCACATTCCTACGTGAATAATAAATATAAACATAAAAAATTACTAAGATGCAATATATGTCAAAAAGTGGAAATTAAAGCTGGAAAACTGAAATAGCTAAAAGAACAAGTAATAAATAGCAAAAATACACTACCACCATGTCTAATGTCTTAACAGACAAGTTAAAATACTGACAGTGGAAGGATACAGAAAAAGAAAATGACTGCTTTACAATAATTCTTACTATGCATTGCATAAAATACTTCAGAGTGCAGAAGTATTTTATGCAATACAACAAAGTATTTTAAAGCAATCATTTTCTGCAACTTCTATTACTGTATCCTTCCATAAAATATTACTGCATTCTGACATTTAGAACATCATATCAATTGAAATAACACTACTGTATGGGAAGAATCAGCTTGTTACAAATCTGCCTATTTATTACTGCTGTACATTACCGTACTGCTGCATGCAAGTCTGTTAACAAAAGCATTAATAAAATAAAAATAAATTACACACAACACAGAAAACCAACATAAGCACATCAAGAGACAAACAGTAGAAGAAAAATATATGACCTATAGAAAAACAACATAACTACAAGAAATACAAGTGCTTTTGAAAATTTAAATTTTTAAATATCAGTACAATAGACAGATATCAGTCTAGCAAACCAGCATTATCAGCATCTGTTGCCGATTCGTTAGATGGTGCTAAATCACCAGAATCAAGAATATGTGTACAAATTCTGTGCACTGCCCGTATTGTAGCTAATACCACCTTCACATCTTCAGCCTACATCACATGCCACAATAAATGCCTTTATGATATTATAACCAAAACCCTACAACTGTCTAAAACTCTGAATATGATCATCTTAGAATACAATTGGTTGTTGAATATTCTAATTATCATAATATACAGTGATGTTACGATCATCAAAATTGAAATCGAAATCACAATTTTAGCTCAAAATCGAACTGAATCGAAATCGCAATTTTTCACAGCCCCAGAATGATTCAATTTTTGTGGGCTCATGCACGACAAACTATGGCACAGGTGCAATGGTGGCTGGCGCGGACGCAAGGTCTTTCATCTGATGTATGTCTACTGACAGTGACGGCTGCTCGGCTGCAGTGGGAGAGGGGGAGGGAGGTAGTAGCTGCGGTTATCCTGTAGATGTAGACCTACAATTACTTGAGCTAGAAGCCTGGGCATGGAGGACAGATGTAGTGAGCTTTGCTCTACTGTACTTCTCAATTGCCTATTAGCAGTAGAACGTGCATCAGTATTTTGTTTAAATATGTGCAGGCCTACGACTGGTTATTAAAGTTTTTAATACTATGTGCTGTGATGTTTTTAATTGCTTTTAAGTTTTTTTGTGATAGTTTGTGTATTATTTAAAATAATAAAATAATGTATTTTATTGTTACTACTACTACTACTACTACTACTACTACTACTACTACTACTACTACTACTACTACTACTACTACTATTATTATTATTATTACTTAGTGTTCGATTAAACAACATTTGAAATGTTGTTTAATCAAACATTGAATTTGTGATTGAAGAAATGTCTTCAGAGATTATGTTTACTTTCAATTTAGTAATCTGTGTTCGAAGTGGAGGAACATTAACCTCTTCAGGTGAGGCAAGCGCAGTAAGTAGTAGAGAACGACCGATTCGGGGTGTAGGACCGATGTCCAATCTGCCAACTTTGAGATGCAGACATCGGCCAATGCCAATACTGATGCTTGAAATGTGACACTAACAGACCGTTGGACTTCGACGATGATGCACTGTTTTCACGGTTACTTCTCCAGCCAGCACCTTCAGTTTGTCTCCAGGATGCTTTTTATAAATACGGGAAAACGTTAGCATAGCACTACGATCGTTCTTCGGACTCCGGCTCATCTCTCTGCTCTGCTCACCCAACTTTTCAGCTCGCTCCGCTCCGTTTTCCGCTCACATGCTCTGTTCCATACTTTCGATGTTCAGCTTATAGGCCGATGTGGCCGATGCCCGATGTTTTATCACTCGTTCTCTAGTAAGCAGTGGACTGTGTTACAATGTTCGCGGCGGCAAGCTTCAGCAAAACTAAAGAGTACTCGAGCTTAACGGAAACCATAACGAAAACACTAACAGTGAAGTACAACGGTCCACGACGAGGCAAGCGAAGTAAATAATGTACCGTGGTACGTTAGGGCTAGGATTAGTGGGCAAGGCGATGGCATGTTTAGCAGGATAAGTACATTATGCGGAATGCGGAACGCGGAATGAGGAATTTCGACCATGTATAATTTGTGGAATATCACATGCGGAAAAAACTTGCTGAATTCAGTATACTCTGCAGGGATACCAGTCAACTCGTCACACGGTCAACTCGTCACACGGTCAACTCGTCACACGGGCAACAATTATGCAACTCGTTAAGCGGCGGGCACCTTGAGTAGACATCATACACGTTTCTCAGCAACTAGTTTATGCCTGCTGCGAATAAACTTGTGAACAATTTATCATTTTATGAAGTAATTAAGAAGTACTGTTCATTGCACTGTTTGAATGAATTCTGAACTATCGTCAATGATTACACGCTCAATTAAGATATCAGAAAACTATTTTGTGTGAGCGCACTGTTTGTTGAAAGCAAGTACATGGGTGTGTTAAGTCTACAAGCCTAGAAACTACAACGACGACGGTCAGC
>Ga0209679_1000693_pt1 | contig 12754 bp, 9 predicted proteins | sample WorMetHEROISLAND_4_FD_187408 | JGI IMG/M metagenome (GOLD analysis project Ga0209679, IMG submission 187408) | Marine gutless worms symbiont microbial communities from Max Planck institute for Marine Microbiology, Germany - Olavius sp. 2 HERON... ...
CTAATTATCACACACACACACACACACACACACACACATTCCTGCCACAATTCATTCCTGCCACAATAAATATAGTCAGTGCACCTCATGGATTAATATATATTAGTGGACAAAATGAAAAGATGTCAGTGCCGGGTGCCGACATGATATGCGGCCGTCCGTCCAGCGCAGCGCCATCTGGCGATGAGTCTGTAGTTTATTAGTAGAGACAAGAAACATGCTGTCCAAAATGTCATTTTTCGTCCGTCCAAAATCACATTTCGTACAACATTCTAATTTTCGTCCAATTTAGTCCAGCTGTTGAAAGGTATTTAATTTGCAAATGGACAAACCTGTACGGATTTCCAAGTCTGTATAAAGAAATGCAGCATTTCTTTTTATTGTTTCATTGAAAAGTTATACAGTACTTTTAATGTCTGCACTAATTTTGTATTGTGCAACCAGCATGTTGCATTTACTACACAGGCACGCTCCAGACTTAATTGACATGGTTGTGCCAGTATCACACCTCACCGGAAGATGCCACCTACGTTTGGCACAAGACGGCCTTTTGACGTACCACTAAGAATATTTAACTCATCACTAAGTGTGCATACATAATTAATAATTATTTATAGACTGATTCACCAGTATGCCCCAAATGACTGTTGTGGTCCCAGCAGTTCGATGCATTCGCTCGTTTTGTGAAAGAAAATCTGTTAAATAATTCTAGACATCCGTTCTTTCAACCCAACTGTGAAAGCATTAATGGTAATGCAATGAATGTCACAGAATTTGACAATTTTTTCGGCGATCAGTTGGCCGTTTTTCGTCCAAAATTTTGAATTTCGTTTTTTCGACCAATATGTTAAATTGTGATTTTGTTCGTTTTTTTTGTCCAAAATGAATTTCTTGTGTCCCTACTTATTACTGGCAGCGACAATCACAACATTGATTGCTGTGGAGTTTTGTATATCCAGTGGCCTTGACCGTTGACTTTTCAACTGAAAATTGGCATTGCACTTACTTGTGCCCTGGGGAACGTTTATAGCAATTTTGATTTTTCTACGTTTTTTCGACTTACAAGCCCGTATGCCATATGGGACAAACGCACAGACAGCCCGTCTGATGGACAGACGCACGTGGCCTATAGGACGGCCGCATAATAATATGCATAATATATTCACGTGGCAGGTATGACTAGATTCAATTTAATTTACAGTGAAAAATGAGACTTGATGAACCTGGTACCAGCTTTTCACAGTTGTTCAGTATTATCACTATACGTTAGCACCATGTTAAACAGGCAAGCCAATAGTTTGGCTGCTATTTCTGTTTTTAACAGTAGTGGGCAGTCTTAACTGACCAACAGCTTATGACTCCAGTACTACGTCACATCAGTGAAGACAGCAAATGAACAATAAATACAATGTATGCAATATTACAGCATTTATTGTCAGCTGACGAAGTATTCTGTACAGAAAACTGGATAACAGGACAACAGAAACAGCATATCAGCACGTGCTTGTCGACACTGGTTGACAACTAGAAATTAGAACTCAACGCACAGCGTCAAGCTCTGTATGCCTCCACCTGCTGGGCCCATAATCATGCTGTTACCTTGACCTTGACCTTTTGACCTCTAAAATTGGTGCATTGTCCTTGTCCCAAAGTGCATCAATGCTGAACGATAAGATATCGTGCTAGCAAGGCCAAAAAGTGCATTTTCCATCATGTTGAACCCCAGTGTGATCTTGAAATTTCTGACCTTCTAACATCAAAACTTGGAAGCTTTCATCCTTGTCGCCAAATGCACTCCTGACGAAAGTATGGTGAAAATATGTCCAATACTTTTCAAGATGCTGTGCTAACAATGTTCAGGATGCACGGACGCAGGCACACACCCATGCACAAACAGCCAGAAAACATTACCGGGTACATCTCTGGCCGCATTACGATGGCGGAGGCATATAAATTATCAGTTCTATGGCAGTACTACCAATGCAGCATCATTAAAACTATAAAAGGTGTTACTAATACTGACTCACTGCTCTGACTTGATACGTATACCCCACTGAACAGACTGTACGCTGGAGTGATCTGAACACAGCAAAAATATCTTATTCACAATAATAATTAAAACAGAAGTACAAATGACTGCAGATTACCAACCACAGACATGAAAGCACCAATCTGTCTGTTGCATAAATAGTTAACATCTATAAACAATAGGACAATCATATATATATTACTCTCTACAAAATTACAAATAGTGCAAAATTTACAAAGCACGCAGAAAAGCATATGGCACATGATTAATGCTAGGGATGTATCAGATTTCTGCTCTGGGAGGTCTGGCATCTGGCTCTTTCTGGCAAACCTGTCTCCAGCAAAATTTCTGACTGAAATACCGGCTTATCACTTGAGCGACTTGACGGCACAACACACTCTCGGCTGCGGAGAACTGAACTAATGGAATGACATTACTTGATTACGAAGTGTTCATGTATACTTTCTTGTTAGTGTACATTTAAGTCAATGTTATGTTATTGGACTCAGATTGAAAAAAACCAATGATTATATTAAGTTCAGTGATTTTCTCCTAAATCCGGCCTCAGAGGACGTAAATCTGGTCAAATTCAGCTCCAGTCGGATTTTGAAGACTAAAGTCCAGTACATCCCTAATTCATGCAGACATGCAGACTACACAGTACAGCTTGAGCACATGACCAACCACTGCTAAACAGGATGCACAACCCCAATGGACAGTGTGCAAAGCATACTTTGGTAAGAGACTGAGCAAAACTGTAGCATGGCAACTGTCATGATTACGATCAGAACTGTGTTACACAACATGCAGTACACACTACTACAGTATTCCATTGGTGTAATACTGGAATCCATCATAGAGTTTTGTTGTCAGTGAGTTCATACTGGAATCAACCATAGAGTCAATGAGCAGCTGAAGCTGGTCTTCAGTCATTCCAACGTGGAAACGATCCTTCAAGCCTTTGATAGTAGCTCGACCACGGCCAAAGCAAGGTAGCTGTGAGCCTGTACAGAACAACAGTACACGAGACAATGGTCCGTGTAGTATGACTTTCACAAGGCATTCACAATACCGTCATTTGCAGGGTAGAAACAGTAAAATTTAACACGACGGGCAGTGCGTATAACAGTATAAGTTAGCCATACTACTACTTTTGTTGTTTGTTTAACCTGCCTACTTTGCTGTTGTTATTCCAGGTTAGGATGGGTCCTAAAGTGAGACCCTTTGGAAACTGCAGCAGCAGGCTTTCTTATAGGCGAGATGTACTGCCTGTCACTCGACCTAAAATGTCAAAGCATTGAAAGAACTTTATTATTTTCAGTGCTTCGTCATTGTTGCATAGCTTATAGCTGTATTAAGCTGCAGTAATTATGTTGTTACTGTTACAATATGATGAAACAATATTATTAACATACAAATAATGTATACTCAAAAAAGCAACACAGCAATCTTACACTGCATAGAAGACAATTTCAAAACAGCTACTACATCAACCAAGGAAATGACAAATTAGGCAAATGTTATCATGATATGCAATAAAACTGCAACTAACCCATCTGCATGATTTCTACGAGCGGCACAATGCGGTCCATGTGCTTGCGTGCAGCTATAAGTCCCTGCAGCATCAGTATCTTGTAGTATTCAAACATATCACTGCCAGTTCCTCCCATCACCTACACAGTCGATAAGTTTCTCCATATTCTTGTGGTCATATAATACTAACATTATAACATCTTAAACAAGCTGCTAACAATTTTTAAATTTAACCATATCATTTTTAATAATTAAAGGATTATACTTCCAGCAATTTTGAACAGAACTATAATACATATCTAAATGAAACTGCAGTTTTAGTTGTTTGCTATTTTGTTACATATGGTACTGAAAACATCACCAAGACAGTTGCATCACTAAAACAAAAATTGCATAACACAAAAGAAAAACAACAGGTGGATTCAAGTCCTGTTAACCTGTCCGATCATGCGATAGATCAGCACAGAAACGTTTTTTTGTGACGGATAAAACAATTAACTGTAAATTAATCAATTAACAGATTTTATCAGCTGAAATTAAAATTCACAGCCCAAATCCTAATAACAATATTCTTACCAAATATCAAACAAACCATTCGAGATCAAATAGTATCACCTCGACAAACTCGTGAGTTAGTTTGAACGCCGATGTCTCAAAGCCCAGATTCTTGCCGGGTGAAATAGACAGAATGAAACCAAAGTCGATGTGGATTACATGTCCGTCAGCATCAAGCAAGATGTTCCCATTGTGTCTGAACAGTGAACAGACAACACTGAGCAATATATTAACAAAAGACGAAAAACAAACATCACTATGCACAAACGTTTTTGCTACAAAGAATCAATGTTTCCACCTGCTGACACAGAATATGGCAAATGATGAAAATAAACAATCAACATGAAAAATTCATCACAGCATTCTCACAAGATAAGCAGCAGCGTAGCATCAGTATAACAAATAACAGTGCACTATAACTTTTATGTCATTTGAAATATCAAAATGCCTTTTAATGATGTGCAGTTGTGCATTTGAGTGCTTGGACAAACCCACCTGTAATATGTATATATATGTTCATTAAATACAGAAGTATTCATCAGTGATGCACGACACAGTTGAAACAAGCTGTGGTGCGGGGCACAACAAACCCCGCCCCCTGCTGCGACGTAGCAAAAGGCCAAAAACAGCAATTTCATTACATTCTCAGTCGCTAGGTGGCAGCACAGGGCTGCTGCCAGAGACCACAATCAAACCACATAGCTATGGCCAGTGATAACAAATTGACCTTCGACCCGCCGACCCGTTTACCCGAACTGACCCAAAATTGACACAGGTCGTCCCATGGTCACTCCACACCTTCCCTGAAAATTTCATGCAAATCAGTCCAGCCGTTTTCTCGTATTGTTGCTGACAAAGAAACAAACAAAGAAACAAAGAAATCGAGCAAAAACAAAACCCTGTCCCCCTATCGGGGGCGGGGTAATCAAATACTATTCAGCTACTTCAGACCTGTCCTTGACTTGCATGAAGTAGCAGACCAGGCTGTATGCAGCACAACTCTGCACAAAGTTGCACTGAGCTTCCAGAAACTCCTCCGTCGTTGGTGGGCCAAACTCTCTCACAAAGTACTCAAACAGTGACGTCTGCGCATGCTTCTTTATCTGATGCAGTGAAACGGCGTTGAGGACTGGCTCGATCATACCACTGTTGGCTGACATCACAACTATCCGATACGGTTTGACCCAAAGTGGGACATGCTCCATCTTCCATATTGCCTATGACAACATAAAATGGCTCATAGTTTCATCTGACAATTATTAAGAATTCTCAGCACTTTTTCGTCAATACCAAGTAAAAGACCAAGACTTTATTTTTTTGTCCTCGGGCGCCTTGAGACCAGGACTACATTACTGCAAATACACTATGCTGCAGCATAAGACAAGAATTGAAAACTGACACTGTGAAAGATGTTACCGATGCAGCAGTCAGAAAGTGAAAAAATAATTACACAAAAATCTAAAATTTTAGACCATTAGTACATTTTACTGAATTCACAAGTATCTCGCTGTGTAAGATGCTCACGATGGTAGCATGCATAGTACCTACATATTAAGGAATGTATTTTAAAACATTTTGCAGTCAAAGATGGAATGGCTAGATGCTGTTAAAAAGTTAAAGGTAAAAAATGAGCCAAGTAAGTTAACAGAGATTTGTTGTGATCCAAACACCTTCATCTGAAAGTATGAACTGGTAGTGCCTTAGGACCAGCATATAAAGGGACAGTATAATATGTACGAATGTACTGTCTTGTATGGTTTCATATAACTAATTATTAATAACAATGATAACAAGCAAACTGAACTGACCTGCAACTGTGTGAGAAACTGATATGCCAGCAACTCCTGACGGAGATCATCACCACACTTTACAATGACTGACAGTAGTTTCCAGTTTGCAAGATGTCCATACGGCGACGACTCCCGAATACGTCGCACCTTCTCCTTCCATGGTTCCTTCATTGCAGCAGCTGATGGGTCCTCTGGGTCTCTCTGCACAGTCATCACAATTCGTACCAGGGTGATCAACAGTTTATAACATATGCCTCCAGCGTATACACTGTAGACCTGGGAGTGACTTGACATTTTGAAATTCAACTCACTTGAAACTTTTTCAACTCACTTTCCAACTTAGTTGGAACTTTTTTTTCAACTCACTTCAACATTTTGTGACTCACTTTTTGACTTAGGCCTAAATGGTAAGATTGTGTTATCGCACAGTAAAAGAAAACAAGGACATGCAATTGCAGACACCGAGTATTACTACTTAGTTCAGCACATAAAGTATAAACAACATGAGCAGTCTGACCAGACCTAACAAGTACCAAAAGAATACTGCTAATACTCACCGTGTTACTGCACAATAGGCCCTAATAGTCTGAGATGTCTCAGACTCAGACTCTCAGTAAGTACATTAGTTTTATTGTATTTAAAATGCTAACAACAAGAAAAAAGTTCGACTTGGAAAAATCTGGAGTCACTTCACTTGTAAAACGAACTTGCTTGAATTTTTTTCCGGCGGCGAGCGAGATTTATTTTTTCGACGGCGAGTTGACTAAAATTCGGCTACTCCCAGGTCTAATACACTGTCTGTCTAGCCTATAGCAAACACTCAAAGCTCTCTAACAGGTACCAGGCTAAAATGACCATTGAAATAACTGCATGTATGTGTGTGGACAATTGCAACATGTCATACAGAATATAATCAGAAGCAATACACCATAACAGAACAAACCTCTGCTGACTGTATTGCTGCCACCTGACGAATAAAACTGACATAGTCTAGAGGACAGACAGACAGACAGACAGACAGAGACCTAAAAACATCCTCCTTCCTTCGGCGAAGGTAATTACAGACAAACATATCTACATTCGGGATTCAATGACAATGCGGAACTGACTACCTGCTTCACTACAATTGTTTGATTTGACACTACTGATGTGCAAAAGCAAATTAGAAATGCACCCAACAGAGACTTATCAGCCACATGGTACAATAAAAATATAAACCCTAGACATACAATCAGGATCGCCACCAAAATCTAACCCACTGGTCCTTGAAGAACGCCCTACCCCATCAAAAAATTTCATCAAAATCTGTTCATAACTGGCTGAGATACATTGCAAAATGTCACTTGACAGTCCACCTATTAATGGTAAAGAATCCTGGAAAATGATCCAGAATCCATGAAAGAATCCAGATTGCCACCAAAATATAATCGACTGGTCCTTGGGCCATGCCCCACCTCTCCAAAAATTACAGCAAAATCTGTCCATAACTTTTGGATATTTTGTTCACAAGAAATGATTACATACACACGTGCACTCAAGTACTTAATGAGCCACTGCTGGGAGCCGGCTGATAACTAAACACATCTGTTCCGGCACTAACACTGGTGGGATACCAGTTGTCAGCAACACCTCCAGGCACCGCTGTGTTTCATTGATCGTGGCACCAAATACAAATTTACAAATTTCAAGCAAACACAGAAGTCGAGTAAGTAGCAGAAAACCATAATTACATTAAATTTCTTCTTTGGCATCGCAATGCTGTCTGACAGTCTCTTTCGAATATCACCAGCAGCTACGAACTGTGGTTCACGGCTGTCGACACTCGTTGTACTTTCCATAGAAAACTGAGACAGTGAGTCGACGCACGGCGCTCTGGACTTGGCACGGAATTGCTGTACAATGATCATCACAATATTTTACATGTGATATACAGCACCTGTATCAGGTGACTGATTAGTTATTAAGAAAAGGTTCATTTGTGTACAAACGACAAAATGCATGTACTTTTACAATATGAAAGTGTAATGCTGTGAAGAAATAGTTTTTCTCCAAGGAAGGTAAAGGTAAAATGCATGTTTATATGCAGATAAACCTCACTGATTCCTGAACATTAAAAGTAGTTACGAATACATGTAATATTAAACGGTGTTACAGGCTCACAAGTGACTCGTGTTGTACCTGTATCGTAACGTGCTGTAACATACTGCATCTCATAGCATTAAGCATGGCATTGCAACACAAGTAGTTACGAATACATGTAATATTAAACGGTGTTACAGGCTCACAAGTGACTCGTGTTGTACCTGTATCGTAACGTGCTGTAACATACTGCATCTCATAGCATTAAGCATGGCATTGCAACACATTACATTATATCATACATATACTACCATTACTATTAATGCTACATGTATGATGAAATATTACGTAGTGCCATCTACAATGGAATATGAAAACATAAATTACAAGTGACAATGTACCTACTTCAAACACAGAACACATGGCAATGGTACTAGCAAGTAGAGGACTGGCACTCAGAAGAGTGCAAACTCACGCCAACCTTTTGACCTCAAACAAAACGGGTGACCAGGCCACGTCTCGCACTTTATTTTCCTACGAGAAGCTCGGTTCTATGGCACGGGAGTTCTCACGAAAGTGTGAGATGCTGAGATGCGAGAATTCTACGCTAGCCATAATCTGTCCGCTCTTATTGGCTCTTACTCATTAACGGCATCGATGTCACCGTTTTGTGGGCGGGGCTAGCAAAATGTAGCAAAGAAATTTCTTGCTCGCGATATCTCGTAGCAGCTCGCGACTTCTACGATGCGAGACGAACATTCTACGCTAACTGCTACGAGAATCTCGTAGAAGAAAAGTGCGAGACACAAGGCAGGACTTGTCATGTACTACCCATCTGCAAGTTTGGTGATGATATGTCCAGTGGTTTTTGTTTTAGAGTGCTGACATACATACATACACACATACACATACAGCAGATAAATGCCCTACTCCTGCGACTACGTCGGCGTCAGTAATGACAGATTAACCTGTATAATGTCATCATCTTCCAGTGTCCATCCTTCATTCTCATCATCCTCCATTAGTGGTGTGTCGTTGCAAGCAATTAACTCAACAGTTCTAGGAGAGCGGTTCGCAGAATCGTAGCAAGCGAGGTCGTCCTCGGAACGTGCACACCGGATCATAGCTGTGTCAAGCAGTTTGCTCGGCAGCGGTGCAGTCGTAACATTGTCACATTCCAGTACTTCAATGTATACAAGATACGGTGCCTGCAACGAAAAACAGAAATACATATCATACATAACTAGAAATTCCTCAACAGAGAGACTTATCAGACGTGCAGGACAATGAAAAATTTACAGATCTGTATTCAGGAACCCTGCATCTGGATTTGGATCGCCACCAAAATCTAATCAGTTGGTTCTTGGTCCACGCCCCACCGCTCCAAAAAATTTCACCAAAATCCGTTCATAACTTTTGGAGATATTTTGTACACATGATTACACACACACACACACGGACAGCACTAAACAGTCAGCTGTGCCCCTCCTGGCGGTGTGGCCGATAACAATATCTCATACATGTCTGACTTTGCACGTCTGGGCTCTCAATGTCTGACAACTTACATAATATTATGGTCAACAATATTACACAAAAACACTACATGACTCTGTAGTCAAGTCAAGACTTATATACAAAACATTACTGAAGTTTTAGTATTGCAGTTACTGCTGCTACTGTTGCAATTTAACTGCAGCAGCAGCATTCCGACTTACTCGAAATAACAGAAGAACTACAAAGAAAAAATGATGCTGGTTAAACTATAGACCTACAAAATACAAATATAAGATTCTGAAGTCACCAACAAATCTCACTAGTATTACAAGAGAAAGCTACTTTAAGAAAATCACTAAGAACTCATAATAACAATAACTATTTAAACTGATCAAAATCATGATACACATACTTCTGCCATCATGGCAGCACAACAAATGCTAAATTACTGCAGCAAAACACTTTTATCACTATAATTCTGAAGAAGTTAGTTACCTTTTCTTTAGAATTGAGCACAACAGCTTGTGTGTGAGGTATTCGGACAACGAGATGCTTCGATGTATCATGAATGGGGAGACCAACACGTGACGGTAAACTCATATTTAAAGTTGACAGCTCCGCTATAAGCCGTGCAGCTATGATAAACAGAACAGACAAGGTACAAATTCAAAAAATTAATAGCACCGTGACCAGAAGTGTATGTCACCGATCACGCCATATCGAAATTGAGTTTAATGGCAGTTATTATCAATTTTGTTTTACAGCAAATAGAAATTCTGCATATATTAGTGCTTTGATGATGTCGGTTGGACGATAGGAAACGCATCCAGCCTACCTTCAGGTCACACCCACTAGCCAAGCAAATTACTGAAAAAAGTAAGAACAGTCCCAAAAACAAACTGACCACAAAAATTACCAAAAACATACATTACCTACCCTCAGTGCCGCTTATGAGTACAATATCCATCCGATAAGTGGGCAAAATCAGCTCTATTTTCAGATCACAACAAATGCACAAGAAGCACTCAGTTTACAGGAAAATATGCCATGTGACAGCACCATGCAAGAATGTAATAATTTAGCATATACCGCGCAGCTCCTTTGTCGGCAGCTGAGACAACCGTTCACCAATACGCATCAAGTGTGAGATGAACTCGAGTTGCAGCTGCAGCCGAGAAGTTCCAGTGACGCAAGGATACTGCTGATCACTGTCATGTCTACACTTCACACCACAGTCACTAGCTGATACCAGTGGTAAGTGAGAAATGTCAGATGCATGACTCGACAAGTGTGACGTGGACTTGAACGATGCTGTCTGTGACATTCCTGAAACAAAATATAGGTACTGGTATGGCTCTAAGTACACACACATTTTCAACAACTCACTATCACTGTTTAGCAGTGAATACATGCTCAAAATGACACAGACATTTATTCACAACTAGTTCGATATACAAACAAACAAACCATGTGAACTGCTGCATTTGTCTATTATAATCAGTATATTTTTACTACACACTTCTGATAAGAGTTAACTAATACACTTTTCATCATGGCCATGAGCACTGACAGGGCTTTGCATACACAAATTTCATGTCATTCTCTTAGGCTACAGATAACACTAATGTAGATCAAAATATGAAGAAACAGCGTCAGTACTAGAGAGCACTGGATACAGCACATTACCTTCGCCGCCGAGACTAATGTGGCGTGCACTCAATACGTGTTGTAAGTGGCTCGGTGGACACACACACACACGCGCACAGCATGACACCGAGCATCACAATACATTTGGTCGCTAAGTGGCAGTGAAGGTAGTAATGACTTACTGTCACCAATGCAAGCACTTTGTGTGTTTTAACCATATACAGGGTGGCTCAAAAATGTATCATCAAACAAAATGTAATTTCTCAACAACCAACAGAGATTTCTCTATCAAAATTTCAGGATTTAAAGGGAGAAGATTTTCAACTTAAGAAAACTGCCAAAATTTAGACAAGTTTAAATGTTTAAACATTCTATGCTATTTTTAAAGTATATCCAAATGAGCACTTTAACAATTACTATTTCTTTCTAGATTTTATTACAGAGAAATTTTTTGTAAGACCCAAATAATTATGACGTTGTCCATTCCAGACAAGGCTAACATAAACACTAAATGTTATGTTGCCCAGACTAACTGAAGAATGCAAGTCACTTCTACGTCTGGTATCACTTTCCAGCAGGATGGTGTGCCTGCTCACATAGCAAACTTAATTAAATATCGTAAAAGCTGTAATTTTTGAAGCAATGCACATATTTCAGTAAAATTTCAAGGACTGTTGAAAGTCTTTCCCCTGTAAATCCTGAGATTTGGTAAAAAAAATCTCTATCGGTTGTCGAGAAACAGCATTTTGTCCAGTTTATTGAGCCATCTGGTATATGTTCACTGAACTGGGTTCTGTATTTTATGTTTTCCACCACCACCACCACCAATTCATCTCTAGCAAATCATCATCGTCATCAAAATCATATCATCATCATCATCATCATCAGCTGCTGTTAACCTGTGGTATCTGATCTTGTTCTATGATGTGATCGACTGGAGTCGAAGTGTCTAGTGTAGGAAGACAATGTAGAAGCTGCTACTGGGCTTGTAGATGTTGACGATGCTGGCCTGGTAACACACCAACATCGCGTCACACAGACTCACTCTCTCAATGGTATGGCAACAGCAAAATACTCAATACTTATCTTATTATGCGGCCGTCCCATAGGCTGCATTACGTCTTGCCCCCATCTGTCTGTCTGTCCCACATGGGCTCATAACTCGAAAATAAAGAAGTAGAACAATCAAAACTGGTACAAATCTCCCTCAAGCCACGAGTAAGTGGAGTGCCAATTTTCAGTTGAAAAGGTCAAATGTCAAGGTCATAAGACGTCAAAAACCTCCACAGCAATCAATGTTGCCATCTCTGTCGAGATTAATACACTACAGACTCGTTTGCCACAGGGCGCCAATGAACAGTGGATGGCCGCATATCACGTTGGCACTCGGCGCCCACATTATCACTTGTTCAACATTGTTCTAGCAGCCACATCAGACCTGTGCAAGAGCCAGAATTATTCATCACAGCCAGTCCCATTTCACTGCCTTTACATCAGCTGGATTTCCACCGCCATTTTTCAAAATCAAGAGTTCCAGACCTGGCGGTTAGCTTGTGACACTAACTAATATCATATGAAAGCGGTAAAAATGGTCATCTATTCAATTAAAATGTTTTTTTTTGGGGGG
>Ga0209679_1000694_pt1 | contig 12749 bp, 8 predicted proteins | sample WorMetHEROISLAND_4_FD_187408 | JGI IMG/M metagenome (GOLD analysis project Ga0209679, IMG submission 187408) | Marine gutless worms symbiont microbial communities from Max Planck institute for Marine Microbiology, Germany - Olavius sp. 2 HERON... ...
ATTTATGAATGGCATAGCGCGAAAACGCACCCACTGTTCTACTACCGAGCTTACGGGTTGCTTACGGGTTATAGGGAGCGATCGAGTTTAACTAGGCCTAGATTATTTGCGCTAACGTAAACGATGGCGGAAAAAAATTAACGCTTCCCGTGTAAATTGGTCGCAGTATATTAATATATTTCCGTAGACTAATTTTTGAGGTAACATTAATTTAGGTCTTTGGACCGTGCATGGTTACAATGTATAAAATAAAACATTCGAAAATGTGGTACATGTTATTTTACATGTAACCACATCTAAATATGTTTTAATTTTTTACTATAAAACATTTACAAAAATGTTGCAAAACATTTAGCAGGGTCGAACACGGCTTTAAGATAAACAGTAAAATGAAATAAACATTTGCAAAAAATGTTTTATAGCCGACGACTTCCCGCAGCTAGACCGTGGATGCAAAAAAAATGTTGCGTTATTTTATAGGGGGACGTATGTAACCATGTGACGTCTAAAAGTGTTTCAGCCGCTGTAAAAATCTTGCAAACCATTTTAGCGGTCTTGTGCTTGTTGCCAAATATTCATGAGCCGGCGTTATTGCAGCCAATCACAGCGTTTACTTGACTCACGTGAGAATGACGTCGTGCGACGCAGAGACGCGATAACTATTTTTGCAAATGTTTTAGAGGTGGTTACGTGTAAAATAAAACATTTGCAAAATGTTTTAGAGCCGTGGAGCGTCGACTTCCCGCAGCTATGCCGTGGACATATGATGTTCCGGCAACTTAATTGTCCACAGGAGGGCACTGAATTTGCAGGACCTGAAAATGGCGGACCAAAAAAGAACAAAGACTGAAAAAGCAGGGCAAGATGTTTTATTTTACATGTAACCACATCCCGTCTTCAACGTGTGTAACATTTGCAAAAATGTTTTGCAAATGTTTTGCTACATTTGCAAATGTTTTGGCGTAAAACGTGTAAAACATTTGCAAAACGCTTTAGAGGTGGTTAGTGGTTACATGTAAAATAAAACACTAAAACATTTTTGCAAATGTTTTGCAAGTGTTTTATTTTAAATGTAACCACGGTTTTACCCATGTCCGCTATAATTTTATAGGCAGTCAATGAAACCATTTGTGACAACGTTCTTGTACAAGTTTGCAGGATGTGGGAGGGCAGCATTTGTGATATGTGCGGATTTTCATTGTCACATACATGTCAGTTCTTGGACTTTGAAGGTCTTCTGTTCATGTGTCCCGCAAATGACTGGAAAACAGTGTCGTGTGCCAATTCTGATATTAATATTTCACATATAATTTGACCTACATGTAAGCCCATTTACAATTACTTTCACCACTAGCGAGCGGTGAAGGTATTGTGACTCTCGGCGTCTGTGTGTGTGTCTGTGTGTCCGCCGAGCCGCGACTGCACGCCGCATTAGTCTCGGTGGCGAAATTAATGCGCTGTATCCAGTGTTCTCTAGTTAAATATTTTCTCTCTGTGCATCTCTAATTTTGTGTCCTCATGCAGCGAGCCTATAGTCCTTCGCCGAGCCGATCGAGACGTTTATTTTTCAATCTTGTTTATATTGAATCATGTCTGAGTGATTCGTATTGTGTATATTAAATGCAATATTTTAAAACGTTTTTTGGTTATTTTGTCATGCACATTGTTGCTATGTGTACGTTATTGTGCACATTTGTACCCATTTGTTATGAGAGTGTATGGCTCTATATAAGTAAATCGTTGATAACTGCAGGAACATAGCCTGGAGCTGATGAGAATTTATTGAACTATGACGCGTTTTTATTGACTGAAAAAGTGAAATTCAAATGTGATAATAATAAACGCGCTTTAATTATACTCGTCGCGTCGGTGTGCGAAATGTATATGAGGCAACCTGGTAAATGTTTTACTTCGCACAAAGAAACTGGATAGGCCTAACGAAACGTGATTTCTGTAGCACATGTAAGCTATATTTCGTCATCATAAAAACAGCTAAGCAAACAAAGTGAAATGGCCTATACAAATGTAACAGCACCGCTAGAGTAAAGACAGAGTTTTAAAAATTATAGTGATATTCAGCGTAAATTCACGGAATTCATCGACGCCAGCTGCAACAATGCATCAATGATGGCAATGTAGGCACGGGTCTTACGACTATCGCCTATACAGTAATCTCAAACACAATGCGTTTCCGGCTCCAGCTGTGAGGCAATGTGCGTCTTAAACATATTCACAGTAGTGCAGTTAACACAAGAGTCAGGCAGTGAGTTCCACTCTATTGCTAAAAGAATAGGCCTATTTTCTAACATCAAGTCTACACTTTTCTTAAACAAATTCTTAGAATGACCTCTGCTTCAGTACGAGTTTGAAAGTTTAAATAAATGTAATGGAATTCGAATTAGACACTGTTGTAGATTAGTTACGTTCGGGCGCGTTCCTGCTTTTTAAACGTCTGTATAATTAATTCAACGTTTTACGTTCAAACGCGCATCTCTCTAGTTGCCTTGGAGCACCGTGCGCGCGTGTGTGCGTGCAAGTGTGTGAGATAATGACGTCATTGCTGACCTAGTTTACGGTTAGTCATTGCCCGGTGTGGTGTGGGTTGTTTGGTTGATGTTGTCGTTTCGTCCTCGAAATGTGATCTTGTTCTGAACGCTACTGGTCACATCGTGGGCATCGTAGAAGATCAGGTTTTCGACGATTTGGACACAAATGCGGCGGCTGTCGTCTGAAGCCTGGTGGCGGCGGTCGTCTGCCGTCAGTGGCGAAGGGGCTTGACTGGCCGGTGGTCCGATGTGTCCCGATGGCCGAGCACCGGCAGGACTACAAGCCTGTCCAGGTCGGGTTCTACGACATCGAGCGAACGATCGGACGAGGCAACTACGCCGTGGTGAAGCTGGCACGCCACCGCGTCACCAAGTCCGAGGTAAAATGCGAGTTGCAAACAACGTGCGAACTTCAAAAAAAACTAAATGCGAAACACTACTTATACCACCTGCAGTCGGGACAGTAGAAAGTGTCGGTGGGTGACATACTAGTGCTGATGGAAAAAGTTCCGTATCGGAACTTCACTGGCTGAATTGGCTGTCGTTCGCGCTTCGCGAATGAAAATAATACATGTTGTTACTGTGATTAATACTACTTTTCCCGTCACCGATAAGGTAATTTATACGTTTATTTATTATTATCTTATGGAGAACCGTCCTTATATTTAGGAAAAAATGAAGTTCCGATACGGAAATCTTGCCCTATGCTATGCTACACATGCTGAAACACAATACAGTTGTCCTCAAACGAATGCTTTATTAGGCCCTAAATCTGTTCACAAACTCACGCATTATGAACATCAACAACACAAACAAAACTTTGCAAGACACATATGAATCATTACATAGCTTTAATAACATATTTATTCGCTCTGTTCAGTCTGTTGTGGTCCGCTGTGGCCCATTGTGGTCCTTTGTGGTTCGTTGTGGTAATTAGTCATACCGTGAAATAAGCTTTGCGGGTGTTGAATGTAACGAGAACCTAGGCATACATATTGATTTTGATGCATATTATTATAAATACATTATTACGATAATTATAGGTTCAGATTGGCGATCTGACCCACGCCGTAGAAAAGTGATAGGTTCAGATCAGATCAGTTTGTGTTAAGTAGGTCATCCACGCTTAGCAAATGCCCGCTGGCTCAGTGGGCAGGGCTACGTATTGGGCCTACTAGACCGCTGGTTCGACTCGCGGCGTTGTTCATATATTTTCACATTTTTTTTCAACACAACTACTAATGTACGATATTGCTGCTTATTCAGTTTTTTTGCAGCAGAACGACTATATTACGATATTTGCTAGGCCTACTTATTCAGTGTATGATAGTGTCGCCGATCTGTACCTATCAATTTGCTTATTATTATTGGCCAACAGAACTTGTGATGAGCATTGAACGTTGAAAACAGACGGTGAAAAGTGCATTGTAGTGTCATCGTTCGTATAGGTTGCGATAAAGATCATTGACAAGACCAAACTGGATGAAGCTAATTTGAAGAAAGTTTTCCGTGAGGTTGAAATCCTGAAAATGTTGGATCATCCGAACATCATTAAGCTTTACCAGGTCAGCCAACATGTAGATTAGATTTTGGACATCCCTGAACATTGAATGTGTTACCGGGGTACCCTTTTTTGCTCTTGGCTGTTTGATTCACTTTTTGGACCCGGAAGGTGGGTCCCAAAACGCTACTCTGGTTGTGCTTCTTGTTCTTGTCGTCGTCGTCGTCAGTTTTCTAAAAATCCCAAAGGCTTTCTTCATACGCAGTGCAGCGCAACGAATCTGTGCTTATATTCCCTACCAATCCTCCATCTCAGATTTTAAAATTAATTTCTAGTTAATAAGTAATTAGCAAAGTTCATTTCGTGTTATCGATTTAAAACTTGACATTGGAACTTCACTAACGCGCAGAGGCCCGCTGCCGCCAATGAGGTTGCAACTCAATGTGTGACGCTGCACCCAATTGGTGGAGCATAGTGATGAATATTTATGCACAGGTGGGGCTTACCATAATGACATAGGAGAATAAATATCAAGCGGGAGCCTTCTGGGTCCAATAGTACCCCGTACTTGTTTAATGAAATATGTCATTTCATGTGTGAACTGTATTGAGAGTATTGTCTTAGATCACTAGTCCATAGGGTCAGTGGTCCAAAGAATCAGTAGGGTCAGTGGTTTGAAAGGTTACTGGTCTGAAAGGCTATGGTTACTTAGGCTTAGCTGTTGATTATTGTTAGTATATATAATGTTAGGCTAAAGTTAAGGTTAGGCTTTGGAATAGGTAATCCATTAATATTTTATTGAGCACTTGAGTTTGCACAGCTACCTACATCAAACCAATGACTCTTTGGACCACTGAGCCTCCGGACTGTTGACCAGTAACCGTTGATGGACTGGCTTGATGTTGCTTATGCACTGCAGGTGATGCAGACGAAGAACATGCTGTATCTTGTATCGGAGTATGCTCCACATGGCGAGATATTTGGTATGTATAGTTTACCTATTGTGTGATTTTTGATTTTAACTTGCAACTAATTGCTTTTTATGCCTCTGCCCAATGTAATGTGGCCATAGGCATAATTGTTTTGTCCTGTTCGTCTGTACATGCATCCGTGTGTGCGTCCCAAAACATTGTTAACACGATATCTTGCAGAGTATTTGACACATTTTCACCAAACTTACGTGGATGATGCACTATGGGACAGAGATGAACGCTTCACAATTTTGGGTCAAAAGGGTCTAAGGTCAAGGTCATAAATAAAGTGTGCTAGAAACAGCACTTTCTGGGTTTGTTAACACGATGTCTTGAAAAGTATTAGTTGGATTTTCACCAAACTTACACCAGTGATGTAATATGGGACTGGGACAGAGATGAATGCATTAATTTTGGGGTCAGAAGGTCATGGTTCAAGGTCACGGTGGAGTAACATATGCTGGAACCATCACTGTAAAGGCAAAGGCATACAATACTCGACAAGAACGTCTTGTGTCGAGTTAAGACTTTCTGGTTATATTCCTTGACTGCTTTGACACTAATGCTCTAATCCTATCCTTCTGGTTCCCCTGGAAAAGGACCTTTAAACGGTGTGTGTGTTATGTTTCCATGCTAGTGGTTGGGTCTACTTCTCTGCTATTCCATCATGTTAGGCCGGGTCCCATACAGGGTTCAGACACCTGAGTAATACCCAGAAAAACCCACTGGGTTTTTTGGGAGTAAAACCCGCTTAAAAACCCAGCAAAAAACCTGCACCAAACTACAGCTTCTAACAACCAATAAGTAACGAATGTGCGAATTTTTAAAATAATATAAAGTGCTGGCGAACCTAAATAAAAGCTTAGCTGATGAGCTAGATCAACCAACACGCTTCCCAACTGCTCGTTGGCTTTTTTCAGAAAAAAAAACTGGTTTTCTGAAGCCCGATTCCCAAGGGAGAACTTTGGGAGTTGCGGCAGCAGGTTATTTATGGCCTGGATGCTCATCCTGTCATCCAACCAATGATGCCAGAACACTGAAGGAAAGCAGATATCTGTCACTTCGTCTTATTAAAGCTGGCTGTCATGGTGCTCCAGTGTCTGGACAACAAAGCTCCAAGGTACTTGATCGAGTGCTGCACTCTGGTCACCGATGTCGCCAGCCGGCATCGACGTTCAGCCTGCACCATCTGACTGTTACGCAGTATCGACGAAGTGGTCTCAAAAGTAAACACCCCTTATTCTTCAGGCCGTCGGACCTTCTCTGTTGGTGGTCCGTCGGTCTGGAATTCACTGCCTGTCGAACTGCGTGAGCCGACTGTCAGCTGCAGAGACTTTTGTTGCATGTTGAAACTATTTTGTTCGTGCGGTATCAGTGTATTCAGCGCAATAGAGGTGCTTTGCGTAAGATTGCGCTGTGTAAATCTAATAATGACATTGACATTAAAATGGCGTTGTCTTTAACTTACAAGCCATTGAAATGTGATGGAAGCCGCTGTATGACTTGTACAGATGTGATAGCCGGTCATCGGAGACTGACCGAACTGGACGCACGGAATAAATTCTGGCAGATCATCCATGCAGTTAAATACTGTCACCAGCGTGGAATTGTTCACCGCGATCTTAAGGCAAGTTCTAGCATTTAACTAACTTTGTCTGTAGTATAACAATATAATAATAACTGGAAGGGCTCGGAGCACAAACCTCTGCCATAACTAGTGCTGCCACCTGGTGGATAAAACTGACTTAATACTGTCTGCTATATAGATTCTTTAAAAATTCCTGGGTCCATTCGTTGGATAGATAAATAAATAATCTCCCCTCCAAAAATCAAAAATGCATTTATTAATAATCTAGTTGACATACAGACAGACAGACAGACGGACTAACAGTCGCAGGTGAAAACAACCTCTTTCTTTTGGCAGAGCTAATAATGGTTCTGTTCGTCATTGTATGATTGTCAGTCAGTCAGTCAATCGTCAATTTATATAGCGCAAAGGCACAGAGTTTCTAATGCACTATAGCGTTGTATTAACAATGAGCAAATGAGAAAGATTTTTTAATAGCTTTTGAAGACATCAGTGGGAAGAGTGGGATTTCTAAGGTGGTCAGGTAAAGCATTCCAGACAGTGAGGCCAGATACAGAGAAAAAGCGAGAGCCTGTGGAGTGGACAGTTTCACTGATGGAACAGCTAGCTTATAACAATATGACGACCGCAAGCGACAGCTCGATCTGTTCTATGTAACTGGGGTGCACAGTTCGGTGAGGTATGCTGGTGCCAAACCATTCAGATAGCGATGAACTGTGACTGCAATACGGAACTGAATGCATTCAGGGATGTCTAACCAGTGCAGCTGATGTCAGTTGTATTGCAGTTGCAAGAGTTTGTCCGGTTCATTTAACAGTATGTGCCTAGCTGGGCAGCATTTGTCGTAAATTACGCATTTCGTTCTGAACAATAAAGCCGGTTTGTCATTGGTTGTTTTTTTGTGTGCACTTGTAGGCTGAGAACCTGTTGCTGGACGCAAAACTGAATATAAAAATTGCCGGTAAGTTGTGACTTGTTTTTGAGAATAACAAGCTTTTATCTGCATGTTTATCCGACTTTAAAGCTGTATTTTTGCTTTGTAAGACAAAATGGTTTGCTTTAGTCAATTTTTCTTTTTACAATAGACAACTACTGGCACGCTTTGGATACTTCACAGGCTCCATCTTTATTACTAGATTGATATATGAAGACATGCTGACAGATAAGTCTTTTTAATTTCCATTTTGTGTATGCAATTTTGTTGTTAATATTATTGTTAGTGATTGTACTGTTGTTTCTAAAATACATAATATACGAGTACAATACTAATAAATTTATGCATAAAGCCAAAAAGTTAGTGCTGCAGCTTCAGTTGAATAAGTATGATTGAGTATGATTGAGTAATCACTTGAAACTTTCGTAGGTGTCAAAACCGGCAAAGAATTCCAAGTATGTGGACTGGTGGCTGGAAATGATCTGTCTGCAGCTTAGTGGTCAGACACCTGGGTTATGTGCAAAGGGTAACACCCGTTGAAAAAACCCATGCCAAACTTAATTCAATTTCAGTTTGTCATGCCAGTAATAAAAAGATTTCTTTATGTTTACAGCTTCTAACAACCACTTAGAAATGAATTTGCAAATTCTTAGATAATCTGAACTATGGGTGAATCTAAATAAAAGCTTAGCTGATGAGCTACATCAACCAATGAGCTTCCCAACTGCTCGTTCAAATAAAAAATTCCGAAAAATCTAATGAAGGCCAAACCCAATAAAACCCAAAGAAAATCCAGTGGGTTGGACTTTTTTTCAAAATGGGTTCTTTTGAACCCTGCTGCGGCGTCATCTCCGGCCGCTTCCGTATTCCATACTTTATGTCTACAGGTATTGTTGCCATCTGTTATTGCAATTAGCTCTTTTTAGAGTCATACAAGTGCAATTTTCCTGTGTTTTTAAAAAGGTTGCCCCACCGACCAACCTAAGTTTATCAACTTTATATCACTTGTGTAAATATACAAAAAGTGTTCTCAGCAGTGGTGTGTTCTTTGGAATTTTTGAATATTTGTTGTCAAGGACAAAGGACAAAATGTGATGATGATGATGGGGATGATGATAGCGGTACGTTTATTTGTGCTATGGTGGCTACCTTTACTCTCACCTTTACCACCTGTAATTTTGTGACGAGATATATCGTTATGTTGATATTATTATTTTTATGCTTGACATTTAATTTCAGATTTCGGGTTTGGTAATTTCTTCCGGCGTGGTGAGGAGTTATCAACTTTCTGTGGCTCGCCGCCGTATGCAGCGCCAGAAGTGTTCGAAGGCAAGAAATATTACGGACCAGAGATCGACGTCTGGGTGCGTTTTGTTATGATTGAGCATAAGTTAGTTTCTACTGCGTAGAATCTTCCTTTAGATTACGACAACAACACTTTGCACAGGTGAAGAAAAAGCTTGGATACTTGCTATAGCACTGCTTACATGAGTCAGACTCGTGACCAGAAGCGCTTTATAATCTTGAACTGGCAGCTGAGTGGCATGAGCTAATGACACCACGGCACATTACGTGGCCATCCATTGCCCGCGCTAGCGAACAATTGGACCCGCGATGCAGCATGCAGACATACCACCGCCCCAATCAGCCACACTAGGCCTTCACCCTGTAGCTCGTAAGCTACTATTCATTTCCCATCCTGCAAAGGGTACGAGGCTGAGTTGACCTGAGCACACTGTGGATTGGCAACTTGCTCAAGGTTGCTTGCAAATGGCCCGCAGTGAGATTCGAACCCGCAACCTGAAAGTTACGAGTCCGACACTCTACCACTAGACCACTTACACCTTTGCAATGTTGAGGTGTCTACTACCAATGGATGTGCCCAAGTGAAAAATGTGATAGTGGGAATCTAGCCCTGTCTGTCAGGTGTGCAGTACAAATGTTGTCTTTCGTGGTCTTTAAATGTTTACTTTGTTGCCTTTTCTCCGGTCTGTGTTTTATTGTTGCTGGTTAGGGCCGCCCCTCTCGGACAATCGCCGCGAAACTTTGCCACATGATCGGAAATGGGTGCAGTTTTAAAAACTAGGTCCAAAATTTGTGGTCCTCCCCCCAAAAAAATTTGGTGGCCGAAAAAACATGCTTTTTAATGGATTTTGGACGACTTCGAACTTCGATCACGAATATCTCCGGAACGGAACAAGATATCGACAAACGGAAAACGGCGTTGCAAACTACGATCTCTCCCGCGTCCCGTGTCCAGAAAATTTGGTTCAATGCCAAAACACAGAGTAGTAGTTGTAAAGTTGTAGTTGTAGTGGTAGATGTAGATGTAGTTGTAGTTGTTTATCATGTTAATGAGTATTTTATCATTAACTGATCAGTTTGCGGCGTTGTAAATCTGTGTACAGAGTCTTGGAGTTGTCCTCTATGTTCTCGTGTGTGGCGCGTTGCCGTTCGACGGTGAAACATTACATATCCTGCGAGATCGTGTCATCTCAGGCCGCTTCCGTATTCCATACTTTATGTCTACAGGTACTGCTCGCATCTGTTATTGCAATTCAGTTCCTTTTACAAATGCAATTTTCCGGTATGTTTTTAAAAAGTTTGCACCACTGACCAACCTAATTTTATCAACTTTATCAGTTATTCCACGGTCGCAGACGGTCGGTATTGTAGCATACACTCTATTTGTTTGGTCACGCCTGAGTGCACCCGTGGAGTTATCGACCCCGTTATACTACTCCAGGCACAATGGTAGAGATACACAGTAGGAGTGCGACCGTGGAATAAATAGAATTAAAGTGTAGTACAATTTATCGAGAAGCCTATTTCTGTGAACGGTAAAAATTTGTGAGTTTGGTGGTTAATATTACTGTGGTAATGGAACAGTTAACTGCAAACCCTTGAGGTCATTGTTGACACATTATGCAAACAGACTTGGTTGTGACCGCTGCACATGTTAGTGGCATCTGTGTGCTTTGATGTGTATTCAGTTTGTCACTGTTGGTTGACTAATGCACTGTTTCCACCATTCCATTGCCGTTCTTCTGTTGCCGTTCTGCCGTTGTAAAATTCCGTTGTTCTGTAAAAAATTATGTTCCGTTACAGCCGTGAACTGCAAAAAGCTGCCATAACCGTTCTTCCGTTGAAATAGGATCGAGTTCTATTTTCTGTTGCCGTTGTTCCGTAGCTGCCAGCCAATCATTGATGCCGACGAGCCAAGGCATAGAGATATGCAATGGCAGCGGCAACGGTGCATGGAAACGGCAACGGTTAACGGGAACGGTGCAACGGCAATGGAAGAACAGCAACGGAGTGGTGGAAACCAGGCATAACTCAAGCCTGTAAACAATACAATTCCAGCAATTCTCAAAGCTTTCTTTGGATACGTTAGTGGATTCACCCGACACGGGTCGACAAGCCCCAGTTAAACCTGGAAATGGTTTAAAATGGTTGTACGTTGTTTTTATTTCTGTATGATTTAAGGGAACTTGCCCAACTTGTGCTGTTGGTAGTACAGTACGTCGCATTGAGTTCTAACCGTGTGGTTAACATGTTATTTCACTGCTAGGCTGCGAGAGCCTGATACGGAAGATGCTGGTCCTGGATCCGCGGAAGCGGCTGACAATTGCGCAGATCTGCCAGCATCCGTGGATGCAGGACGCGGCTCCGGAGGTGAGACGAGATCCGCTGATGACGGATGCGGCAGGCGTCTGTGTGCAAGATGGAAAGCCGTACAATGAACATGTGCTTCGTCTGATGCAGAGTCTTAACATCGATGAGAACAAGACCGTTGAAGTTGGTATTATCGACTCTTGACAACACTGTCTCTGTTTAGTGGCTCTGCACCATCAATAACTGAAAAGTTGCCGATATATTTTGTTATTTTAAACCTTCAACCCCTAGTTTTGTCCAATGATTAATCTGCTATTGCTGCTGCTGCTGCTGCCACTGCCACTGCTATTAACACTGCCACTACTACTCCATGAGTCAGAAAGGGAGACATTGTACTCTTGAGTGTATATTGGTTTGCGAGCGCTCAACTATAGCGACCCTTAAAGTCAATCGACGTGTCTGTCTGTGATTCTGTCATTCTGTCAATCTGTCTGACCACATTTTCAAAATGCTTCTTCTCCGGCAGTTCTCGTCGGAATAAGCTGGTATTTTAACACAATGTTTTCCTATGTGGGGCATCTAAGTGTTCCTCACGGATAGTGGATCCGGACCTTATGACGTCAGTAATGACGTTATGAAATTTTGTATGGCATAATTAGCTGCCACGGACTGGGAGCTTCGAGGCCCACTGCAGGCAAGGTCGGCGGGTCAGTCTACTATATTTGGGGTGTTCGGCTCAGTCTACTATAATGCGGGAGTGCTAAGTTAAAATTTTAAATGGGCGTATCTCTGGAACGGGTCGTCCGATCGACTTCGTGCTTGATTCTAGCGTAGGGTTTTCGGGGATGTTGGATCGAATGGACCTATACTTCCGTTGGACCAAATGCAAGAGGCGGCGGCCCGCAATCTTGGAAAATTTTGAATGACTATATCTCTGGAATGGGTTATCCGATCCACTTTTATGAATTAGAGAGCAGCTTTGGAGGAGTATAGGAGTATAGGGGGAAATAATGCGTTGCCTATTGTCAGCAGCGAGCGAACCACATCACCTACCGGCTTGTTATCAAATCTTTACCAATTTCAATCATTCCTTTACTGGCACAATTTCTAAGAAATTTGGTTTGTAAAGGTAACCGAGGGCTAAAAGCAGAAAGAAAGAAAAACGTTAGAACTACTGGAATGACCAGAGGTCCAGTGTGTCGTTAGCGATGAAGCTGGCACAAAGCAGAACTGTGACTGCAGACATGTCGCATTAGTCTCCACGGCGAAGTTCATGCGCTGTATCCAATGCGCTCTAGACATTGTTATTATTATTATTATTATTATTATTATTTATTTATTTATTTATTTATTTATTTTATATTTTTAAAGCGCCCAAGGTACTCAATTCCTGAGGGCTGTAAATATTGAGAAAAAAAAGAAACATGTCTGGAAAGGTCACGGTGCGGACTCAGAAATTGGGAACGTGTCTGCAGTAGGCAGGCCGCATTGAATCACTGGACGGCGACGGACAAGCGTTGGAAAAGAAAAACGGTTTCTCGAGGGTCAGTCGTCACCTCAGTCAAACGCCTTCCGATTTGCGTCAGGAACTCCT
>Ga0209679_1000695_pt1 | contig 12742 bp, 8 predicted proteins | sample WorMetHEROISLAND_4_FD_187408 | JGI IMG/M metagenome (GOLD analysis project Ga0209679, IMG submission 187408) | Marine gutless worms symbiont microbial communities from Max Planck institute for Marine Microbiology, Germany - Olavius sp. 2 HERON... ...
ATACAACAATACGCGCGGACGACGCCGAAAACACAGCGGATCACCGACAATGTGATAAACCGACAACAGCGCGAACAGCCGCAAACAAACAATTTTGCTCGCTCATAACAATTTGTTATGTAATTAAAATTGGCACATTTGTTGATGGTCCGATTGTTAGTTCAGATTTAAGTTGCAGCTACAAGGAGCAGTAGGTAAGTTGTAGATCTGATGTGTACTGAGATAGATGAGGCTAGTCATTTGTCCATTGGTAGGTCTAGTAATTACCGACGCTGACGATGCTAAATGCAGGGGAAGAAATACTGACTTTTTTCAAACAGTGGACTTTGTGAACTATGTGGCTATCATTGTGACAAGCAGGCAACACCTGTACCAACAGATTCATGTTGTTGTGAAATAAATCAGTGATTTCTGAAGATTGCCAAAATAAACAGTTTTTGACTTTTTTAATGACCTTATTCTATACCGGTGCGACTTATGTGCTGGGTTTTGGCATTGAAATTTAATTACAGTAGCTTTCTCGTCCCTGCATAGAAATCTTCTAATTCTTCACTGAATAAGTTTTATTTGTTTGTCGTATGATTAGATTTTCATCTTTACATTAATTTTTGTTGGTCAGAACTTGTCAGTTAACTGTCACAGGTTGGAAAATGTTGTGGATGTCACAGGGACAGCCGATGCTGATTGCTGTCGATGATGTTAAGTGCGAGTATTGGTTTAATTGGTCAACAGCAGTCGTATGTAAGAGTTCACCAGTGAAACCAGACATCGGCTGCAAGTTTGACTACAAAGAAGCAAATGTTTTGTTTGACTTGAGTATTCTATCATCAAAGGCCAATGACATCCAGGTGCATAGCAATTAGACTGCTGCAACTCTCCATTACGTCTGTGTGATTACTAGACTGTTTTAAGATTTTCAGGCTCTCAGTTTCTCTTCTCTTCTTTTGTTCATTATTTTTCTCTTTGGCTACTTTTCAGCTTTTAAATACACATGAAATATTTTTGTATTATTGTATTTATATGGTTCTGTGTCGGCTTTTTTAGTAGTGAGCCTTTATGACTAAGTAAGAAGTGCAGTGTGTTTTCATCAGATATAATTGTTAAATTAAATAAGTAAAACATTTATGTATGCTGCAGTGATAACAAAACGTAACTAATGAGCCACAAAGTTAGTTTCTAAGTAATGAGTAATTAGCTAAGTTCGTTTCATGTTGTCGATTTAAAACTTGACATGGGAACTTCACTAACACCCCAGTGGCATGCTGCAGCCAATGAGGTTGCAGCTCGCTGCTATACTGTGTCAGGTGGGGCGTTAAACTCTGCTTATCCTCAACCTTGCAGCATGCTGCCCGATGGAGCCAATTGGTGGAGCATAGTGATGAATATTTGTGCGCAGGCGGGGCTTACTGCAAGCATGTAGTTGAGTAAGTAAGCATGTGGGCGCATTCCGGGTCCATAATAGCTTTGGTACTTGTTATTGTTCCAGGTCAGCCATAACGACTACAGATATCACATTGGCATCTGCAGCAAATTGAGTCAGCCTGGTTGTGAGCAGTCCTCCTTGTGTCGGCTGCAGCTCAATGCTGCTGCGGATGCAGATGTTCACAAGTACACATTCAACAAGATGGTTACAGAGAGCGGCCATCTGAAGCTGGTCTATGATCGTGTTTCTCCTTCGCCATCATGTGGTAATAAGTTCTTTGTGAATGTAGTATGTTGTCGTTTACTACTGCTATCACTTTTGCTCCATGATTTTTGTTTGTGGCCTGTTTTTAGTTACACCACAAGTTAGACCACAGCCCCCAAAAGGCCTTTAACGAGTGCTCTTCGAAAATTTCTTGAAGGCTTGATGCCGTTCCTGACTCCCAACCGGATGCATTATGTTTTATATTTGCCCACACACGATGTTGATTTCAAGGTTATTTCTTTCCAGTTCTGTTAGTGGAGGTTAATAAGTTTTTTTTTAAATTTTATTTAAACAGTATTGCATTTTTTAAAACAGCAAAACTGTTTCTCATTGTATCATTCATGTAGTTGAACTGTGTGGAATGGCTGGTTATGTTGCATTGTATTATAATTTACTTCTAATATTCGAATGCTTGATTGTTCTGAGATTGTTGTCGTGTTGTTCATTTACTTATCTCGTTATAGAAGGAGTTGGTGCTGGTACTTTGCACATTCAATGTGATGAATCGGCAGATGACAGTAGTCAACCTGATGTAGTAATGGTAAGTAGAAATTATTCTGCACCTGTTATTCTGCACCTTTTCAATTGTCAACATGTGTCATATAATGCCGTTAGCTGCCGCTCTTGAGATTTTATCTTGTTGTTACAGATTCATGTAGCTGTGAAATATGTGAGTCATGACTTCTATAAGTAACACTTTAGCAATGTCGACATCTATGAGCTTTACATTTTTCTGATTGTATTTTTTGTTTGAAGTATTTGTTGTACACACTTGTGTTTTTGTCCAGTCTTAACACAAGACATATTTACTTTGCATATCAGATGGCGATATGTATGTACATTTATGTCCAGCATTATCAACAGTTGGGGCTTTCTGTTTGTAAGAACATTGCACTGTTTTTCTGAGACAACTGACCTTGGTGTTTTGAGCCACCCTGTACATATTGATGAATTCCTGTTGATGATAAAGCTGTATATGTCGGGCATTTTATTAGCCAGTGGAGATTGGCATGATGTGTTGTTTTAGGATAGTGACTGTACACTGATGCTGTGGTGGGACACACGACTGGCATGCTCTTGTATTATTACCGGTCACTGCACATCATCGAGTTATGCAACGTCTACTGTTCCTACACAACTGTGAGTTGTGTATCATCTCTATACATCACAAAGTTCTTTTCGGCCACCACTGCTGGTGCCAAATGCCTCTGTTGACTGCCATCAATCAGTTGTGACACTGTGTCTTGAAATCCCTGCTCTTTACAGATCCTGCTCATCACAGTCCACTCTGTACTTCCTTGTTTTCTTCATAATCATGTGTCACTTTGTTCCTATTTGAATAGTTGCTTTGCATTGTGGTTATGAGACACGTGTCTGGAACATCTCGCCAGTTTTGTGTCTGTTGCACTGGCTCCCAGTCCAGAGACGTGTCGAATTCAAACTGGCATGCTTTGTCTTCTTGTCGTTGTCCGGCAAGGCACCTCCGTACTTGGCCGATGACATACACTTGGTCTCGGAAGGTCGTAGATGCCGGCTTCGCTCGTCCACCGACAGATCATATGCCGTTCCACGCACATGCAACACATTTGGCGACAGGAGCTTTGCTGCTGCCGGGCCACGTGTTTGGAACAACCTCCCAGCACACTTGCACGACGAGGACATTACTTACAACAGTTTCAGGCATGAACTGAAGACGTGTTGGTTTTAATGTTGCTTCCGGGGTGCAATGCGACATCCTGCTTAATTGCACTATATAAATACTCGTACTGAACTGAACTGAACTGATGTAGGACGTGCTCGGTCCAATATGGAAGCGTTTTTTCAATCCTGTTACTGAGCTGTATCATCTCCATTCTTTCTTCTAATTTCTTTGTCAGTGATGTCTTCATTCTGTGTTTATAACAGTCTCCGAAGCCGTCAGTTTTCACATGCGTCTGTCTTTTTTTCAGTGCTTCGATGCTGTTCATTGAGTGCCAGGAAGGGCGTCCGGCTTGTAGAAGTTCTGCCACAACAATTCCCAAAAGTTTGCTTTTAGGCACCTGGAGTAAACTAACTAACCTGGAATAATTTCCAGAACAGTGTGCCGGTTAAACAAAACTGAGTGTGTGTGTGTGTCTTCTTGTTGTCGTTTCCTGGCCGAGTGTCGTAAGAGGCGACTGAACCAGGGTAGTTTTGTTTTGCTGTTTTTTAGGTTGTTTTTACTTTGTCTGATTTGTATTTAGTTTTGCATGTTTATTTCCTGTACTATATTTGTATTTACTTTCTGTATGTTTATTTTCCTGTACTGCTTTGTTTGTCAGTATCAGTCAAGTGATTGGCTGTGAAGACCGCCTCCAAAATGACCTATTGTGTGTCGTGTGGGGCGTTAAACTCTACTCACTCACTCACTCACTCACTCACTCTTCTTGTTGTCAGTGTCGTGTCCATGTCCATGTTAAGAGGAACTGAGTGCAGTGCTGCGTGAAAAACAGCCAAACGAGCATCGTTATTGTGTTATTTGATTTTGATTTTAGAGAACTATTGATATGTCAGTGCCGCAGTTTACTCCCAAATCAGGCCGTAAATCTGGTCACAGCTGGATTTGAGTGTGTAAATCCAGCCAAATCCGGCTGTGGCCAGATTTTGAAAACTGAAATCAGGTACATCCCTAATACATATTGCATGCAGCAGTTGAATATGAATGAGCTGTTATTTGCTCATATTCGGCGCTATAGAACAAAATTCTCAGCCGTAAGAACAAAAATAGTGCATCGGTTTTGCATGTTTTGTCTAATATTTATTTTAAAAAAGATGATATTTGTTAATGTGCAGAATGTAAGTCCATCACAATAACCACTAAGCCTCAGCTGCTGCATTGACTCTGTGATGTTAATATTTGTAGCACGTGTAAAATTGCATGATTCATTGCAGAACAAACAAGATTGATGCAGCCGTTCAATCCAGTAATCACCCGGCAGCTGCTGCTGGAATTGCTGTTGTATGTGTCGCTACTGTGTTAATAGTCATTGGAATCTTCGCCGTTTTCCGACATCCTGACAGACGGCAAGTTATCACTCTGTTGTTCACGTTATTATTTGGCTGTCCTGTAGGTCACATTACGTATATTGCCCGTCCATCCATCTGTTCGTCTGTCCTTCTGTCCCGTCCCTGAAAACAAAAAAAAACATAAAAATCAAAATTGGCGTAGATGTTCCCCGGGGCATAAGGAAGTGGAATGCCAGTTTTCATTTGAAAAGGTCAGTGATTAAGGTCACTGGACATCAAAAACCGTAGATGTAACAAACGTTCCGATAAAAATTTAAGAAAACGTTAATGTAATAAATATGAAAAAAATAAAAACGTTTGTAAACGTTTGTTAAAAAACTTTGCCAAAATTTGTAAGTATTTACGCAAGTGACGTTACCAAATCTGTGTGACGTCAGCACTCTTCAGCAAGTAAGTAAGATATTTTGCAGTATAACAAACCAAAATCAATAAAAATCATTGCTGAGGCACCCTCTCAGAGTGTTTCTCGCTGGATTTTTGCATATTCATACTTTGCTTTTGACAACGTATTTCAAAATAAAAAACGTTGAAAAAAAATTTAAAAACGTTAAAAACGTAAAAAAACGTGACCTGAATAAAAAACGTAAAAAAACATTTATTACATCTATGTCAAAAACCACAGAAAACTGGCATCATGTTTACTTACGGGCGGCCAGTCAAGCGCAGGCTCATCTGGCGCCTACTGCAAACTAGGCCTGCGCCATTGTTAGGCGTAATTCACTGTCAGCACCTGAACATGTGCCGCTTAGCAACTGGTCGGACGGCCGCATATCATGTCAGCATTCAGCGGCAACATGCTTTCTTGTGTTGAAGCAGGTATTCATAACATTTTAGCCTACCGACAGTAAACTGAACATTTTAAACTATAAGTTGAATAAAAAGAGAAATCGTGGTTGACCAGTGACCACACATCACCTGGAGGAAGAGAGGTATCGAACGAAGGTATGGACACCGTGTGAGCAGACGTCTGTCACATGGCAGTAGACAGAAAAGAATGGAAGAATGGACTGCTTGATGTGCAAGTCATAGAAAGTTCTGATATTTTAGGTCTAAGGATACAGTAACATAAAGGCTCTTGTTTCCATGATTTTTTAATTGCATAAACTGATTTCATCTTGGCACAATCTTGTTTTGCAGACGTGCCGTTGGTGGCTGTGTTAGAAATTTTTATCACTGCTGTCGTTCAGCACCGTCTGGTTATAATCTGGTATGGACACATATTTATGATATGTTTATTACTGTATATATGTTTATTATTGTTCAGAATTCTGCATCTAGTTTGAATTAACAAGTGCACGAGCAATAATCAGTAAGACTTAGGAGGAGCGTTCCATAAATAAGTGACAACACGACGTCATTTTTTTAATTTTCAAAATATGAAATCCAAAAATGTAGGGAATTTTATTCTGAGTACCAGCTGTGAGTTTTATTACGATGAAGTCATTACCGTGACGTAACTTACACTTAGAACAAGGTCAGTCTGTGCAGTATTTTGCCTACCAGTTTCACAATTCACCAAGTGCTAAATAACATTGCGAGTTATGAGAAAAATGACCAAGTTCGACAAGCAAACCTGTTTAAATGTCAAACATTATCCTTTCTTTTTCAACGTGTCGTCAAAATTCATTTAAACGTAGGCCCACACGCCAGTCAGACAGCATGAAAGAATTGACTGCTGCCATTGTTGCATCAGTCGTCGAAAAACACGGCGGCCAGGTCGTTCCTCATCAACAACGTTTTCTCAGCCACGAGCAAACTTCTGACACCAAGCATGTATTGCTGGTCTCGTAAAATACCCGGCGTCGTACATTGGATGCAACACAGTGTGAATGACATTTGTGCTGAGTCTTTTTACCCACAGAGCATATAAGAGAACACTATTACTTACGGGATGCTTTTATCAGCAACGTTAATGTCTATAAGTGACGTTTTGGTGACGTCATCATAATAAAACTTACGGCTATTAAATTATTTACAAAAGATATATTTTGGATTTTTCATATTTTGAAAATTAAAAAATCACGCCGTTTTGTGACTTATTTATGGAACGCCTGTTATCCATAGTTTAATGCCAAAAGTCCACATAGTTGAACAAACTAAGTACTACTGTCCCGTCTATTGATGATTGTTATGTGAATCATACTGTTGATGGTACAGATGTTGCAGTGTTTCTTTGTTGGCTGTGATGCTACAATGAAATTCTGTATGTTCCTGCAACAGAGAGAAAAGTATTTTGTTGAACTTCACAGGCTGATCAAAATTTGATTTCGATTCTGTTTAAATCATTTCTAAACGATGATTTTTAGTATTGATTTGGAAGTCAAAAATTATGAACCAGCCAACATCATCATCATCATCATCATCATCATGGTAACATCACAAGATATAGAGCACCACACTTGGAAAGAGTCAGTTCATAATGTGTAAGTCTGGTAAGTCACCAAAGTGAAATTTACGTGAAAATTAAGTAAGTAAATTTGGCTGTATGACATTTGCAGCTGGGTGGCAATGATAATGGTGCATCTTATGAATCTGAAAGCCTTCTGCATCGTATTCGACAGTCAACACCGGCGTTCGGCAACATTCAAGAATATGACACAGACGACGACCTTATTTTGTAATACTTTGGGCTTGATGCTATTTTCCCTGATTTTTCTTTTGACTTTTTCTGTTTTTTGTTGCCTGTCACTTGATTTCTGTGACCACGTGACTGGTTGGCGTGCTGCTGGTTGTGTGAGTGTGATATTTCTGACTGTTTTACGTTGCCGTATCATCGCAGGTTTTGTTAAATATAGTATGTTTTTTGACAGTACACTGCTTCTGATTATTAGCACTGGCCCTGTTCTGATTGGTATGAGTAGCGTCTCTGTCAAAACATCGTTCTTATCTTTGTTATTTTTCTTGACCCATTGAAATTGAGCAATACTGTTAAGATATTTTGTAAACGAAAACAATTCCTCCTGCACGTGAAGTTAACTCTGAACATATGTTGAGAGCTTGATAGAAGTGTTTGGCATAAAAGGGATTTGGCTTCTATGGCATTGGTGTTGAACGTCACGTGAGACAGATGACGCAGAACTATCTGGCAGAAACAAACTGTGAACCAGACGCTCAGACAGCGACCTCCTGCCTTCTGGGGACACCCCGTGCTTAACTGTTGGTAACCTCCCGCTAGCAGGTATATGGCCCAGTGCATAGTGCAACAGTGTATGCTAGTCAGTAGGCCTATAGTACATAGTCAAAAGTCATAATGTTTACATGTAAGCCTACTTCAATTTTCACGTTGTATATACCGAAAATGAACGCCATTTCCAGCCACTATATATAGACGCGTTTTTCTTGCTCTAAATGCACCCTAAATGCATTTGTGATCAGGGCTGTATTCTGGACCCCGCTGGGGAGCTTACAACGGTTCCACCGCCCCACTAGCTGTAATTGAGGGGGCCGCTTGGCGGCAGGAAGGAAAGGAAGGGAGATGAGGAAAGTGAAGGGACAAGGGAGGGGAAGGAACAGAAGCCGTGGGAGGACAGTGGAGGGGAAGGTTATGATGACGTTTTGTACACCCCTGTTTTGATCACCCCTGCTGCTAGTCAGCACCCCCAAAAAGCAAAATGTTGCTGTGTATTGAACAGTGCTGAATCTATCGCTGTGATATATGGTATGCCTTTGACTACATTGACTGACACTGGTAATGTTTACTGCATTACTGTGTTGATGGTTATGATGACGTTTTGTACAGTCTGTTAGATACCGGTAGCTTCTGAAATGCTTATTGTTTTTCACAGTAATATTTACTGTGGTCGCCCTCTGTGAAACAGAGAAACGACCATAGGCCTATATTTTACGTCGAGTTTTTTTTATATTTGCAAACACTCTTTCTCTGCCGTCTGTGCACCGATTTTCTCGAAACTTTGCCACACGACGTAGTTTCGTCGGCATTAGAAAACGCTTGCTCTAAATTTAGTTACGTACCCCCTAAAAGAAATCAGAGGACAAAAAACCATTTTGGCGACTTTTCGGACACCACATCTAGATTTTGCGCTATCATTCCATAGTGCGAAGGAATTTTACAATTTTAAAACGATAGCGTATTACACTGAACACTGATCATGACTCACTATGGCTACCAAACTTGGTAGTCGGCGGGACTTGCAGTAAGGGAGAACGGCTTTTAGTAAAATTTTCTTTTAACAAAAATTAGGGCATTTGAATACAAAATTGATGGCCTGTATATGAGACATGTCCCAGATTCTTGTATCAAACGGGGGGAGGTGGTTCAAGGTCGGCCAGTTTCATGGTGTCATTTAAATTTGTCTTCGACCGACCCCTGCTTGTCATGGTAATGAGAAGTTGATTATTTGGACATAAAATTGACTATAACTCGGCTTGTATGGGAGATAAGTGCCAGATTCTTGTATCAAAGTGTGGGTTTTAGTTGTCAGGCAATGTAATGTTGTCATTCAAAGTCAAATTTCAAACTGGACACCAACCTACCCCTGTTGCCATGGTAACGAAATTTTCGCATGTTGCCGCAAGTTCGGCGTCTACAAAACAGCGGAGGGCGACCGTCACGCTAGCCTTTAATAACGTGATAATAACATTGCGGTATATAGTCATTCTTAAATACCGTATTAAATATGTTCTGTTGACGTCGTGGCTTTAAACTTTAACATTTAAACTGCAAATTGTCATCTTGTACCATTTCCGCTGCTAAGGTGTGTTTTATCGAGGCTGTTGTGATGTGCTGCCGAAACGTGGACTCTGAATGCAGAAGTCGTCAGGTTATTGGCATTTAAAATGAGGACCTACGGAACTCTGCTAAAACTTAAGTGGAAAAAATAAGTAATTAACGTCAACACGTGCGTACGGTTGTCGTTGAAGTCATGATGAAAGCTGCAGTTATTTGGGGCATATTGGGGTATATCTGCAGAAAGAAGATAATCGACTGACAAAAGGGGTGATGCTGGCGATGACGGATTTGACGAGACCAATAAGGCGACCTGCTCAGCGATAGAGCGATGTTATCAGTCAGGGACGGATCCAGGATTTGCCAAGTGGGGAGGCGGACCATGGCGAGCGCGTGGAGCGCGAGCCTATAACGATGGGTCTGGGCCCAGTCTCTGGGGCAGAGCCCCCAGCGCGGTCCAGGGACAGAGTCACAGAGCCCCTGGTGGGGGTCAGGCGGAGGGGCAAAGCCCCTGGAGCTGAAAGCTTTTCGTCTATTTTCATACAAGAAGGGGCCAAAAGTTACGTATTTAAACAAAGAAACCCCTTATTTTTGGTCTATGGGGCGGCCGCCGCGTCTGCCCACACCTGGACCCGCCAGTGATGTCAGCTAGGGATTGGTGTGAACTGCAGTGTGAATGCATGCAGCCTACTAGATGCATGTGTGACTGGCAGATGTGTAGAGCAACAAAGTGAATATTATCACTGGACTCAACAGCCGTGTGAGGCTTGAACAGAACATTGTGGGCATAGATACAACGTACTGAAATACTTTTGCCTAAAGAATAATGAAAAATAATAGGCCTAATGCTATATAATAACGTTGTCCTTATTTCCAAAGGTTCCGGAAATGTAATGTCCGAAAGGACTGAAAAAATGACATTTTCGATTACCCCACTGTCGTTTGACGCCCCTTCTCATTAACCCCGGCGAATATCTGCATGAACCTTACACTGCAAGAAACTATAGAGTCATTGCCTACATTTTCGCCGTTGATACTGTGGGTCTATCTTGAAACTTCGCGATGGGCTCCAGAAATGCATGTATTTTGAAACAGTGTGTAATGGCCGTTCATGGACATCCAAAGTCGTTGATTTTGGTACCAATCGAAGGCGCGTATATGCAACTTCCTGTTAGTCATCAGTAGTAACTTTGGTACAATTGGAGCTTCGAGGAACGAAGACCCTAAGCTAATTTTTCGGTGCACTTTCTTTCGAAGTCGAAGTAACCCAACCTATACCCCCCCCCACGGTACATCCTCACGGTACATCAGCGTTACAGACGGACGCACAGACAGACGTATGACCTACGATAGCAATACCGCGCTATGCACTACGTGCGTAGCATAGCTTGCTCTGCAGAGCCCTGCATTAGCTACGATTGGGATGTCTGTCCGTCTGTCAACGCTGGGACTGTGTCAGAACAACACAAGCTAGGATAACGAAATCTTTACCGACAGATAGGCTAACTTGGCTAAGGACTAGTCTTGGCGATAAAAAAGTTTATCCAGAAATTCGAAAGGGTACACCCCGAGCGAAGGCATTAAATGATACTGGGGTACGAAAAATTCGCGATTTTCAGCCAATAAGACGCCGTATCTCAGAAACGGTGCAAGATATCACCAAAGTTACTAATGACTATAATAGGAAGTCGCATACGCCCTTTCGATTGGCGCCAAAATCAACGACCTCGGCTGACCTTGAATTGGCCGATATGCACTCCATTGCAGAAAAGATGCGTCTCCTGGATCCCACCACAAAAATTTGAAGGATATGGCTGCGTGCACAGCAGCTCTGTACGCATTCGGTGCAGAGCAGCGGAAATTAGGCAGCTGATTGGTCACGGCTGCTGTGACGCCATTTTGCATAACACGGTCGATGCGTTAAAAAGCTCGTAAGTTTTAGGCTTAAAGTAAGGTTTAGAAGGTTTAGGGTTAGGGTTAGGGTTAGGGTTAGACTCTCGGGTCTACCGGCCGCTGCTCTGCACCGAATGTGTACAGAGCTGCTCGGCACGCAGCTCTTGCCAAATTTGAATGAATATAGGTTCATACTATCAGCAGCAAAATGTACCCAATTACTCTCTTTCTGGCGGTTTATGCGGATATTGGCAGCGGTTTCCTGGGGAGAGGCGTCAAATGACAGTGGGCTTGTCGACAACGGCAATTTTCTGCGTTTTCGCTGGCTATTTCTTCGGAATCTTTAGAGGTGATGCCAGCATCATTATGGCGAGTTTGGCGACACAGTCCGCCGTCGGCTTTTCAGTGATCCCAAAATGCATTACCTACTATTTCACGTTAACTTTTGTTTTCGCGTCTGTTCGTACTGTATGGCTTCCGACCGCGCGACAGGCACTTTGTAGTTTCTGGCAGTGTGAGGTTTATGCGGATTAACACGGGTTCTCTAGAAAAGAGGCGTCAAAGGACCGCGGGGTCTCGCATTGACGCTCGTCTAGGCTTTCGAAAACAATTGCGTTTTTAAAATACAGATAGATCCATACTGTAGCAGCTGTCGTATAGCTTAGGGAGTTTCTGGCAGTATAAAGCTTATGCAGGTATTCGCAGGGGATCTCTAGACAGGAGGCATCAAACGACACCGAGGTCGCGCGTCATCACAGGGGCTGCAGCCTGCTGTGGCATGCATCTTGGTATAGGTGAAGTTTATTCGCTGTGTGCGTAATAAATCAGCCGATTCATTAGACGTATGTGTCGGATGTTGGTGTGGGTCATTACGGCGATAGATAGTAACTAAGATGCAAAGATTGAAAGAAATGCATTGGTGACACGCTGTTTCTAAGCGGTAGCTAAACTTCTTATAAATTTATTTTATGCACATTAACTCAGCTATATTCGTGGAAATTTTTGTCCAGAAATAACCTATATTAGCAAGCTAGTAGTTCCGGTAATGATGGAACATCGTGTACAAGGCTACAAGCCTGCATCTTGTACATCGATACGATACATGCTGGCGTCGAGCCGGTTTTTAGCCAGTACGTTTACAATATACCGTTATTTTTAAGTTTTTGTGTGGTTTGTTGCATGGGTTTGTTGCAACTGGCAAGTTATCAAGATTTTGAGTAGATTATCTCGAATCTGAAACTTTGAAACACCCATTGTTTATTTATTTAGAGCTCAGCCACTTGCTTCTGCTTCTGCTGGAATACGCTGGAGGTACCAACAAGTAGTATAAACGCAGCGGGGTATGACTAAATACGGCGTCGACCGGCAATGGGTAAAAAGCGGACTGCGGATGTGCGGATCTGCGGATGTTGTTTGTTAAAACGCCCCCT
>Ga0209679_1000696_pt1 | contig 12740 bp, 12 predicted proteins | sample WorMetHEROISLAND_4_FD_187408 | JGI IMG/M metagenome (GOLD analysis project Ga0209679, IMG submission 187408) | Marine gutless worms symbiont microbial communities from Max Planck institute for Marine Microbiology, Germany - Olavius sp. 2 HERON... ...
GGATCTGTAATGATGTCTTTATTGCAAATTTCCTGCTGAGTGTAACAGTGAAAGAATTTTGAAAATCGGTCATTATTTGGCGAAGTTATGGACAAGAGTATGGTGTCTTGTTTTTTATTGGACCACGGTGTATGTATGTCATCTGTCACGCTCATGCACCCGCTAAAGCTATTGGACGGAATGAAATGCTTGTTGTCCTAAGTAACGGTGTGTTAGACAGGGGTCCTGGTCTTCCCATGGAAGGGGATATTTGGGGTGTAGGAACCCCCAGTTTGCAGTGATGCCGCCTAATGCCAAATTCCTGTGACCCTTGTTTTTCTTATTATTATTATTGTTATTGTTATGCATTTTTGGATCCGGAAGGCGGGTCCCAATACACTACTCTAGTTGTTGTTGTTGTTGTTGTTGGAATCAGTTCTCTAAAAATCCCTAAGGCTTTCTTAACATGCAGTGCAGCACAACGAAACATTCGTGCGCACATTCCCTACAAATCTACCGTCTTAGATTTTTAAATTAATTTCTAATTAATGACTAATTATCGAAGTTTGTTTCATGTTATCGATTTAAAACTTGACATTGAACCTTCACTGTTGGTGCAGTGCATGTAGCGCAGCGTCCAGTGCAGCGGCCTGCTGCACCACGATGCATATTTATGCAAAAGTGGCAGGCAGGGGTTACCGTATGCATATACTAGACTAATTAAGCAAGTGGGCGCCTTCCGGGTCCATAGTACCTTAGACTAATTAAGCAAATGGGCGCCTTCCGGGTCCATAGTACCTATAGTACTAGTTTATGGCAAAGTAAGTCAGTTAAATATAAAATCCGTGAAGCCGCAGTTACCGGCAGTCACATTATGTTAGTTGATTGCAGCAGTGTATAGATAGGACTTAAAAGTGCTTTTGAGCCGGTTGATTAAAGACAGATCAACAGTCATGCGGTGGTAGATTGTTCCATAGTCGTGGTGCAGAACTGGAGAAGGCACGAGCGGCCGTTGCTGAGGTAGTAAACAGAATGTGAAGACTTGATCTCAGTATGCAACTGAAGTATTGTTTGTGTGATAGACACGCATCCTAGTGACTCACGGCATCAGCTTTCTGCCGCAGCTGGATCAGATCTTAGTGATGGTGAATGGCAGAATTTCCGAGGTGGGCACATACCGGGAACTTCTTGATAGCAAAGGAGCATTTGCCGACTTCCTTTATTCATACTTCGTGACTAAGGAAGAAGAAGATGAAGCTGATGATGAAGAAGGTACTACTCTTGTTTTCTGTGATTTTCTATCTGAATAATAGCAGCGATGGTGGTAGTATGCTACTGCCATTGTTAGCAACATCACCACCATCACCACTACCATTACTACAGCTATTTGTTCCACTGCTGCTGCTGCTGCTATTACTACTACTACTGTCAGTTTCTATTAAGCCTATATCACAATTGCTATTCGACTATGATACGACTACAATACGACGATACCACGACGCGTTTGACTATGACGGAAGTGATCGAAATTACGATATGCGATTGATTTGACCGCGATACGACTACGACGAAAAATTGACATGTTCATTTTTTTGCTTGCTTCGAATTGGAAGCAGGCGCATGCGATACATCGTAGTCGGATCGTAGTCGTATCACAATTGTAATCACTGCATTAATCGGGTAACTTTTCTCGAGTTACTTCATGTTAGATGGGATTTCCATAATTGAAACTTACCGTCGTTCCACCAAAGGTGTCAAAGTGGTAGTTTTTCAGAATGTGGTTTGTGTTGATTATTGGTATTATTATTATAATTTTTTTTATTTCTGCAGTTGAGGCTCTGGCTTGTGAAATTGGGCTAATTGGGTGCATGACTGACTGGCTGACTGGGTGATTACTTAGTAGCATTTTTTTCGGCTAGCAGTATCTCGAAGTACGGCAGATCTGAAATTGAAACTGTGTTTAGGTACAGTGTGCCCCATAAGTCAGGGTTCAGAAAAACCTGGGGTTTTAAAAAAGCCGAATCCACTGGGTTTTTTGGGGTTTTATTGGGTTCTAGGCTTTAATGGGTTTTTACAAAAAAAAAATTTTATTTGAACGAGCAGTTGAGAAGCTTGTTGGTTGATTTAGCTCATCAGCTAAACTTTTATTTAGATTTGCCAATACTTGACATTATCTAAAAATTCGCATATTCTTTACTTATTAGTCGTTAGATGCTGTGAACATAAAGAAATCTTTAATTATTACTGGCATGACAAACTGAAATTGAATTAAGTTTGGTGCGGGGTTTTCGCTGTTTTTTCAACGGGTTTTACAACCAAACGTGGTGGGTTTTTTGGGTATTAACTGGGTGTCTGAACCCTGCCATAAATGCAGTTGACAATGGGTACAGTACTTGTGTGTACAGTGATAGGTACAGTAACAGTATGGTAGAAGGCTGATGTGCCACAGCTACTCATAAGCATTCACCAGAGGGCACCACAGATCATCACCATTTTCGACGATGCGGAAATTGATATTGCCTGTGGCCGAAGCAGCACTGAGGACCCTGGTGATGAAGGAACCTTGCTTTGCTTCATAAACATTATCCTCCTGTCTGTCATCGAGCTGTGGAGTTGTCAGTTGTCTAAGCAAAATGTACTGTTTTTTGTTGTTACAGATTTGCAGCTGAAAGCGGAAATTCTGTCGCACATTGTTGCGGATGGTGGTGAAAACATCCCTGGGTCTCTAGACAAGTACGTGCAGTCGTGACACAATCTCTCTATAGCTGTTGTGTATTATTTTGTGTTTAGTAGTCTCCTTTGTAAAATATCTTATGTGCATAATGTTATAATGTGCTTAATGTCGTAATTGTTTAAGGATCGGAGTGTGAGTCAACTTTCGGTTTTGTTTTGTATGGAGGCAACCGATCTTTGTGACGGGAGTTTTGCCATTGATAACAGCGTCCATACTGCCGTTCAGGCTTGGCAACCCTGCCCTCTGTGGGATCCAACCAACCCTTAGTCATCCCCCCATAGTACTAGTGTAGGTTTAGACTAGGGTTTTTTAGGTTTTTGTGTTTATTTTAGATATGGTCATTGTGTTTGGTTTATGTGTCTGTTTTTTGTTGTCAGTACCAGTGCAAGTGATTGCCTGGAAAGACTCGTCTCCAAAATGACCTGTTATGTGTCGAGTGGGACGTTAAACCCTACCCGCTCACTTTGCCATTTGGTGCACAGTAACCAGAAGATGTTGGGGATATAGAGACAACGGTTAATAATTAGAGCTGTCAAGCGATTAATATTTTTAATCACATTAATCGCGCGATTAATTATTTTAAGCATGCATTAACATGTTAATTAACGTGTCAATTCGACAGGTCTAGTTTGTCGTAGGTTGCCGTCAGCGAACAAGTGCACGTCTTGCTGTTCACAACTCATCTACAAGATGGGACCACTGTCGAACTTGCCATCAAACAATGATGCATAACTGACCAATTAACCGACATTTGTTGTTAATAATTAGTTGAATACGATCGTCAAATAACCGCAGTTCAGTTCAAAGAATTTATGTATGTGCGTTAATTTTTTTAATGGCGTTAATTTTTTAATCGCGATTAATTCTTTAACGCGTTAATTCGACAGCTCTATTAATAATCAGAATGTAGAACATTGAACATACTTAACTGTTGTAGGTTGAACTTGCTGCGGATGAACAGTGCTGATGGTGCTGGCACTCCTCGAAGTCCACTTAATCTCAGGTCAATCTCACTTGTCGAGCGTGCCCAGTCTAACAGCGACAGCCAGGGTGATGAGCAAGGCGCAGCCAGTGGCTTGATGACACGACAGATGTCGGTGAGATCTGCGGTGCAACTATATTGTTTCATAAAAAACCGATTCTATGCACATAACGTGATGAAATTGCTAATTGTTTGGCCAATGATTTTTTTGTCAGCTGGAATAGAAACTGGAATAGATATTACTAAAAACTTACTATAGTAAGAATATGAACTTAATGTATAAAGTCTAGCTTAAAGATGTCACCAGTCATTATGAAGTCAATCTCAGTGATGTAAGAAATTCTCTCTCCAATTTTTGTTTATATTTATGTTTGATATCTGTGTCTAGTGATCTGGCGAGCAAATACATATGTTTAAAATTTGTTGCAGCCTGTATGCATTTTACTCACTGAACACCGATACAGTAACTTAAGAATTATTACAATAACTGAAACTGGAACCGAAACTACAGTTAACATATTAAAAAATGGGAATAGAATGTGTATCAGCAATAGTGTGTGAAATTCTGTAAATAACCATGTGAAATATGTAACAAAATTGCAGTGTGTGAGAATATTCCACTCTAGAAGTCACAGGTTTTGTTACAGATATTTTTGTAGGTTAAAAACGGGTAGAAATGGCTCTCAGACAAAAACTGGCAGTGTGTTGTATATAGAGCATTAGAATATTGTAACAGAATGTATGTATGTAAGTGTATTGCTAACAACAGATGGTCCCTTGAAGCTGGAGGGCAGGACACCCTGTGCAAACACCAGTGATCCTGGCCAATCTTGACAGCATGGTGGCAGCTTGATGTCCCTCGTCAGGAACACTGTCACCTTCAGTGCTTTGATGCAGTTGTTACGGCAACAGGAAAGGCATATGGCCTGTAAAAGTTCTGCCACAATCATTCCCGAGAGTTTTTTGGGGGACCGACCTATCCTGGAGTAACCTAATTTGGAATATCCTGACTGGGATTAACTCTAGAAAAATGGGCCGGTCGAACGAAAACGGAGAGAGTGTGTGTCTGTGTGTGTCTGTTGCGACTGGAAGTCACCGAAAGAGCAGAGTCGGTCGAGAACGATGTCACGTGAAAATTCGGTGAAGAGAAAATCCGGCTCGCAGACTTCGTTGAAGAAAGATTCGGAGAAACAGGCCGAAAAGAAACGACTTATCCAGGAAGAAACTGTGGAACAAGGCAGCGTAAGTGGCTTTTTATTGTTCTGTTTTCAAAGCTTTAATTTGGTTAGACTCTTTTTGTCTGTTTCTCCTCGGCGACTCTAAGATGTCAAACTGTATTAATTGGATGGGTGGCTGACTTGGTGGGTGGGTGTTATTATTATTACTTACCAATAACGATTTTTTTCATCAAGCTGTATCTCAAGAAATACAACAGATCTGAAATTGAAACTTTGCACATAGGTACAGTATGATAGGGGGCTGATGCCCATTTCCTTCGTTCCAAAAATCTCCAGCTGCTTTTATGGACTACTTTTTTCAGTTGAGTTCGTCACCAGCACGTCCCTGCGACAAATTGGAAGACAAATTGGAATAGCAGCAACTTGGCAAATAGTGCTAAGCTGTTGCTGTGTGAACAACTTGCCTAGAGTTGTTACTTGATAGTGGTCGGACCGGGAATCGAACCAACAGCCGCTTGATTGCAAGGCCGATGCCCTAACCATTATGCCACCAAGCCATCCAGTATGAGGATGTGCAGCAGTTTAATATTGTTTGTATGCTTGAAAATGTGCGTATGCCACTTTGTAGTGGTCGTGATGCGATGTGTGTTCATATAGGTGAAACCGAAAGTATTTCTGACATACATGAAGGCTATAGGACCAGTAGTCACCGTTTGCATTATCCTGCTGTACATCACGAACCACTCCTGCTCCGTGGCGGCTAATTTCTGGCTGAGTGCCTGGAGTAACGATGCCGATAACGCTACAGTCAGCATGGAACAGAGAGACATGAGACTGGGAGTATACGGAGCTCTGGGCTTGGGACAAGGTTCGTTGATGTTGTTTATTATAGATTTCGTACTATCTATTACCTGCTTCTAGTGACATACGTGTTCACATTCTTGGCTAAAACTGAAGATTGACTTCAAAATTTGCTGGTTTTAGTTTTATCAGGTAGCGTGGAGACACAGCTAGGGTAAATGTTGTAACGTCTCTGTAGAATATTCATTCCTGTTTCCATTGATACAAGTAATGTAAAAATCCACTAAGGAGCATTTAAGTTATGGTCCAAAATAAAGTGGCACGTTTTTTATGGCTCACGGTGTAGTTGTGGCTGGTAGTAGTTGAAGGAGTACTTTATTGCAGTAGCAGCAGCAGCAGTAGCAGTATAATAGTGTGGAATATTGTTTCGGCATTGTACACAGTTTTTTCTGTGTGTACTCAGGCTTGTAACAGCTCTTTTGCATCCCGTGGTTTTAGTGTTGCAGCTCCCGCAGTCTGGAACTCACTCCCATCTGGCATTCGCGACTCTTCCTCTACCCATACTTTCCATCGCCTTCTTAAAACTCACTGCTTCCAGCAGGCCTTCGGCTCCCACTAGCGGCTTACCCAAGTGCCTCAGATTCGGCCACCGGCTGACATTGCGCACTTTAAATATTCATTTACTTACTTACTTACTTTACTAGTTTTTGTCAGATAATGCTCCTGTGCATTGTGTTACATGGTGTTGCAATTGTGTCTGTACATTACATTCATGAATATATGTGTCGAAACGGCTAAAAATATCGTCAGCATTTTTACCATTCAATAGTGCCATCTTTCCAGTTTTTCTGTTACGAATTGCTGTGACAGAAGTGTCACGTTGTGAAAAATGTCGCGTTAAATTCAACAGGGTAACCCTAAATGGGAGACATACATATAATAGGGTAGGAAAAAAATTGTGATTTTTTCACCACTGCGTAGTTGTGTATCAGAAGTGATTACAACTGCATGGTTGTAAGAGTGACCAACCAATTCAGCAGGTAGTGCCAAGTTTTGAACTTCTGTATACCCTTAACCCTTTAATTCATCAACACCAAAATTGGCACTAATGATTGTGTCTGTCATACCCCTAGCTGCGCAAAATTTGGTTAAAATTTGTTCACAGCGGCTGCTCTACAAATTGTGAAATATAACGGTACAAGATACGGATGATGTGATGTTACTATAGAACACTAATAGCAAGTTATATGTTACATGTCACACACACACACACCGTTAGCCAGTTTCCCCCGATTCACAGCCTCCATCATCCATATCCTGAGCTTCTTCACGGGACATGCCAAATCTCTCCGTATCCCCTCTGACACGGTCCCACCGTCTTGTTATATGTCCAACAGTGTCATTTCCTGTAACCTTCGAGTGACTGGTCTCTCCTTCTCTGTTGTAGTGGGTTCATGTCTTGTCGTCACTGCAGCCTTAGGCTCCGTTGAATTCAGACCCAGTACCCATGTTCCGTTGCTGCCAGAAAGTCTGCTTAGACGATGTTGCACTGTACATTGTAGGTGTTTTCGAAATGTTGTGCGCCTACGCAATGGCTGTTGGCAGTGTCCGTGCATCGCGTCGGCTCTTTGCTTGTTTATTCGGTGCCCTGGTCCGTGCGCCGATGCTGTTCTTTGACTTGACGCCTAAGGGCCGCATATTAAACCGAGTTGCGGAAGATGTCAGCTCCGTTGACCGAGTGATGCCGTTCACAGTCCGCTCAATGATTAACTGTGTATTAGCCGGTTTTGCGAGCATATTTGTTGTTGCGTTTGCCACGCCATGGTTCCTCATTTCCCTTCCTATACTTGCTCTCATCTACTATTATATTCAGGTAAAATGCTGTCACCTGCTGAGGCATGTAAATGCTCAAGCGCTACTGGCTGTGGATGCGTATTCCAATCGTTTTCCTGTCTGTTGGCTTGCGGCATGCTATGTGATTGTGACATTTTATTTGCATTTTCTCAGTATAGTATCGCCGATTTGCTTTCCATCTGCTGATACTAATTTGCATTAGCTATGGCATTATAACAGACTTACCAGGTTTAACTTCGCTGTTATTTTGTTTACTGGAATTTTTTGATTCTTCAGTAAATTTCGTTTTTTAATCTTGAACATTTTGAAATGTAGTTCTTAAATCACTTACATAATGTCACATTTTGTTTCATTTTCTTCTTTTTCGCCATTTTGGAATTACTTATTATCTACTTCTGAAAATTTGTAGCTTTGAACCAAATTTCCTGTTAGGCATTTTCAGTTTATGTAGAAATTTTTTCAAGATTGCTTCCTCTTCCATTTATCTCCTGTCTCATTTTTTATTTATGTATTTACCCTAATGTTTCTTTGCTAATCTTGTCCGTACTTTGATCTTCCATCACTTTGACAGTATCATTTTCTACGTCTGTCATATTTCTGTAATCAGGACATGCTTTTAAGCGGACGTTGGAGCAGTTTGCTGTTCAAAAGATCCGTCAGATCTGAATCACATATGTTGTGCAGCAGTAGTGGTTTTGCTCGCTCAGCTTTTGACCGACTTCTGGGAAAATGTCGCTTTATGATGTGCGTAAACAAGCATTCGTGGGATCACCATTCCTTCCATCCTTCCAGTTTATTCCGCTATATTCTTCCGTGTGTCTGGAAAGTATTGGCGTAGTTAGCATCATCTTGGTGGACTTTCTTCCGTCTGTGATGGTCTTTGTTTTGTTTTCTCGTCGAGTGTTGGCTTCTACAGATATTTCTGATGCTAAAAGAAGCTGCAAAATGCCAAACTGTGGATCCACTAATTACCTTTGGTCATTACCTGGTACACTATTGGGCATGAAGTTTGCTTTCCTCCAGTTCCACCGTGTTCAGATGTTCTTCAAACTAAACAGTTGTTGATGTGCATGCCACGTTTCTGGTCTTTTTAATAACTGTCATTATCATTGTCCGGGATGTGCATGGGGACGAACTGATGCATCCTCAAAGCACGACAGCCTGGCTACTTGCCATGAGGGTAAGATAAAGTGATCGTGGGGATTGCAGAATGTGTTTGCTTGTTTGCGGCGACAGGAATCGCCGTGCTCTGCTCGGCGTTTGCGCTTGCCGAAGGAATATTGCGTTCAGCGACGTTGCTGCACACGTCGATTTTGAAGAGCGGACTCCGGGCGCCGATGTCGTTCTTTGACAGCACGCCGATCGGTCGCATCATTAATCGTTTCTCGAAAGACATCGACGTCGTCGACTCCCAGTTGCCGCGCAGCTTACACTCCTGGGTCGTCTGCGCACTTAGCGTCATGGGTACCATCGCCGTCATCTGCTACAGCACTCCGATGTTTCTTGTCGTTATTCTGCCGATGAGCATCATTTATTATCTTGTTCAGGTACAACTTGCAATTGCAACCAGATGGCTGGTTCCTGTTTTCTACCCGGTTTACCACTTATGTGGTCTTCTTCTGATTTTTGCTTTTCCTTCCAGATTGATATCTTGGTTGTGAGTCTGCCTTTTTTAGCTTTCTCTGCGTACTGACTGAAAACATTTTTCTTACTTACTACAAATTGATGTAGTTTGCGTTTGAATGCAGATAACATTACTTTTGCTTCATATGATTGGTTATTATTTATCATTCACATTTAGTTTCTTTGCATGAAGAGATTTATGGCATTAAATAGCCTTTAATGTGCTAATTTGCCATTAAGGAAACTACTCGTCCACACCGTTTGTTTTCTGCTTTCAGTAACTACCGGTAACTTACGTGGTCACATTCTTGGCTTAATTTTTAGCTCGTGTTTTTCTGAGAATACTCTAATGCAGAAATGTGCTCCTAAACAATAATGTATTTCCGTTATTGTTTTGTAAATTAACACCATTTTCGCTCTCATACTTCTGTGTGTTATTTGTGTTTGCAGCTTTTTATCGCTACATTTACAGTCATTTTAGTTATATTTCCTGCATGCATCGGACTATTTTGTTACTTTCTTTTTTTGTTGTGTTTATCTGTCCTTAACTTCCATGGTCAGCACTTACAATTCAAGTATATAGTTATGAATATTTCTTTTATTTTTCTGCAGTGCGTGTTGCTTTCTTACCTGCTTATGTTGAAAGTATTCACGAGTTTGTTCATATTTTTGCATGTGTACTAATAACATTACTAGTATTCGTCACTGTGCGAAATGTGCAAAAGTGATTTTTATAAGGTTTATCTTAAGACAAACTTAGGACCATCTTAAGGCATACTTATGATGTGACCTAATTTACAAAAGAATATTACGCTTATTGTATGACAGACTTAAGGTAAACTTAAGAAAACATTAAAATAACTTAAGTAATTTAATGTATGTGAATAAATGTTTAAAAAAATAAACGATCATTTACATCAGTGAATACTTTGTAACAAAACTTCCGATTGGTCAGCTAAATATAGAAGCAAATAAGTATAGGTGTCGCTCACTTAGGAAAACCTTAATGCTAGCACATCTTAAGTTGTTGTCGTAAGATAAACTTAGACACATCTGAAGAGAATCTTAGGACAAATCTTAAGATTTTTTGAAAATCAGGCCCCAGATTTGCCAAAAATGACCAGATGCCAGAGCCCGGTCCAAAATCCAGTAATCTCTGGATTAAAACAATGAAACTGGTTTTAAGGATGGCAGCTATAGCATGAGTCTAGCATGCAGCTCAGTTGAGGTTATTCATTTGAGTACAGAAGACCACAGTATGATTTGGTGGCATAATTGTTAGGGGGTTGGTCATATGATGGCATGGTTGCAAGTTCAACTACTGGTAGTTCTGCTGTCATGTAATAACCTCTGGGCAACTTCTTGACAGACATCTGCCTCTGTCACCAAACAGTATAATTTGGTGCTGGCCAGAGGGCGATGGTGCTAAGCAGCTGGCAAGGTAACTGTGGGCCGGACTCAAAAAGTAAAATTAGCAGTTAAACAGATATCAGAATATTAACAGTAATCGTTCAGAGGCTTCCGAGCAATATTTTTCACTGATTGGTATGCGAAGTTTAATGCAATTTTTATTTACTGCATTTTATTCCTTTTAACGTGATAAATATTCTCTCTACTCCAGATTGGCGCGGGTCTCCTAAAATTTAGGGAATTGTTGGTTTTTTGTATGCTGGATGCCCTTCCTGTCGCCCAACCAACAGCATATAAGAAAAAGTTAATTGCAAGAATAAGCTAATCAGTCAAATAGTAAATTGCTCAAGTAGTGGTTGAAATGTAGCAGCACTGGTAAATTTCTTATTGTAGGCAGTACAGTTTTTATTATGTTAGCATGCTAAAGATATCATGTTTGGCTCATTGCAGCGGTTTTACGTGGCAACGTCTCGCCAGCTGCGGCGATTGGAATCCGTAAGTCGGTCGCCAATCTTCTCACATTTTGGTGAGACCGTTCAGGGGGCTTCGACAATCCGCGCTCTTGGACATCAGGAACGTTTCATTCTCGAGTCGGAACGACGTGTGGATGAAAACCAGAGTTGCTATTATCCCGGCATTGCGTCCAATCGGTATGCGGACGTCGACTTTCGTTTCCATATGTTCTGTATACTTGACCACGGTATGTTCAGGCAACAGTTACACAATCTGATGCCACCAGTGCCTTTATGTTCTTAAACCATATTGCACAGTACGAATGATATTATATTACCTCCGCCAAATGAATGAGGTGATGTTTTCAGCCGTTTGTCTGTCTGTCTGTCGGTGAGATTACTCAATAAGTTATGAACGGATTTTGATGAAATTTTTATGGAAGGGTGGTGCATGGCCCAGGAAACAAATATTTAGATTTTGGTTGCAGTCCAGATTCAGGAAATTTTTAAAGGACGTATAGCAGATTGTATTATGTCAGTTTTATTTGCCAGGTGGCAGCACTAGTCTTGGTGGACGTTTGTGCTCTCTGAGCCTTTCTAGTTTCTATTATTATTGTTATTATTTTTTTACCCTCGTTAGGTGTTCCTGAGGGAAGAAAAAAATTAATGATTACAGAAAAGTGTTAATACTCTAATGGCCAGTGATCTGGGCGGTTCTTGTGCAGCAAGATAATGTTGTAATGCTGTATTAGAACAGGTATCCGCTGGAACAGAGCTGCTGTCACAATCGTCGCCAGAAACATCTGAAATTTTTTGTCCCATCTTAGCCAAAAACGAGTATGCCGCAATGTTCGTTGTTGTTGTTATTATTTTTTAACCCTTGGAAAATACCAAAGGTGTGTCAAAAATTAGTTAGTTAATGAATAGAATGCAACAAAACTGAATTAAAATGATGCAACAAAACTGAGATGCGCTGAAATAAAAAGCTGCCTTCGCGGTCATCGCCTGACCGATCTGTGATCTTGCGACTGAGGTCGACAAGCAACTGCCATTGGGTGGGCGAGTTAAAGGCAAACGGCTGGCAAATCCTGCTGCAACATCCCAAGAGTTTCCGTCCTCTAACCTGGACTGACTCTTGGAAAGTAGGCCGTTTCTATGCGCCGTGATTCTCTTCTGAGACTTTGGCGCTATATAGATCACTTACTTACTTACTTACTTAGTTACTTATATAAGAAACCGAATTTCTTGTCAGTGCTCTGTATATTACTGTTATTGTAAACAAAAGTGAAGGGAGAAAGCTGCATAGAAGGCTGGATTACTGTGTTTTAGCTGGTTGGCAGTGAGACTCGAGTTTGTCGGCAACACTCTTGTACTGTTCGCAGCTCTGTTTGCAGTCATTGGACGAGACCACCTGACGCCAGGCATCGTTGGCCTCTCGGTCTCATATGCTCTGAATGTGAGTTGTGTTCTTATGTAGGAATGTTTGAACGTTTTTGGATCGGTTATCTTTTTTAGCACCAGTTTTATGACTGTATGATTTTTTTACTCTTGGTAAATATAATCCCAAGGGAGTTAAAAAAATTGAATAGACATGAGAAGTTAGGTATGATCGTCAGTCCGTGCAGTCAGTATTGTTATTATTATTATTATTATTATTATTATTATTATTATTATTATTATTATTATTATTATTATTATTATTATTATTATTATTATTACATTATTAT
>Ga0209679_1000697_pt1 | contig 12740 bp, 8 predicted proteins | sample WorMetHEROISLAND_4_FD_187408 | JGI IMG/M metagenome (GOLD analysis project Ga0209679, IMG submission 187408) | Marine gutless worms symbiont microbial communities from Max Planck institute for Marine Microbiology, Germany - Olavius sp. 2 HERON... ...
GCGGGGATTTAACTACCTGGCCAAGGTGATAACGGGAGTGAAGTTTAAAGATGGAATCGAGGTGACGACGGGCAATCAGGTAGCAGCTGGATCAATATCCAAACACCAGATTTGACGAGAACTCCCATCGAGGCGGGTGAACGTCAGGTGACCGTAACCATACAGGGCACGATTGAGCTACTGGAGTAGCCCGCTGAGCTGCACAGGCCAACCCCCGCGGAACCGTTCGGCCAGTAAATCCCGCCTGCTCAGGCGGCATTGGCATATTGCTTTGGAGATACGTACTCAGCGAGTAAATCCGCCAACTGCTGATCTGCAGCGTCCATCGATTTCAACTTCACATATCCATAGCCGCGGATCGAGGATGGCAGATCCGCTATTTCCGTTGCCAAAGCGAGATTCTCGTTGCTCAACGTCGGCAGTAACGACTCGATCGTTTCGCGATAGCGTTCGATAAGTGCGCGCTCCGCGCGACGCTCCGTCGCGTAACCGAATGGATCGAACGGAGTACCTCGCACGCTTCTCAACGCAGCCATTCCTCGAAGAAGGGGTAGAATCCAGGCACCAAAACGGCTTTTCAACGGCATTTTGGTGTGCGGGTGTTTGCGGGCAAAAAACGGCGGTACGAGATTGAACTCCAGCTTATAGCCCTCCTCGAACTGCGTCGCCAGCGACTGCAGAAAGCGTGGATCGCTATGCAGGCGCGCAACTTCATACTCATCCTTGTACGCCATCAGTTTAAAGAGGTTCTTCGCCACCGTTTGAACAAACGAACCGCTCGCGGCGACCCGTCCGCACACGTTCTCTTGCACGCTGGTGACAAAGCGACGATAGCGCTCCGCGTAGGCGGCATCCTGATAGCCTGTCAGGTAGTCGACGCGCCGAGCGACCAGCTCTTTCAGATCGTCGGTTTGCGCAAAGCGTTCTTGATGAGCCTCTTGTTCGATCCATGCTCTCAGCGCTTCCGGGAATTCGGCCAACACTCTGCCCAAGGAAAAAATCCGCCGGTTCGCTTCGACGGCAACGCCATTCAGTTCTATCGCGCGCTCCAGAGCGACTCGGCTCACCGGCACCAACCCGCGTTGCCACGCGTAGCCGAGTTGCATGATGTTGGCGCCGACGTTGCTACCGGTCAGACGCTCGGCCCAGCGACGAAACGCAGCAGCAAGCGTTCGTTCATGACCGACGCGAGCATGGATCCGCTTCAGCATCAGCTTCGCATTTAAATCCTTGTCCGGATTCAGCACCAACTCTGCCGTAGGCATCACATCCACCGATGCGACCACCTGCGTTTCCGGGTTAAGCATGTTCAAGGTTTCTTGCTGATTCGCCACCACCAAATCACAAGCGATGAGTGCATCGGCACGTTCGTGATCGATGCGAACTTGACGTAGCGACTCCGCCTGTTTTGCCAACCGAACATGACTGACAACCGCACCACCCTTCTGCGCAAACCCCATAAAATCCAACACCGAAGCGGTATTACCCTCCAACTGCGCGGCCACGCAAATCAACGCCCCTACTGTAACGATCCCAGTTCCACCGACACCGGTTACCAACAAATTGTAGTCCCCACTTCCCAATCCGGTATCGGGTTCCGGTAGCCCAGACACTAACCGCGCGAGTTCGCCCTCGTCGATGCGGGATTGCTGGCGCAACCGACCACCCACGACGGTGACGAAACTGGGGCAAAACCCGTTGTTGCAACTGTAGTCCTTATTACAGGCGGTCTGATCGATACGCCGCTTTCGCCCCCACTCCGTATCGACCGGCATGATTGCAATGCAGTTGGATGCGGAACCGCAATCGCCACACCCTTCGCAAACCTGTTCGTTGATTACCAACCGCCGCGCGGGGTCGGGAAACTGACCCCGCTTGCGTCGGCGACGTTTCTCCGCAGCGCAGGTCTGAACGTAAACCAGCGCCGTTACACCGGGTATCTGCCGCAATCTGTTTTGCACCGCATCCAACTCATCACGTGGCTGGAACTGAACCGACTGTGGAAACCGCTCTTTCTGAAACTGCCCGATCTCATCGGATACGACAACGATAGTTTCCACCCCTTCCCCGTCCAACTGCTCGCAGATCGCTTCGACACTCGGCTGACCCTCGACCGGTTGTCCACCGGTCATCGCCACCGCATCGTTAATAAGGATCTTGTAGGTGATGTTGACACCGGCGGCGATCGCCGCGCGTATCGCTAGGGAGCCCGAATGGTAGAACGTGCCGTCGCCAAGATTCTGAAACACGTGCTTCGATTTCGTGAAGGGAGCGAGACCGACCCAGTTGACTCCCTCACCACCCATCTGAATCAAGCCTTCGGTATCCCGCTTCATCCACCGCGCCATGTAGTGACAGCCAATACCCCCATAGGCCCGACTGCCCTCCGGCACCTTAGTGGAGGTATTGTGCGGACAACCCGCGCAGAAGTAGGGGATGCGTTTACCGATGGCTTGTTCGCACTCGGCCGGCGCTTCACGCTGAACCGTACGGAGCAGGGCGGTCGGACGATGGACCTGCAGCCAGCGCTGCAAAATGGGGCGCAGACGATGGGGCTGCAACTCCTCTACCTGAGGGATCAACGACTCGCCGTTGTCATCTTGCTTGCCTATCACGCGCGTATCGGTACGCCGATGGTCATAGAGCAGCGCCTTCAGCTGCTCCTCCACGAAAGGCGCTTTCTCTTCTACGACGAGAATCTCTTTCAATCCATCGGCGAAGTCTAACATGCGCGTCGGTTCGATCGGATACGTGAGACCCAGCTTGTAGAGACGGATCCCCAACCGATGTAAGTCGTGTTCGGAAAGTCCAAGATCCGAAAACGCCTGCATCAGATCCAGATACCCCTTACCGGTGGAGACTATCCCCACTTCAGCTTCGCTAGGATTGGAGACGAGTTCATCGATGCTGTTAACTGCCGAAAAGGCACGCACGGCGTCCAACTTGTCATAAAGCCGCTGCTCGATGTGCATCCCCGGCAGATCACTTCGATAGTGAAGCCCTCCCTCCGGGGAAACGTAGTTCACCGGATTATTAAAGAGCGGTAGCGCTTCGGGCAACGTCACAACGCCAGCGCTCTCGACGGTTTCCGACAGTGCCGTGAATCCAACCCACGCCCCGGAGAAACGCGACAACGCCCATCCGTACAGCCCAAAGGTAAGATAGTCCTGCAAACTCGACGGACTCAGAACAGGGACGCTCCATGCCCTGAACACGTGATCGCTCTGATGGGACATGGACGAGGAGATCGAACCGTGGTCGTCCCCTGCGACGATCAAAACGCCTCCGTTGGGCGAACTTCCTGCCGCGTTACCGTGCTTCAGCGCGTCCCCCGCCCGGTCGATTCCCGGCCCCTTCGCATAGAACAGGCCGAACACGCCATCGTAGCGCGCAGCTTCCCCCTCCGCCTCCGCCTGTTGGGAACCGGCGACAGCGGTTGCCCCCAACTCTTCATTGAGCCCGGGTTGAAACTGAATCTGGTTTCTCTCGAGATGAGATTGGGCGCGCCACAGTGCTTGATCGTAGCCACCCAACGGTGAACCGCGATAACCGCTGATGAATCCTGCCGTGTTTAGACCGACTGACTGATCTCGGCGCCGCTGCAGCATCGGCAGCAAAACCAAGGCTTGGGTACCCGTAAGATAGATTTGACCGCGTTCTCGTAGGTAGCAATCTTCGAGCGTATAGCTCAAATCGATAGCAGCCGCCATGTATCCCTCCTCCAAATCCAGGAATGGCTCAATAGTGTCGTGGGCTCGGACCCAACTGTTTATGGGGAAAATGCTAGCAGCGGAGGCGGGAAATATTGTTGCTAAATATCCGGCTTTCCACTAAATATAGAAAGATTCTTTCTCTACTTACCCAAAAAAAGAGTATTTCTATGATATTCGATCGATATGAAGCAAATATCCTCGAGATACTGCAGAGCGATGGGCGGGTAACCAATCAAGCGCTCGCGGAGCAGGTGGGGCTCTCGCCGGCCCCTTGCTGGCGACGCCTCAGGGGTCTGGAGGAGGGTGGAGTCGTCCGCGGTTACGCTGCACTGCTCGATCCGGAAAAGATCGGCTTGGGCTTGTGTGTCTTCGCCCATGTCACCATCACCCGCCACAACCAGGAGGTGGTGGAACAGTTCGAAGAGGCGGTCACCACCCACCCTGAGATCCTCGAGTGTTATAGCACCATGGGCAGTTCGGACTACCTGCTCAAAGTCATGGTGAAAGATATGGCGACCTACGACGCCTTCTTGCACGACACGCTTTTCGTCTTGCCCGGTATTCGCGGAATCGAGTCGTTTGCCGCATTAAGGGAGATCAAATACCGGACCGCACTGCCACTGAATCGCGGCCGCTAGATACTGCCTGTTTTACAGAGCGCCTCACGTGTCGGCCCAGATCACTAGCGCATGTAATGCGCAAGCGCTGAATAGGTCAGAGAAGTTCCCCTGCCTAGCGCCGGTGGATATAACTGTGGAATTTGCTCACTTACCTTTAGCCATCCTTGGTCATTGTCGTCTGCCAATAGAACGACAGGGGGCGTTTCTCCCGGCTTTCGCACACCCTATCGATCGATAAGATGCTCAGTTGGGTGGAACACACTCCACTTTAGTTTTTACGCCCTGTTTGCGCAGTTTCGCTAACTCTTTCAACATTCCACCCGGTGCCACCATAGAGAAATCCAACTCCCCGCCACTCTGATCGTACACGCGGCAAGTACGAACAAAACACTCTTTACGAGACAGATAGCCTCTCTTCAAACCTTCCTCGGCATCCCTGCTCGGCATTTTGACACGACGACCATTTTTATCGAAATAGCGACACGCTTTATAGCTATGGGGTTGAAATTCGCCACCCACTGGTTTCTTGGCAGGTGTCACGGCGGTACGTACCAGACAGGACCCACCGGATGTCGATCCGGGTTTCCTGGAAAAGTGTTTCAGGGAATAGTGCGGGTTGTTGTTGGACAATGGCTCGTTGACGCTCCCATCGTCGCAACCACTGAACACAAATTGACAGTCGGCGTTACCACGGTGGGCACGACATTCTCTAAATGCGGCGCGCTCCGCTTCGGCACGACTGCGATATCCACATGCCTTTCCACTAACCGAAGCACTGGCACCAACACCATAATAGTGAGCCACCCAACCCGGCGTATTACAGCGCACATCGACCGTGACTGTACCACGGAAATCCCTGCTGCATTGAGTGCGAAATCCGTTAATGTGGTTTTGTAACTGCGGCCCTGACGACGTCAAAAGCCATTGACCGGACAAGCCACCACTCGCCATCCGGCATGTCACGCTGGCGAAACCGGCATGCGCCTGCTTGAGCGGCAACACGAACGCTAACGGTAGAACCACCAACAGCGATACCAGGCTGCGAAAGCATGCCCTGGAAGTGATCATATTCGCCCCCTCCCGATTATTGTTGATAGGGGCACTGAGAGATGCGCGGTCTTTTTCTAACCGGACATTTCCCTCACCGAGGGGTATGCCGTTGATACCGCTTGTGTGCCTCTTATTGAGGATAGTCGAAATGAGATTGAAGGGAACAGTTCGACAATTACTCCCATTCGATGGTGGCGGGTGGCTTACCTGATATATCGTAGACGACACGCGAGATACCGCTAACTTCGTTAATGATGCGGCGAGAGACATGGTCGAGAAACTCGTACGGCAAGTGCGCCCAGTGAGCGGTCATGAAATCGACGGTCTCTACGGCGCGCAGCGCGACCACGTGATCGTAACGGCGACCATCGCCGGTAACGCCCACCGACTTGACCGGAAGGAACACGGCAAACGCCTGACTGACGGTGTCATAGATTTCATGCTTGCGGAGTTCGGAGATAAAAATGTCGTCCGCGAGACGCAGCACATCAGCATACTCTTTGTTTACCGCGCCCAAAATCCGCACACCGAGCCCTGGCCCCGGAAACGGGTGACGGTACACCATGTCGTAGGGCAGCCCCAACTCCAGGCCAATCTTGCGCACTTCGTCTTTGAACAGTTCGCGCAGCGGCTCCACTAATTCGAGTTTCATATAGTCGGGAAGACCGCCCACATTGTGATGCGATTTGATGACGTGCGCTTTGCCCGTTTTGGCGCCGGCAGATTCGATGACGTCGGGGTAGATAGTACCCTGCGCCAACCACTTCACGTTACTGAGCTTTGCGGCTTCCTCCTCGAAGATATCGATGAAGGTATTGCCAATGATTTTACGTTTCTGCTCCGGATCTTCGACGCCTGCAAGCCTATCGAGAAAACGCTGTTCGGCATCGACACGAATCACTTTCACACCCATGTGTTCGGCGAATGTAGCCATCACCTGATCGCCTTCGTTGAGCCTCAACAGCCCATTATCCACGAACACACAGGTCAATTGATCGCCGATGGCTTTGTGGAGCAGCCCGGCAACGACCGATGAATCGACGCCGCCCGAGAGTCCCAACAACACTTCGTCATCGCCCACTTTTTCGCGCACGGTAACGATGCTGTCTTCGATAATGTTTCCCGATGTCCAGAGCGATTCGCAACCACAGATTTCGTGGACAAACCGCGCCAGGATACGGCCACCCTGTCGGGTGTGTGTCACTTCGGGGTGAAACTGGATGCCATAGTAGCCACGTTCTTCATCCGCCATACTGGCGAGTGGCGCGTTGACGGTACTGGCAATGAGCTTGAATCCATCCGGCAACTCTTCGACGCGATCACCGTGGCTCATCCACACATCCAGCAGACCGTAGCCTTCCGGCGTGGTGTGGTCCTCGATCTCTTTCAGCAGCTTGGAGTGACCGCGCGCGCGTACTTGCGCATATCCGTATTCGTGATGCGAAGCGGTTTCCACTTTGCCGCCGAGCTGCTCCGCCATGGTCTGCATGCCGTAGCAAATACCGAGCACGGGTACCGCCAGATTGAACACCGCTTGCGGGGCGCGTGGCGCCTCGCTACCCAATGTTACCGATTCAGGCCCGCCGGAGAGAACGACGCCATTGGGAGCAAACGCGGTGACATCATCGTCCGTCACATCCCAAGGATAGATTTCACAATAGACGCCTGTTTCCCGAACACGTCGTGCGATGAGTTGAGTATATTGTGAGCCGAAATCGAGGATGAGAATACGCTGGCTGTGGATATTTGGGTGGGAGTCGGCGTTCAAATCAATCACTTTCGGTCTAGAGTTGTTTATTGAGTTGCCACAGCGGTGGAGAAACTCGGCGCACCCATCAAATAATGCTCCTTAATCCTCTGTACCCACGGCAACGTTGTCGTCAATCCACGCGGTAATTGGGCGCTTCCTTGGTAATGGTCACGTCGTGCACGTGGCTTTCTCGCGTACCGGCATTGGTGATGCGCACGAACTCGGGGCGAGTACGCATTTCGTCGATATTCTTGCATCCCGTGTAACCCATGCTGGCGCGCACGCCGCCGAGAATCTGGTGAATGATGTTGAGCACGCTGCCTTTGTAAGGCACCCGTCCTTCGATACCTTCCGGCACCAGTTTGTCCGCGTCTCCCGTGCCTTCCTGGAAATAGCGGTCGGCAGAACCTTCGCGTTGCGACATGGCGCCCAACGAACCCATACCGCGGTAGGATTTATAGGAGCGTCCCTGAAATATCTCCACCTCACCGGGAGCTTCGTCGGTTCCGGCGAAAATGCTACCCATCATCACCGAGCAACCGCCCGCTACGATAGCCTTAGCCACATCACCCGAGTATCGAATACCACCATCGGCGATGGCGGGCACATCGGTACCCTCGAGCGCTTCAGACACATTGGCGATCGCTGTAATCTGCGGCACGCCGACCCCCGCCACCACTCGGGTGGTACAGATGGAACCTGGGCCTATCCCCACTTTCACGGCATCCGCACCCGCCTTGACCAGATCCCTGGCCGCCTCTCCGGTGGCGATATTGCCGCCGATAACTTGCACGTCGGGGAAGTTCTGCTTCACCCAGGTGACGCGGTCCAACACACCTTGGGAGTGGCCGTGCGCAGTATCGACGACCAGCACGTCAACCCCCGCCTCGACCAGCGCCTCAACCCTCTCCTCGGTACCACCACCTACACCCACGGCTGCTCCAACCCGCAACCGCCCCTGCTCATCTTTGCTGGAGTACGGGTTGGCTTTGGCTTTCTGGATATCCTTCACCGTGATCAATCCGCGCAACTCAAACTCGCCGTTGACCACCAGGACCTTCTCGATGCGGTTTTTATGCAGGAGAGTGATCACCTCATCGCGCGAAGCCCCCTCTTTCACGGTCACCAACTTCTCTTTCGGAGTCATCACCGATGACACCGTGTCTCCGAGACGGGTCTCAAACCGCAGATCGCGGCTGGTGACAATCCCCACCAACTCTTCGCCATCCACAACCGGGACTCCGGATATGCCGTTCTGAGTCATCAAATTCACCACTTCGCGAATCGTCACCCCCGGCGGAACAGTGATGGGTTCGCTAATCACACCCGACTCAAACTTCTTGACCCGAAGCACTTCGGCGGCCTGCGCATCGGCATCCATGTTCTTATGGATGATGCCGATACCCCCCTCCTGTGCCAGCGTGATGGCCAGTCTCGCTTCGGTGACCGTATCCATCGCTGCAGATACCAAGGGGATATTGAGCCGAATCCCGCGAGTCAATGGGGTACTGAGGTCCACCTCTTTGGGCAGGACGTTGCTACGGGCAGGGAGAAGGAGAACATCATCGAAGGTGAGAGCTTCTTGAATAATACGCATATCCGATCCTGATCCGGGGGATTTGGGGCTCGACCCCTAGTGAAAGACCTAATGCGGCCAGGGCCGAGCGAAAGAATAACGGAGCATTGTAAAAATTTTACGACTGCGGGTAAATCCGATTGGCGATTTATAACGCCGCAAGGGGTTGATTGCATTGGGGAACAACCGAGAGATGCCTCCGGAGCATGACGTGGGGTGCAGGTGCCGGTTAGGATACCGCCATGATCAAGGGCTCCCCACTCGATCGTGACATCTATTCGGTCAGCCGGCTCACCGCGGAAGCGCGCATCCTGCTGGAATCGGGTTTCGGCAGTATCTGGGTGAAAGGCGAGCTCTCCAATGTCGCCCGACCCTCCTCCGGTCACATCTACTTCACCCTCAAGGACGGGGAATCCCAGGTACGCTGCGCTATGTTTCGCCAGCGCGGCTATCGCCTGGCGTTTCGGCCTGAAGAGGGTATACAGGTTCTCGTCCGAGCCAAAGTAAGCATCTACCAGGCCCGCGGCGATTTCCAGCTCATCATCGAACACATGGAAGAGGCTGGGGACGGTCTGTTAAGACGGGCATTCGAGGAGTTGAAACAACGCCTCGAAAAGGAAGGCCTGTTCGATCCCGGACGCAAAGCACCTCTACCCGGATTTCCGGCCGCTGTAGGCGTCGTAACGTCGCCCACGGGCGCCGCCATCCGAGACATTCTGACCACCCTGGAGAGACGCTTTCCCGCCCTGTCGGTAGTGCTCTACCCGGTCCCGGTGCAGGGAGAGGGCGCCGCAGAAGCCATCGCCGACGCCATTGCTACCGCCGACCAGCGGCGCGAGTGCGATGTATTGATCGTCGGGCGCGGCGGCGGATCGTTGGAAGACCTGTGGGCGTTCAACGAAGAGGTGGTTGCGCGTGCCATTTTCGATTGCACGATTCCGCTAGTCGCGGCCGTGGGACACGAAGTGGATTTCACCATCGCCGATTTCGTCGCCGATCACCGCGCCGCCACACCCACGGCTGCCGCGGAGTTAGTGTCGCCCAATCGTGACGAGTGGTTAAGCGCGCTAAACGAGACCGAAACAAGATTGTCACGGCAGATGAAACTGCAGTTACAGCAACATTCCCAGGCACTCGCTTGGCTACAAGGGCGTCTGGAAAACGCTCACCCCGGTAGAAGATTACTGGAACGAATCCAGCGACTCGACGAATTGGAACAGAGACTCCGGTTTGCATGGCGCTCCCGATTCAAGGCGCTCGATGCGCGTATGGAGCATGGCCTGATTCGATTGCAACGCCACGATCCGCGCATGCAAATAGAACACCTCGAGGTTCAACGACGACACCTCTCCCACCGGCTCAGCGTCGCGCTTAATCGTTCTTTCAAAGACAAGATACGTCAGCTGAAGAGCGTGGGTCGTGCACTGGATGCCGTCAGCCCACTCGCCACGTTGGAGCGAGGTTACGCGATCGTGCAAACCGATTCAGACCAACCCAACATGGTACATCGATGGGATGATGTGGAAGTCGGTGATCGAGTGACCACCCGTTTGAGTAAAGGGTTACTAAAATGCCTCGTCGAAGCGCGCGAGAAAAAGCGCTAGTGCGTCTCTAATTCCGCTGCTCGCGAAGAAAGCGGTTTAACGCCCGATCCATACCATCCACATGATCCCTGAGCCATTTCAGCAGGTCACCGATCTTTTGCGCCATCTCCGATGAATCCCCCTTGGTGCAGCTATCTCGTAACACGTTCATCTCCTCCATAAAGAGATCGTGCTCATCTTCATGGAGTGCATAGTCCGGATAGTTGTACATGCGCATCATGAGTTGTTCAGAAAGAAAGTGCACGTTGGTGTAGTCGATCACTTGATCCAACAATCTGCCAACCATCTCGCGCGACTGCGAAGACTCGACCGCATCACGCGGTGCATTGAACAGAGTGAACTGCACCCCGTGTTCGGCTTCCATGGAGTGCTCAACGGCGGGTTCGGACATGGTATTCCTCCTGCTGTCGGCTCAGCGACAATTCCTTTTGGCGGAGAGACTTCCCATTAAGAGTAGCAGCGAGTTAAAAGCTTGCCCGGAAATTCATCGCATTTGAAAGCGAACGTGTACCTGAGTTGGAAACCAGAAAACCCTCTACATATTGGGGTAGTTGGGCCCGCCGCCACCCTCCGGGGTTACCCACGTAATGTTCTGGGAAGGGTCCTTGATATCGCAGGTCTTGCAATGCACACAGTTCTGCGCGTTGATCTGCAATCGAGGATTGGAGCCATCGTCGTCACGGACAATCTCATAGACACCGGCGGGACAATAGCGTTCTTCCGGCGCATTGTATTGTTCCAAGTTGACCGAGATTGGGATCTCTGCATCTTTGAGTTGTAGGTGGACCGGCTGGTCTTCTTCGTGATTGGTGTTGGAGATAAACACCGAAGAGAGTTTGTCGAAACTCAATACGCCATCCGGTTTGGGATAGTCGATCGGAGTACATTCAGCCGCCGATTTGAGCTGTTCGTGATCGAGCGCGCTATCTTTCAGCGTGACCGGCAGTTTGCCACCGAACCAGTTCTGATCGATGTAGTTAAACGCACCACCCACGTAGGGGCCCCACTTGTGGAGCGCCGGACCGAAATTGCGACTGCGATAGAGTTCATCGTGGGCCCAGCTGGATTTAAACGACTCGACAAACCCAGTGAGCTCCTGACCACCTTCATCGCCCGATCCTATGGCGTTCGCCACCGACTCCGCGGCTACCATGCCCGACTTCATTGCGGTGTGCGTCCCTTTGATCTTGGCAAAGTTGAGCGTGCCCGCATCGCACCCGATTAAAAGCCCACCCGGAAAGGTCATCTTGGGTAACGCATAAAAACCGCCCTTGGCAATCGCGCGCGCGCCATAGGCCAGCCGTTTACCTCCATCCAGGTGTTGCTTGATGACTGGATGATGTTTGAATCTTTGAAACTCTTCGAAGGGACTGAGGTGTGGATTGGCGTAGTTAAGATCGGCTATTATACCCACGGCGACCTGGTTCTCTTCCATGTGATAGAGAAAGAAACCGCCGGATGCGCCACCCTCGGTCAGCGGCCAACCCGCACCGTGTAGCACCAGACCAGGCCGATGCTGCGCATCGCTTACCTGCCACAACTCTTTCAAGCCGATTTCATAGTGTTGGGTACCCGCATTGGCGTCCAGCTGAAAACGAGCCATCAGCTGCTTGCCCAAATGCCCACGACACCCCTCGGCGAACAGTGTGTACTTGGCGTGTAGTTCCATACCGGGTTCAAAACCATCTTTGGGCTCACCGTCGGCACCTACGCCCATATCGCCCGTCGCGACACCCTTCACGCTGCCGTTTTCGCGATAAAGAATCTCCGCTGCCGGGAAACCCGGAAAGATCTCAACTCCTAAACTCTCGGCCTGCTCTGCCAACCAACGACAGACATTGCCGAGGCTAACGATATAGTTACCGTGGTTGTGCATGGTTTTCGGGACAAAGGCATTGGGAAACTTAGTGCCCGACTGCGAACTGCGAAAGAAGTAGACCTGGTCTTCGGTGACGGTGGTGTTGAGAGGCGCACCCTGTTCCTTCCACTCGGGAAGCAACTCGTCGAGCGCGCGTGATTCGATGACGGCACCGGAGAGGATGTGAGCACCCACTTCTGATCCCTTCTCCAGAACGCAGACATCGAGTTCACTGTTGAGCTGCTTGAGGCGGATCGCCGCTGAGAGCCCCGCAGGGCCCGCACCCACGATCACCACATCGAACTCCATTGCTTCCCGTTCCATGCTCTCCCCCATCTTGATTCTATTTCTTGGTCAACGAAACTGCGATCATAGCAAAATGCTGGAATTCCATCTTTCTCGCCACGCGGGGTGGGCGCAGGCCGCCCTACATGGCCTGTCCGTTACCCCAACGCCTCGGTCAGCTCCGGCACCGCCTTGAACAGATCCGCCACCAATCCGTAATCGGCGATCTGGAAGATCGGCGCCTCTTCGTCTTTGTTGATCGCTACGATCACCTTGCTGTCCTT
>Ga0209679_1000699_pt1 | contig 12733 bp, 7 predicted proteins | sample WorMetHEROISLAND_4_FD_187408 | JGI IMG/M metagenome (GOLD analysis project Ga0209679, IMG submission 187408) | Marine gutless worms symbiont microbial communities from Max Planck institute for Marine Microbiology, Germany - Olavius sp. 2 HERON... ...
GTACGATAAAATTTTCCAACTTCACCTAAATAACGTCGCCACACTACCTTGCAAAAACAGCAGCGGTTAATTTCTGTCTGGGCTGAGTTCAAGCAGAGCGTCATCGACAAGGCCATTAATCAGTGGCGGCCAAGGCTGAGGGCATGTGTTCGTGCCAGTGGACTGTGGACAGCACTTTGAACGATTGATTAATTGAAATAACTTTGTGAACGGTTTTGTTTTAAAAGGACACTTTTTCGTGTGAACTTCAAATTTAAAGGCAAGCACTCAATCGTTCCATTTCAGCTACTTTAAGTTTTTGCAAGGTAGTGTAGCGACGTTATTCAGGTGAAGTCAGAAAATTTTATCGTACTTTGTGGCTAATTTATCCAAGACACTGTGTATCAATTTCTATCAAAATCAGTCAAGTATTGTAGAAGTTATGATAAAAAATTGGCGTGTTTTTATGCCTCACAGTGTACTAATTACTCTACAGTTAAATTACGTGCTTGCTGCTACTGCTACTACTGGACTTCTATTTATATAGGGGAGTCGTTTCTTGTTATTTTTTCGTATATGCTGTCATATTTTTGACGAATAAAGTTGAATATTACAGACGTCAGTACACTGTGTCTCAAAAAATCCCCTTATAGCTGTGTGTCCGATGTTAGGTAGGGTTGGGTTGGGTCGGCTAGCTTCAGTCGTGGGTTGGGTTGTAAAGTGTTGGATTGGGTTTTATAGAATGAATTACCCATGTCCATGTCTGACTATGACTGCTGACCCTTTTTGTAATCTGTTGAACAAGCTGAACATAATTTGCACGATCGTTTAGTCATTTTATGCGGCCGTTCTATCGGCCTCATTACACGTTCTGCTCATCCGTCTGGCCGTCCGTCCGTCCGTCTGTCCCGTACGGGCTCGTAACTCGAAAACAAAAAAACGTAGAAAAGTCAAAATTTGTACCACAGAGTTGGCAAAATGGAGTTTGATGTGCCCATAAAATGGTTGTTTTCCTATGTTCGAGACGTAGGGACGTAATCGGCATTTTCCATTGGAGGGGACTATGATCTAATAGCTCGACCCCCGAAGAGCCAAAAATCGAGGGCGGGGGTGCATGGTGTCTTTGGAGGATGCGGAGAGGACTTCTCCGCCAGCTAGGGGCCCTGCATGGGAGCTCTGTAAGCTCCTTCAGCGGGGTTCCGGATGGCTTTCCACTATTTTCAGCACTCAGAAAGGCCTCTCCTGACACTATAGCGTTGTTAATTTTGGATCACGAAAACCTGCTTATCTTATTAAGTCTTAAATCTATTGTTATGCGTTTGACCACGTTTTCATTGACGGATGTTTTCAATTATTCGAGACGAAATTCACAACTGGCTTCATTATGTGCTACTTTCATGAGTTTCATCACTAAATGCAACTAACGAAGCAGATAAATTGCTTCACAAGCACAGGTTGCAATAGATACAATAGGTAATAAGACAATAATATAGATAGGACCGGAACTTTACTATAGCGATGAAAGACACATTTTCTTTTCCACTCAGATAGGGATCCCTACAGCCCAGAAAACGACTTAAAATTGTTAACGTCATGGGATTGGGCCAGGCACCCTAGGTCTTCTTGGTTACAATAAGCACGCCTACACTGTTTCATAGACAAAAGTAACAACGTGAATCGTTTACCGAACAGTGCCGAATGTTTAAGTGTTTTGTATTTTAATTACTTTCAAAAAATGTATTTTGTATTTTGAATTTTACCCTTCACAGCCAAAGTGATTGAACAAAGTATTTAAAACACTTTATTAAAAAGTAATTTTTGTAATTGAAATAGATTTCAAAGTAATTGATCCAACACATAACTTATTTACAAGTCTAAAAACGGCAGCACTACAGTGGAGTTTTCGCATATGTATACAATGCAATAACCATTAAAGAAATGGTAATATAAACTTATAAAGCTTTGTTGTCGAGCGATAGTCTAGAACAATAAGATAACAACAGTCTAGATTGGAAATGTCCCACTACCAAAACTTAGCTCTTTTATTAACTTCTCCTAACTGTGCTATAAATTCGCATATTCTTCTTATTTTCTTTCTGCTTCTTCCTCTTGTTGCTATTATTAATGTCGTTGTTACATGATTGTTTGCCGTTGGACTGCGGGGTTCATTTCAGTATGTAGTTGATGTCTAGTAATTCGGTGCGACTAGCACCAAAATTAACAAAATTATTAAAATTAAATCCAATTAAAAGCTATCAATATAATCGTAAGTAAGCCAAATACAAAACTGACCGTTGTTCAACCATCGCCCATGCCTTCATGCAGCATCTATCGCGGCCAACGCGTCGGCATTGTCAGGCCTACTGCATTGTTACTTTGATCAAACGCATTTCAGCACGTCGACAACGTGCTTTCGGTCGGCTGCAGCAGCTGCTGGCGCTATAGGCAACTCCAGTTAATTTAACGTTTCTTCCGTCTGCCCCGATACAGCAGCGCAACTGCAAATGAAATTCGCCTACATTATCGGTTTGATTTCGATCGCAACTGCTCACTACCGTTGACGGTGTCGACTAAAATTCTAAAAATTCGTTTAATCGTCAGACGAAAGTCAACCGGAATGGGAATAGCAGAATAATGCATTTTACTGTAGTAGATCTGCCGCATTCAATCAGGTCGTAATTTCGAAGATCCCGACAACTAATCGTGCTAAAATTAAAGTTCGGAAACTTCGAACGCCATCAGTTGTACTGTACTGACATGAGAAACTAATACGCTAACCGTTACATCCTGATTTCCGTTTCAGACACGGCCGAATACAGTGACGTTGGCGAACTATTCAGTTCTCGGTTGATGAGTGCAGAACACACTGTAGATGGCACATTGAACTTATTTTCCCGCCAAAATATGCCGAAATTTTCGGAACGTATGCCATAATATGACATCAATCATCGTCATCGCTAGGCCTAAGTCCCTTTAAATCTCTCGAAGTTTTCGGATCTGTCATTCTGTCATGTTCGTAACTGTTTTTTGCAGTTTTTACCCCGCGATGCACGTAGTGCTAGTGCCGTATTGCTATCGTAAGTTGTCCGTCCGTCTGTCAGTCCATGAGTATTGACGTTGACGTACGTACCTTGAACGTATGTATTGGGTTAGTTCGAAAGTAATTAAACAAATAATTAGCTTATCGTCTTCGGTCCTCAGAGCCATAACATCGGCAATCTAGTCCGAGGGGAACACCCCAAAATTCGGAGGAACAGGGTGGAGTCGCTCTTCTCAGCAGAAAACCTGCACTATCTCTGAAAGAGGCAAGATACGACCAAGGTTACTATTGATGATCAATAGGAAGTCGCATACGAGCTTTCGATTGGTGCCAAAATCAACGACCTTGGATGACCTTGAAGGGCCATTATGCACTCTGTTTCAAACCCCATGTGTCTTTCGGAGCACATCACACTCGAAAATGTGAGTAAAGATAGACCCACGTACACTATCACCGACTAAGATGTATCCCAATGACTAGTTTTGGTTGGCGATATAAGGTTTAAGCAGTTATTCGCGGGGGTTCACTTCGCAGGGGGAGTCAAACGACAGTGGGGTAATTGATAACGTCGATTTTCAGGCGTTTCGGAAGCTTCGTCTTCAGCACCTTAGGAAATGAGTCCCTTGTCGCCTTTTTACTGATCCCAAAATACATGACCTTGACCTTGAAATGTTGAATGGCCATTTTACGTTAAATTTTCACTATCACGAACCGTGTTTCAGCAATTAGGTTACATATTTACTGTAGAGTCTGTTTACACACGTGACCAGCGAAGATGTTAACAAGCGGACTGTGGTCCGCAGAATATTTAGAATCCGTGAAAAAAAAACTGTGGATTTTTCCTAGATGCTAGCTCGTCGGAAGTTTGGTTTTGGAACCTTAACAAATAAGTCAAGTCAATGTGAATGATGGACGCAGGCACATATGTGCCTCTATGCCCGCATCTTCATACACACTAATTACGTAAATCAAAAATAGTACATACACACTAACGCTCAGATCGGTCTCCGGTTCCAGTAATGTCACATGTAAAATCATAAAAATAAGGCCAGTATTTAGTATTACTTAGTCTCTTGTCGCCTTTCCACTGACTCAAAAATACGTGAACTTGAATGATCTTGAATGGTTTGAATGGTCTTTCTGTTTTGCGGCTTTTTTGCGCCTATATGTTTGGAGCTCTGAAGCCTGGCTTTCGAAGCTTGGCTACTCTTAAATTTGTAGTGAATGCTGTCTGCGAACTTTAAACCGAAAAGAAGAGCTGCAGCATCGCGCGGTTTCCTTGCGACAGCACGATTTTCTTGTTGGCCTTTCATTCAATCTCACTTCTCAGGTTATAACCGGTGCATTTCGAGGTTGAGTACGGGCAGTACTATTTTTTGTGCCGTGTTTAATATTCTTGGTGACGTTTTGTTTACATTGTATTATTATAAAACTGTGTAGTTACCTTGTGTATAGTTAGTTTGACTTCCTTGGTTAGCTGACGTTATTTAACACATATCTAGAACACTGCCTAACCGACCGGAGGCCTGTCCGGCAACGTAGTTGCTACAAGCTGCTTGTAACTACTACTTTATTAGACACTACCGTAAAACGGCAACGAGCCACTTCAAACGTAGCGTAAAAATTTTAAGCCACGTTATGGTTTCTTTTTGTTTACATCCGGGCTTTGACATGTAAACAGTAGATCAGCTGACGGTAGCTAAGGTCACAAACGCAAATAAAATGTCCGTTTTTCCAGTTCCAGCGTTTATTTTTCAGATGTACGAAGCTATGCTGGATGATGATTTGCTGATGATCAGACCAACATTTAATAGTTTTGGCCAATTTTTGAGTCGTATTTACAAACGTGACTCATGCTTGTCATCTCTTGTGCAGATTGTCGTCTAGCGATAAATTGTAGACGCTTGTAACACTTCATAGTCAAACCTTGTAGCTACTACATTGCTGGACCGACCTCAGGTATTAGAAAATTACTTTAGTCTGCTATAGCAGAAGTAATGATAAATAATAGGTCTAACATAGGGCTCGAATCGATAAGGCAATATCGCGATGTCGATCGACAATCTTGACCGCTACGATGTCGTAAAGAATCAGCCCCAGACGATATCGTGTAATGGTCAACGACTGAGACGCACATGATCAGTTTGTTCGCTGTCAGCCGAAGCTGAACTCGCAGCTGTAGCGTGTCGTTTCGTCCATCCCCTCCCCAGCCACTACAACCGTGTGGCAGGGCCATGCGTGTGGCCGTCAGGGTAGGTGGGAGCGTTTGACCGGTGACCGACGACACCCACGGCGGTGCGACACCCCGGTTTCCATGGCGGGTATCAGGTAACGCGTTCATCTGTTGTGTGAAGCATGACTAAATTGTTGCCACCGGCACGACGCTGCCGTACTGACGGCGACTGCATGCGGGTCTCGTTTAGTCGGCGCCAGCATCAGAACATCACGGCACGGCGGCATGGCTACAGCAGCAGACACGTCTTGTCTCAGGCGACTTAGCCTAGGTGGTGAATATCTGAGGACCGGAATAAAGCGCAACGCGTAGTATGGCTATTGTTTTCCATGTCAAGATTGCGATCTGTCTGATCTTTGCCGCCGCTACGCAATAGTGTAGGCCTACATGTAATTATATTTACAGTTTTACAAACGATACTAATACTGTACTTTGAAAAAGTCCGTGACAGCTGACAGTGTAGTTCTCTAGTTCGGCGATCAAATGAAAACTAATGGACTCTCCAGCAGTATTGCACTCCAGTCATTCCTGCAGCACGGCTAAGGCATTTATAGCGTCTCCGGCTGAAACCGGCCGACGCTCACAGCAGCTGTCATCAGTGCCAGTATCCTCGTCGTCTAGTCTCACTGCTGGGCCGGGCCGTCGCCTGCCTGACTACACCCTACGATATCGCGATATCGCGATACACTGGCCTATGATATCGCGATACAGTTTTTACCCACGCAACGCTATGCGAGTGCAGTCTTTGCGACAGCGACATGTCCGTCCGTCTGTCCGTCACACGCCGGTATTGTGCCTAGCAGAGCGAAAGCAGGATCGTCTGATAGCCCCATGATTCTAGTTTCTGGCAATATATGAGTCGTCGAAAAATTCGCAAAGGGTCACCCCAAAGGAACATGCCAAATGAGGTTGAGGTAGGTTTTTCGGCAATTTTCGACCAATATGTTGTCATATCTTGAAAACGGTGCATTTTAGGTTAGACACAGTTACTACAGCACGGTAATAGGAAACCATATGCAAGCTATCGAATGGTGTCACTTTCAATGACCTTGAGTGACCCCTGACCCGGGTTTCAAGGTCACGGTAGTTTTAAAAGGCGAATATCTCCAAAGCGATGCATTTTACCAACACAGTTACTATATAGGATGCTAATGGGAAACCATAGGCAAGCTATCGATAGGCAAGCTAGCTATACAGCTTACAACCCCACTGCTCTTACATAAACTGTGCAAACATTTTGCAAGCGTCGCGCGGGCTTGTCAGCGACAGCTGGACTTTCTGGTTTCTCACAATACGAGCCCTAGTCTAACAGTTATCATTCTAGTCATTCTATAATGTCTGATACGGTATTTATTGAGAACTGAAGCGATCTGACCCACACCCATCAAAAAAGTGATAAGTTCAGGTCAGGAAATAAATAATAAATTATTAGATTGGGTGTAAGCGAGGTCTAGTGGTTAGGGTGTCGGACTCATAACTTTCAGGTCGTGGGTTTGAATCTCACTGCCAGCCATTTGCAAGCAACCTTGGGCAAGTTGCTAACCTACGGTGTGCTCAGATCAACTCAGCCTCCTACCCTTCGTGGGACAAGAAATGAGTAGTAGCTTATGAGCTATGGGATGAAGGCCTAATGTGGCTTATTGGGGCGGTGGTATGTCTGTGTTCTGCACCGTCGGTCCACCGGTCCAGTTGTTCGCTAGCAATGCCTTGCGTCAGATTGCCAGTCTGAGCCTATCACCATGCATATTATATTGTATAAGGTGTTGCGTAATGTGATAGTCATTTGTGTTGGTGTGTATTGTAGCAGCGGCTTTTGATGACACGCGTGAGTGATGTATACACTGTTGTCTGGGTTGTGGCGGTACGTCTTTCAGAAGGATGAGTATTTTGTGCTGATACTTGGACTGGATAATGCTGGAAAGACTGTGAGTTGAGTTGTACTCTGATTGTCATTTTCTTGCTTTCATTCTGTTTCTTGTAGCTTGAAAGTACCTTCTGATATGACTCATTAATTTAACTTTTGTGGGAAAAGTTCTGTCATCACTTACCCGTTGTAATTGTTGTGTGTACAAAATATTAAGTTTCAGGTAGTTTTTTTGTGCTTACGAGAAGTGCCACTGTTGATAACATCTTCAGGCAACTGTTTTTGTTTTTATCAGATAACTCTTTTTAAGTTACCTAAACATGTCACCACTGTTGTCTGTTGTTATCCTAGCAGTTTGATGGTTTTGAATGTAATTGATCCGTCTTATATATGGCATATATGTAATTTGCATGGCTCGTTTATTTATTATTTTCTGAATTTGCCTGGCTCGTTTATTTATTATTTTCCGAACGTACTGGGTCTCAAACCTTTTAAGTGCTTTGATGCTTTTTGTTTTGTATCTGGAATGTAAAAAGTCCTGTGCCAACAGTTTTTACTTTTGGGGACTGAGTCTGACTCGGAGTAACTCTTGAAAAATTGACCAGTTATACAGACGTCAGAAGTAATAGAAATAGTACCAGAGGTAGTAGCATTAGTATACTGAGTCTTATTGCATGATGATATGTGAATGTGTAAAAGGCAATCTTCTGGCCATTCCCTGAAGTTTACTTTTTGGGACCGGATTAATATAGACTGACCCCAGAAAAGTAGTGCAGTTAAACAAAAAATCAAAAGTAGTTGGTTTATTACTGCACTTTACCTTGTTCTTATTGTGACATCTATATAGCTGCTTGTTCTTTTCTAGCCAAAGCTGGTATACACCCAGGAGGAATAAAAGGCTGAGTTGACCTAGTGCAACTTAGTGTGAAACTATCGCAGAATGTCTATTTAGAACTGGCCAAAAAGTCGGCAAGTGAGAGCAGTCAGGTAGTGATGTCGACTAGTGAGGCACAGTTTTTTTAGGCTGCATTCTTTAGCCATCATTCATAATATGTTACTGTGATTGCAGACATACTTAGAACAAACGAAGATGAAGTTCAGTAAAGACTATAGAGCCATGAATCCGGCGAAGATTACTACGACTGTTGGACTCAACAGTATGAATTTCAGCGATTTTTTGACGTTGAAGACTGAACTTTAAAAAATCTGGCATTCTGACTTTTATGTAATTAATTTTTCTTTTGAAAGCTCTTGCCGTTTGTCAACATTTTTCACTGAAAGGTGGGTGGATTGCAGTGCTAAGATGTGACGTTTTATGGGTTTCGTGCTTGTTGAGTGAGTAAAGAAACAGGAAACGTAGCAGCATCGGCATCAGCTGCATCTGTCCTACCACAGATCAGTGGTTGAATAGATGTGCTGTTACTCAAGTAATCCATGTATAGTCAATTCCTGGGCCAGGGACAAGTTTTCCCCATCCTGTCAATGTACAGCTGCAGTGACTTTAACAGCTCAGGGGTTATTTTTGATCTGGTACTGAATGTATTAAGTCTGCTGTAAATCATTCATGGCATTAGGATGGACATTTCTAACTTCTTTGCCAGCATTGCACATTTTTAAAAAATCGCTGTTTTTAGTCCATTAGACTTTTGTACCATGTCCTAGACGCTTTTTTGCTCACATCACGCTTAATGTGACGTTTTTGATGCTGGTGGTGGTGGTGGTGATGATGATGATGATGATGATGGTGATGATGATGATGATTTAGCCAAAATTGCTCCTATGCGCATTCAGTCCCTCGACTGGCAGCTTGCGTGACATTTGTTGAACCAATCTCGGTTGTTTGTTTCGTGCATAGTTGGACAGGTCGACATGGAAGGTGTGCGGTTAAATTTCTGGGACCTTGGAGGCCAGGAAGAGTTGCAGTCTTTATGGGATAAAGTAAGTATTTTACTGCAGATAAAAAATTTAGTGCACCTCTTTTATTCGTTAGCAACATTTATAATAAATATTTCTCAGATCTAAAGCAGCTAAATCTCCGTATATTTCGTGCATGGCTGATTTGCGTTATTTTCTGTATGAAATTAAATTTCGTAATTTTGCTGCTGTGGTAACTGTATTTGCAGCTTTCACGTATACAAATAGATTGTTGAAAAACGTTACACATCTGCTTCTCGCAGTACGTCGTAAAATAGTGGATTTTTTGAAACTGCTTTGTGTCATTTATAGTACCGGTATGATTCAGTACGATGGGAAAATTTTTAATTTTGTGTTGGAATGCTGAGGAGTAGCCAGGTTATTCTACTGCACGGATACAAGTGGAAAATGAAGGAATAAAAAAAACTAAGAAGGAGACGTGTTGAGCTTGAAACTAGAGTAAAAGTGCCAGCAACATGTGGAGCATTACACACAGTTTGCTGCATGTATTTGCTTAATTCTGACTGTTAATTTTAATACAGTAATGAAGAAAAACAGCTTGTGCATGTAGGTTGAAGTAACTGTAATTGTTGTTTTCTTTTCTTTATAGTATTATGCCGAATCTCATGCCGTCATCTATGTTGTGGATTCTTCTGATGGAGACAGAATAGAAGAGTCAAAACAGGCTTTTGGTAAGCTGCCAGTATTCATTCATTCATTCATTCATTCATTCATTGAGGATCTGCCTATTGAGCAGATTTATGACAGTCTGTTTTTATTAAGCCTCCGCCGCCGGTAGGCGCCGGCGGAGGCTATATGTTATCGGGTCGTCCGTCCGTGCGCGCGTCCGTGCGTCCGTGATTCACGTCGTAGTTTTATGTTTCCGCGATATCTCCAGTATCTGTTAACGGATTTTCGCCAAACTTTTGTCACTGGTGCATCTCGGGACAGAGATGAACTGGTTAGATTTTGGGGTCAAAAGGTCAAAGTTCAAGGTCACGGCATGACCGAATGCATCCCAGATTTTCACAACGAAAAACAAATGTTGTTTGATAAAAACCATTAAAACAGAAAACTATTGATAGATTTTCGCCAAACTTTTGTCACTGGTGCATCTTGGGACACAGATGACCTGATTACGTTTTTGGGTAAAAAGGTCAAAGTTCAAGGTCACACCATCGCGGCGGAGGCACACAGCACTCGACGCTACCGTCGAGTGCAACTTTTTCTAGTTATTCTCCAAACATCTTCAGCTGCTTTCGTCAGATCTGCATAATTCTTTGTTTCTAATAAGTTGTCTACCAGCTGAATCCGTCTTCTTCCTCTTGTACTTTTGCCTATCATCCTTCCGTCTAATATGTAACGCAGTATTCCGCCATGCCATAACACGACCCATCCACTTGTGCTTACAATACCATATTGTGTTTAGAATCTTTCTGTCTTCTTGGACCATGTGTAAAATTTCCTCATCTGTCTTCTTGTTCTTCCACCTGATTTTCTCAATCCTTCTACAGATCCACATTTCAAAGCAATGCCATCTGTCACCAAATTACTTTGGCCATTGTTATTATTCTGTACATCTCCCTCAGTCTATGTCACAATTGCAATACGACGATACCACGATGCATTCGACTACGACGGAAGTGATCAAAATTACGATATGTGTTTGATTCAACTGCGATACGACTATGACAAAAATTGACATGTTCATTTTTGCTTGCATCGAATTGGAAGCAGGCACGTGCAATACGTCGTAGTCGGATCATAGTCGTATCATAGTCGAATCGCAATTGTAATTATGGCATTAGACAGCATCTCCAGATATTTCTGTTCTGCAATTCATATACAGACATTATTTGTGAATCTGTTGTTTGTATTGGATTGATGATGCTGATTATTTTTTAATTTTCTCAACTGATAATTGATGCGTTACATCAACCACAGTGTACGGTCCTTGAAGGCTATTTAACATTTTCCTCAGCACAGCTGAGGCTGTGTACTGTGTAGTGTCAAATTGAGCTAATTGGCTGATTGGCTGGTTGGGTGGGTGGATGGCTTATTATAAGTGACGCTTTTTTCGTCAGATGATATCTCAGGAAGTGCAATAGATCTTAAGCTGAAAGTTTGCATGTTGGTACAGTATGGTGGGAGGCTGATGTTTGATTAATAACTCGTAAGAAGCGTCACCGAGGCTGCACTGAGGTGACGAAGAAACCTTGTTTGTGATGAATGTTCGGCACATTTGCAATTGACTGCTTTGACTGGACTGGTCGTGTTGTGCCAGAATTTGGGTGGTGTTGAAAATAGCATTTGTGTAAAATGTTAGTGAATTTGTGTTTATTTTAAGTTATGTTACTTACGTGTACTGCACGTGTGTGTATATATACAGATCTGATGATCTGCAATGATACGTTACGCGGAGTTCCACTTCTGCTACTTGCGAATAAACAAGACCTGGAAGTAAGCTGTTTTATGTCGCTGTTAGTTCTAACCCTAATGAGGGAACATTGCTATTGGGTATGTCTGTATATGCTGTTTTGGTTGATGTATTGACGCATGCTGTTGTTTTACACTAAACAGCTTCCCGTTAGTGGGCTCTGAGTCCATGATGTTTAGGTGCTGAGGTAAATTACACTCCCCACTGCCTTAAGCCGGTTGAGGGTCATCTGTGCCATATGACAGCCGACTCTAGTGTCCCTGTGATGCTATGGCCATACAGATATTATAATTGTTAGGGCCAGCAGCATTCTCCGGCATGCAGATTTTCACGCCACGTCGCGGAATTTGCTGTTTGCTGCGGAATTTGCTGCTTGCCACGGAAAACACAGAATTGCTCGTTTTTTTACTACACTTATATCTAATTCAAGGTTTTTGGGCTCCTTTTTAATTTTACTGTTTATAAAACAATAAAATCTAGTCTTTGTAAGCTTACTTTTATAAGTATTACGGCATGAAATCATGATGTGCGCGAATAATATTGATATGAACAAATATAATGTAATGTGTTTTCGTCTTACAGGTTACAATAAATTCCTTATACTTTGAAATGTTGTCGGTCAATATCACAACGTCTATTTGCTGCAGAATGTAGGGTATTTGGGGATAATAGTGCCATGGAATTTCACAGAATTTCACAAATTGCGCCATGGAATTTGGCAAAATTTGCCACGGGAAAATGGGGCTCTGACAATTATTACTTTGTAGTTCTGATGTTGCTAGCAATTGGTTTGTAATACAATCACAGACTCACAGTGAATGATAGTTTAATGCCGAGTGTGTCACAGTGTTCTCAATCCACGTTTTGTTTCAGGGTTGCTTGTCGTTGTCAACAGTAAAAACAGCCTTCCAGGAGACGGGACACAAACTGAGTTCTCGTGACTGCAAAGCTATGGCCGTCTCAGCACTCACCGGGTTGGTAAAATCATACAAATGTGCTTTAAGGGGCCGTCACACTTTCACGGTTTGGCTCGCCGGAAGCCCCACGGTTACAAAACGTACGTGTCCGTGGTAAATCCGTGTATATTGTCCTTGGTAAATCCGTGTATATCCGTAGATATGACCGTGGTGTTCCGGGATAAACCGTAATGGTTCCGTGGTGTCGTTTTTTCCGTGGCGAAATTTTGAGCATGCTCAAAATTTTATTTTCTTCCGTCGCTTTCCGTCAACTTCCGTAGACAACTGTTGCTTCACCGTACTCGCCGTA
>Ga0209679_1000700_pt1 | contig 12728 bp, 9 predicted proteins | sample WorMetHEROISLAND_4_FD_187408 | JGI IMG/M metagenome (GOLD analysis project Ga0209679, IMG submission 187408) | Marine gutless worms symbiont microbial communities from Max Planck institute for Marine Microbiology, Germany - Olavius sp. 2 HERON... ...
CTCTCGTGCACCCTGCTAAAACCATTGGACAAAATGAGGGCATCCGGCCTGTAAAATCTGTGCTCGAAAATGCCTTATTAGCCACATGTGGTAGTTGATATTAATGGGTGGGGTACAGGCTGTAGTACCTGGGTGGCATTCCGTAATGCATGTTTAACATTCTTTGTTGTATGTTATTAGAAATAAATCTGATGGTGCAGAATGCAGCGTCGGCAGCTGTCAGAGCGACGTGCAAAGGACGCAGCGTCGAGTCTGATTCGAGAAGTCACTGGCAAGAAGGAGCGAGATCCTAACAGCATGACAAACAAGCAGGTTAGTTGGGTTGACATCCATTGCTTTGTATTCATTTATAATTGGGCAGTTACAACTGATCATATTGTGTATGGATTATCATAAAAAAACAGTGTGTAGTAATGTTTTAACATAAACCACTACACATTATGTTCTGTTTTCACCCTGCAGTGCGCAGTGCTGTTACACTGTTAGTTGGATGACGGGAAGGACGTCTGACCTGTAACAGTGTAGTGCCACAGCAGTTCCAAGGGTTTACTTATGGGTACCGGCCTAACTGGAGTAACTCCAGAGGAGTGGGCTGGTTAAACAAACAAGAAGCTTAGCTACCACTTAGAAACAGGGCATTAGCAATGCATTTCTTTGTAGCTAAGTTAAGTTACTTTCTATTGCCGTAATCACCTACACCTACATGCGTCATGTCCGAAACCTACATCTGAAGATCCGGCTAATGTATTACACATGCAGTGAATAAACTTCAGCATGCGAAAGCAACATGTGTGTTGATGCGTGACCCCACTGTTGTTTGATGTCTCCTTTCTAGAGAACTCCTGCGAATATCTGCGTAAACTTTATATTGTCAGAAACTAAGAGTCCCTAAACTGCATGACAGCTGCTATAGTAGGTGTATCTGTGTTTACCTTTATGCAATTGTTTTCGAAAGCGAAGAAAAGAAGTTCTAGATGAGCATTAATACACGACCCCACTGTCCTTTGACGCCTTTTTTTATAGAGAATCGGAGCAAGTATCTGCACAAACCTTATATTGCCACAAACTAGAGTTCCTGCCGAAGATTTGCGCAGTATGTGTCTGTCTTTATTAGTTTGTGCAATTATTTTAGAAAATCGCACGGTCTGACACCAGACAAACCTGCACAAAAACAGAATTTAATGTGAAATAGCCATTCGAGGTCATGCATTTTGGGATCACTGAAAAGCTGATGACACTGTGTATTGCTATATAATAACGCTGGCCTCGTCTCTAAAGTTTCCAAAGAAATAGCCAGCGAAAACGCTGAAAATTGCTGTTGTCGACAACCCCACTGTCGTTTGTGCCCCATCCCCGGTGAACCTCCACGAATATATTGCCAGAAAGTAGATTCATTGGGCTACATTTTAGCTGCTGACAGTATGAGTCTTGTCTTCATTCAGATATTTCGTGCTGGGCTCTGAAAAGTTGCATGTTGTGTGCAGTAGAGTGTGTTATGGCCGTTCAGGGTCATCCAAGGTCATTGATTTTGGCACCAATCGAAAGGGCATTTGCAACTTTCTATAAACAGTTACCTTGGTCCTATCTTCCACTGTTTCTGAGATACCGCAACTGATTGGCTGAAGATCGCCAATTTTTCCTAGTCTCATTTAATGCCCTTGCTTGGGGTGAACCCTTTCGAAATTAGTCCTTTGGCTATCCGTCGGTGCACATTTCGTGATCCTAGCTTGCGTCGTTTTGACTTTTGACACAGTGCCAGCGTGTGACGGATGGACGGACAGATAGGCACAGAACCTGACTGTAGCTAATATAGGGCTCTGCATGTCAAGCAATGCTGACACCCTGTAAAAATGTGTATGTGTGAGTAGTGTTGTATGGTTTGCGGATATAATTTGAAAAAGTGATCTAATTTGTTGGCAATGAAGTGTAAGCTATGAGAGCTTATGTGCTGCATTCTTGTGACTTGGTTTATCTAATGTTAATTTCTTCCAGTAAGTAAATCCTGTGCTGTACCCAGTGACTGGCATGTGAATTAATTTGTTGATATTGTGCCGAGGAAGGCACTGTTTTATTTGTCGCAGGCTGTTGGGTATGAAGAATTTGTCCCGTTGTTTTTTATGCAAAGTCTTGTTTTGTCATGCAGTTGGTATGTAAGAAAGAAGTGTCATTGTGCTTGTGAGTCGTATTTTTGCAAAGTAATACAAGTATCAAGTTACATTGTAGCAGTTTTGTGTTTGTTGTATTTTAGCCGAAATGTAAGGAATCGTCAGCTGCAGGGTCAGTGCAGTCAATGGGGACAAGGATTGCTTGTATCCCGGTCCACCGATTGAGTAAGGATGCAAGGATGGCGTCTCCGAAGAAAACAACTGCTGTGGCCGAATGTTCTCCGCGGTCCAATCACATTACTCGTAGTTGTCGGTTTAATACTTTGCTGGACACCTGCACGTCACAGTATGTTGCTGCTAATAACTGCAGACAATCTGTAAATACATTCCACGAGTTTCAGCATGCTCAGGTTGATAATCAAGTGCCTCACAAAGCTGCGGAAGTTGATGTCAGTGTAAAGACACCGGAGAAGTGCTGTAAAATTGCTAACATGAAGAAAACCTCATCTCCGCCCATAGCTACGGACTTGTGTACCGTTAGTTTGTCACGCATTGTCATTTCAGATAAGAATGACTTATCGAGAGTAATAAAGACAGAATGTGAAGCTAGTAGCTGTAGGGATATACCGGTTGGTGGTCATAAAGATGTTGATGATGTTTCGTCTCCGCCTACAATTGTCACAGATAAAAACAATGCAGTTGATGGGAAAAGTGAGACTGATTTGTCTTTGCTACAGATGTCTATTGTATACCCATCATGTGAGCAGAATGTCTTCCTTGGTAGCTTTGGTCTTGCAAACAGAGCTGAGTTGCCACAGTTAAAGAATGCGACAAGGAACCAGCTTCACCGTGAGGCTGGTGGTAAACTTCGACGTAGCGTCAAGCCAAACATGGCAATGCAGATGTTACATCAACGCACAAAGTCCATGAGATGCATCTCATTTGAAGGTAGCACTGACGTGTCAGGCATGGAGATGTCACCAAGAAGTCTGCATACACTGAGAGAAAACAGCCCACAGGCAGTGCATAGCAGTGACTTGGTCAATGCTACTGTAAAGAAACTGTCGTCTTCATTGTCAAAACGACTTAAGTCTTGTGATTTTAACAACACTAAGGACTCGGGCTTTCCCGTGGAAACTTGTAAAACGGAGTTGTCAGCAGGCACTGGAGACGATGATTCTCAGTCGTCGTTGTCCATACTGGCAGACATGGCCCTAGCTCATCTTGAAACAAGTCACACACAAACGACTTCTACGCAGAATGCAGTAAAAAGATTATCTGCAAAGCCAAAGGTAATATTTAACTTTTTTCATTTCTGATGCTGGTAGTATTCAATTAGCAACAGTTAGACTTTATTTTGATCACAGGGTAATGTTGGTTAAACTGATAATTATTGGTGACATTAAAGGTATAAAATAAATTTTAAGTGCCATCTCTATATCTGAGTTTGCTATTGTGCTGTTTTCTCAAATGTTTTAATTGAAGTCTAAATGATGTGTTGATGGATTTGTCGCACAATTGCTGTGAAGTACTGGTTAAGCGAAGAATCAAAACTCTGCATATGTGCTTTCTGCATTTGTATTTTACTGTGACATTGTCAGTGCTTGTGGTTTTCTGGTGAGCAGGGTTTTGTGAAGTCCAAGTCGATGGTTGAGTGGAGCACATCGAAGGTGTGTCCAGCACGACGAAGCAGCCGTAACTTTGGTGTGCAGCGTCGAGCTTGGCATCACTTGCTCCGTGCTAACCCAGATGAACATGACCCTGTGTCAGCTGGACAGACTTCAGCTGCATCTTCTCCTGGTAGAGAACAGACTTCCCAGAGGACCAGATCACTCAAGTCAGGTTCTGTGAAAAGTTCCAGCAATTCAGTCAAGTCTGATTTATCCAGCAACTCACACAAAGCTTCATTGAGCCAACATACGAAAGTTTCTCGAAAGGTTTTGGCTTTTGAGCGCAAACGCTCTCAGAAAGAGCTAACTGCTGATCAAGTTGAGTTATCAAAGAAAGCACGACATTCATCCGCGTCTCATCCTGTAAAGGAAAATTCAGTTTCAGCAGCAGTGCCTTCACAGTCTGGAACGATGTACAGGTTTACAGAAACTGGCTTGGTTCATAGTGAACATGATCCGGCACCAGATTTAAGTTTCATCTCATACAGGTGATTTGTTCTTTGCCTTTCTGCTTCCAGTTCTAGATGGTATCTTATCTGCTGTCTTCGCATAATTGGATTTAGCATAAGCACAGTTCTGTCATTTTTTTGAAGAGTGGAACAACATGATCCGGGCTTATAGTCGCTGAAGCCCTGTTGAATTTAGACCACCAAAGTAGCTGTTACATGACCATCATACTTTGCTACTTGGGATCTTGTAATTAGGTGGTGTATTTGCATGTTGCAACGGTTGTGCAGTGCTATGAGTGACATTGATGGAATATTTGGTGAGGCACTGATGTGTAGCTTCTCTGGGCACTCAGTACCAGGTAATGCCCTAATGTTTCCTGACCACCCCAAGCTCATGAATGTATTAGCCGCTACCTGCTCTGTGTGCAACAAACCTTGGCAACCTAAGGAAACATCTCCACCTAAACCATGTGGCATTGTGGCTGTCAAATCACCCTGGTCTCAGTGGTCTGCCTAGCTCAGAAAAAAATGTGGCTTACACATAAGGTACCCTAATGTACAGTGTTGTCCTCGTTTTTAAAAGAGACCCGTCCTTGGTGGCATTTAAGCACCAGTATTTTTAAGTGCTACATATGGTCATATGTTATGGTGAGCACTGTCAAACCGTCTTGCCTATGTTGTACCATTACTCTGACGTGATTAACATTGAAGAAAGTGGTTGTAGAGTTTATTCCTGTTGATGATATTACAAACCGTGATTGATTTTAGACTTTGGTAATTTTTATGGGAATCAAGTATATAGATAATTCTTCAGTGCTTTGGTGCTATTGGTTGGTTAACAGGGTTGGCATCCAGCTTGTAAAAATACGCTGCAGCAATCCCAAATTGTTAAACCTCGGGGGACCCATCTGACCTAGATTAACTCCAGATGAGTAGACCATTAAACAGTGTTTGCGTGTGTGTGTGTTTGTGCATGCATGTGATAGTAACGTATAGGGACACAAGAAATTCGTTTTGAACGAAAAACGAACGAAATTGCGAAATTTAGCATTTGGACGAAAAAACTAAATTCACAGTTTTTGGACGAAATTTAGATGAAAATGGCCAACTGATTGCCACAAAAAATTGTCAAATTCTTTCACATTCATTGGCATTACCATGATGCTTTTAATCTAGAATAATTGGGATGCAAATGGATTAATTTTCACAAAACAAGCAAATGCATTGAACTGCTGGGACCACATTGTAACATCCCTCTTAGCATACTGGTAGTTAATCAGTCCATAAAAGACCATAAATAATTATTAATTATGTATGCACACTTAGTGGTGACTTATATATTAAATGCTGCATTTCTTTATGCAGACTTGGAAATCAGTACATATTTGTCTGTTTGCAAATTAAATACCTTTCAATACCTGGACTAAATTTGGACGAAAATTGGAAATTTGGACGAAATTTTTGACAAAATTGGTGATTTTACTCGGACGAAAAATGACATTTTAGACAACATATTTCTTGTGTCTCTAACAATGTACATCTGTCTGAATTGCATCAGTTGCACAATTTATTCAGTATTTGACATGCTTGTTGCTGTGTGTGTAGCTACAAAGAACTGGAGTGTGTGACTCCTCACATGTGTAATGTCTGTTGGGTTAATGACCACATGTATTGTCGTAACATGAAGCGAATTGCCCGGGAACTGCCATATTTCTCTGGCTGCATTCACTACATTGCTTGTGAGCACTACAGACAGTCTGGCGCATCTGCTTTCACGTCTCAAGAAAGTCGTAACAGTAGCATGTCATTGTATTGGACGAATCAGCAGACTGGTGATAAAGCGCCGTCTCATGGAGTTGTGTCTGCTGAAGACCTTCTGTGCGACGAAGATATGCTCGACTCAGAGCCTGACGTGTCAAGTGACAGCATTGATGGAACAGAACTGCTGCAGATTCAGTTGAAAGCTCGAACTGATCAGATATTCCGCAGTCTTGGAGTAAGTGAACTGCCAAAGAGCAGATCACCTCCGCCAGTGCCCACTGCTCCGGAGTTCACTGTAGTACCGGATGAGGATGATGTGGTAACGCCTGAAGAATATGCAGCCGAAATTGTAATTAATGCTGATGGCAAGTGTGTGCAAGACCTCACAGATATACACCTGTCATCACAAGCTACAGTGAAATCTGTCATTGCTAGTAGACAAGAGGGTGGAACATTGTGTAAAGATGAATCACGTTGGAGAGAGAACTGTAGTCATGATCCAGGATATAATGCATCTCATAGTACATGCTCATTCACTTCATTTGACGGCACGTCTCCTCATGAGCCGGCAGTGAGTGTGAAAGTCCATGTTCTTCCGGTCAGTGACAATCGTGTAGTGATAAAATATCCGAAGTACCGTGCTTCTCCTGCTGAGTACGTACATCTTGATGTGACATTTCCAGATGGTGCTACAGATGAAGTGGTCAATAGTTATATAAAAAACGATGTTGCACGGTTTATATGTGAGAAAAAGTCAGATACTGCATCAGACATTCCGTTATCTGTGACGGTTGTTAAAGACCGCAAAGCGTTACAGAGAAGTGATGAAGAAGCACCTGTACCAATTGTGTCATCTGTTGCAGAGTCTCGTTGTAATGGACTTCAGTCTGCAGCTGAAATGGTTAGTGACAAATTCTGGCAGGAGAACCTGTTGATGCTTACATGGATAGAGTGATTGGCAAGAAACATTTAAAGTTAATGCCACTGACATGATTGCATTTTATGTATGAAAAGGAAAGTAAATTGCATCTATTTAGGGTTTGTTAAGTTGATAAATTTTGAAGTAAGTCCTTCTGCATAAAGTGTAAGAACTCATCAAAAAACAACCTTAAATATGTTGCCACACTACCCTGCAAAACTTGAGTGTTCGGAATGACTCGGTTAACTTACGCTTGCCACTAGATGCCACTGCTGGCGGCAAACAGCTTGTCATAGACATGAGAGAGTTGGTAGGACCCCTCGTCTCTGATCATAGACGAGTCATTCAGTGCTTTGATGTTATTGGTTGCCCAGCAGGAAGGACATCTGGCCTGTACCACCTGCTATAGCAGTACCAAGAGTTTCTGCCTTAGGGAACTGGCCTAGCCTGGACTAACTCTGATTAAGTAGGCTGGTGTTTAATGAAAGCCGAATTTGTGTCTGTGTCTGAAATAATAAATTTTATTCGACATTTGTTCAGCTGACACTATTTATCTGATTTTGATCAGAATGCAGCATTTAGTTTTAAAAAATCTTAACAGAAATATGTTGAGAAGCTATATGCACTCTGAGCCAAAAACATGCACGCATGCTGACTTTGTAAAACTTTGACAGAGTTTAATATTTTTTCACGGTTGCACTCTGAGATGAACTGCAGAAGAAGCGGGAGTAAAATACATTGCCACACTACCTTGTGAAACTTAGAGTGTTTAAATGCACAACTATTTATTGATATTAGCCAGAATAATCACATTCAATGAATGTTTCGTTTTAGTTTCACAAGAAGACTGTGTAGCTGTTTTATTTTGACTCACAGTGTATGTAGTAATTTATATTTGAACTTGAAGACTTTTGTGTATTAACATGGCATCTTATTCAGCATGCTTGAGATGTTATAAAAAATTACCTTATATCAAGACCTTTCTGTGTCGTTAAGAAATTTTGGTTTAATAGAAATTCAGCTGCAGAGTGAATTCATTGTGTTGTATATCTGTGTGTGTTTAGTCAGAGCCTGTGACTTGGTCTTCATCATGTGACTTGATGAGTATACAGGTGCCAGCATCATCAGGCACTGAGCACACAGAACAGACTAACACAGCTGCCAGTGTTATGTCTGTGACAGACAAGGTGGTTAACCCAGACGAGCTCTTGTCCCACCTAGAGGCGGTGTATGAGCAACTCGATAGTAAGATGTCGTTGTTATGTCTGCTACGTTACTGTTAATGCATTACCATAGTACCCGTAGTTATGGCTAGATAAAGTTATTGTGAGATAAAGTTTACTCAAAACAGTTTAGTACTAATTCTGTACTTGCTTACTTACTCACAGCAATGCTTTGTGACGACACCACTTTGTCATATTGTGTTTATGTGTAGTGTTCTCTGTTTTAATGGTTTTAATCGTTTTAGTGGTTTAATATGGGCGGAATAACGAAGGATGATCACTGTTTGATTAAAACCATTAAAACAGAAAACAATATGCATAAACACAGTATGACGTAATAGTGTATAACAGTATGACGTATTGCTGTGAATAAGTAAGCAAGTATGGAATAAGTACTAAACTGTTTTAAGTAAACTTTAAAATGTGTCATTGCTGTTGTCAGTCAACCTGTGACAAATCTTCTGCAGCACAGCAGCAATCCTAGACACTTGGTTTACGTGGAGTTTGTCTGGCAGAAATAATAAGCTGGTTAAACAAAAAAAACGAAAGTAACAGTTAGTGATCGTTGTAGTTTTTTAGCAGTAAGAAATTTTATGTTGTTGCAATGTTTTAAGGCCTACAGAAAGATACAGAGAGGAAGGAACATTGGCGAGATGGAATTGTGGACATTCTGATGCAGAAAAACAGGATTTCCAGAGAAAATCGATCACTTCTTGTTAAGCTTTGCAAAGAAAAATCCAAATTACAGAGGTACGTTTGACTGCATGTTTCCTGTTGTTTGTATTTCTAAGTCATCAGTGTGCATAAAATTCTGTCTGCATTTTAGCACATTGCTGGGGAGTACACACCGCAGCTGAGTTGCTGCGAGTATGATGTTGCACATATGCACATACATTTGTGATGGTTCTACTTCAGTGGTTGATTCATAAATGGTTCCTGGGTTTTATAGCTGCAGAGTTTGTTTGTGCTGCTGAGTTCCCTGCTGCACTTACTGAATTGAAAGGGTCAGAACAATAACCTGATACATCCACATTTCTAGTTTCGTGAAAGGGTTTGAAGTATCCGCAAGGAATTTATTAGTTATTCTCACCTTTCGATATTTGCAGATTTAATATTTTAATGCTGAGAGATGGCATTTTGTGTGTGCAGCTTTCATAAAATCCCTAATCTAATCTCAGACCCTATCAGTTTACTGTGTTACTGCGTAATTGTATCTCGGGAATAGAAATTGACACGCTTACGCTGTCACCAAGCAGTATAGTTTGGTATACCAGCCAAGGGGCGGTGACGCTCTGCGGCTAGGAAGGTAACCGTAGGTCTGGCGTCACACCGGCCATGCGTCACAGACTCAGTGGTCTATCCACCTACGGGCTCAACGGCCACAGGCAGGGAGATGAGCACCCCGCCTACACTCTGGATGGGGCATGGCACCCTTTACCCTTTACCTTTACAATGTTGCGTTATCTGCAGCAGGTTTGTCCAGTCTAAATTATGGTGATTTAAGACACTGATTTTAGTCACAGTTAAAATAAGTAGATTTCTGGCAAATAAATTGTATGATTTTAAGTCATAAAAACTGTTTTGGTCTGATTATTTTCTGTACATAACATTAAACACAAGCACGTATGCTGTTTGAAAGTTTCATCAAATTCAACTGTCTGTATTATGTTTTTGATATGAAATAGCACCTTGTTGAATGTGCAGAACAGACAGAAGTTCACAATTTAAATCAGTTGATTTTTTTGTCACAAATTGATACACTTACTTTTTGCTCAGCAAGAGTGTAACCAGAAATAGCAGAAGCATCGCAGCCATGTTGTTTATGTGATTGAGCAGACCATTTTCAAAAATTGGTAAAACCTTGTGCAAAAATACGAATTTTAAAAAAGAATAAAAAATCTGATTTAGATCAAAAAGTCTGATTTTTTATTTTTTTAAATCATGATTTTTCCAACCCTGCACTCAGTGACGTAAGATACTGATTGGAAAAACCCATAGGCATAACGTTACCAGTCCTGTCTTTTGTTGTTTGTTTTACTTTCTATTTTGTGTTTGTTTCTGCAGTCGGCTTGAGAGTTTAAAGAACTGTGGCAAGTTACAGAACGACAGAAACTCGACCACTCAGTTTACCAAACTGTTGGATTCACTTCTGGAGAGTGAATCAGACCAGCCTCCTCAGTTGCAGGACAAATGCAGATCTGTGATAAGAGATTCGTGTGCACTTACACCATCGTCGTCATCAGTCCAGTTACCGGCTCTCTCGGCACTGAAGTGTTACAGCAAACCCAGTCATTTGGCTGGTGTGTTACCACTGCCAGTCCAGAATTTGAACCTGGAGATAGTGGATTCAAGTGACGCGTTAGTGTCGCAGTGCAGTGTCAGTGATGTCACTGCCCTGCATACCTGTACCTGTAGTACTTCGTCTTTCGTGGATGTCACAACACCTGGATCGGTCGCTAGTGATGTTCCACTGTTGTGTACAGAAACCGCCAGCTTGCCATCTTCTCAACAGCAAGTGCCAGTGTCTGTCACGACGTTAGCTCAGAGATTGCCAAGTGTGTCCAATGCTTCACAGACTTCTGTGTTATTATATTCCAGTCAGCACTCTACAGCGTTGATGCCAGCAAATGGCTTGGTAATTTCCGTAACTGCCGGTGGCCCCGTTATTAAAACTTCATCTGCACAGACCCAAAGACTTGACCCTCGAGCACTGGACACTTCAAAGAGAGCGGTCACAGTTGCTCCAAGCACATCTGTAACCACTAGTAATATTCTGTCATCTGTCAGAACACGCAGTGGACAATTTGTCCACCTGACGATTCCACCGATGTTGAATTTGACTGGTACAAACATACAGATACGTCAGTTTGTGTCAATTCCGCCACGTACGATAACGTCTGGTGGTGGTCTACCGGTTTGCTCAGGAACTGGTATTTCATCTGTCGCATGCAGCGCGGTCAGTGTTGCATGCTCACGTCCATGTGAGACATGCACTGTGACAACTGCTGACACTTCATTGATGTCTGATAGCATGGTGCCAAGTCTGATGCAACAAAGTGCCGTACCATTTCAGTGGTTTCATTCGCCACCTGAACTTCAGTGTACACCAGTTAGTTGCACTCGTGTAACTTCAGATACACTGTCGGCTAAGGTGACGTCTTGTGATTCAGTCTGTTGTCCTGGTATGGTTGCTGAGGTTGCAGCTGCCTGTAGGACACCACCTGTGTGTCATGATGAGATCACGTGGTTAGATTCTACTGGCTGTGATGCAGATGCTCCACCATTGTCTCTACTGCATGATGGAAATATACCCGACATACCAACACCTGACCCCAGCTGTTCGTCACAGGAATAGAAGACTCGGTTGTTTGTTAGCGTTTCTACTATGAGTCATTAATGTAATTACAGATATGTTACTGCTAATAAGATTATATTTACTTAGTTGTGTAAATAATATTGGATATAGTAACGTCAATGGGCAAAATATAGTAGATGAGAAATTATTATCAAAATGTGTGTGCTAGGCTGTGTGTTTGCATGCTTGTTATTTATTTATGACCATGTAATGCCTCTGTCGACAAATCGTATGGGAATTTTTTGTTTTGTTACTTTTAATATGTGTTTCAGTGTTTAGTGCTTGCAGCCTCTACCTGCTGTGTCTGATATGATGTGTTTAGCAGTCTGTGGATGAAGCTTATACTGCTACTCCTGTCCTGGAGTTGCCTTTGTTTTCAGTCAGTTATTTTATTGCCGCCTACTGGTAGTGTCGATGAGAGTCATGAGTGATAGATTTCAGCAGCGTCCTTAATGCAGCACAGTTGCATATATCATTAGCAACTCTCAGAACTATGACTGAGGCTTGACCTATACAAGAAGGCATGGGCTATACTGGCTGGACATCTCTGAACTCATTTATTTCCTTAAGATCAAATCGATAGTTTCTTATTGCAGTAACGGTTCGTTGCTGTCTCTACGGAGTTAGAGTATTATGTATTGCGGTAACATAGAGACTGTGCAGATGTCATCAGGTGTCATTCAGTAATCAGCTCTTCTTCACTAATAGAACAGTTCTATCAGTGAAGTCATCAGCCTGTGATGCTCATTACTTTGCTATGTTTGGGTCCACTGTCTGTAACAACCTACCTAACTTTTTTATTCAGAAATTTTATTTAGAAATAGAACTTTACTTAGAAATTTTAAAAACTCCTGATTTGCACAGTACTAACAATTATGACATTAGAACATTAGTTTTCTGACCTTTTATCACAGTGTAGCACGGTAGTGCGAAACACTGTTGTAAGAGCAGTTTGAAAATGAATAGGAAAACCCCGATTTTGGACCCCCGTGGGTCCGTAACCCCCGACGCGATCGACTTAAAATTTGGTACGCATAATTACGTCGTGGGTGCCACCCAACATGCAAAAACTTAGAACAATCGGCCCAGCAGGGACCCCCCGGCATAGGGGTGAAATATACCCTAATCGTATAGTTTTTTTTTTAATTTGGTGATTTCTTGCCAAGCTCTAGAGAACAGACGGAGCGACATATCGCCGTCGTTTTTGCACCAAATGACGTGTTTCGCCGGAGATTGATTTCCTAGG
>Ga0209679_1000701_pt1 | contig 12723 bp, 17 predicted proteins | sample WorMetHEROISLAND_4_FD_187408 | JGI IMG/M metagenome (GOLD analysis project Ga0209679, IMG submission 187408) | Marine gutless worms symbiont microbial communities from Max Planck institute for Marine Microbiology, Germany - Olavius sp. 2 HERON... ...
GCGACTAAACGTCCCGGTGTCTACTTGGCACGGCGACTAAATGACCGGCGACTATACGGCGGCGATTAAATGGGGGCGACTAAACGGCGGCGAATAAGTGTCCTGATCCGTACCGTATTACGTTGATGGCGTGAAACGGAAATACAACGGAAACGAAAACGGATATAGTCAAATTTATCAGTTCCCGTTTCAAATTTTTCAGTTTTCGTTTCGTTTCCGTTTTTCGTAATATTTTCGTTTCTGTTTTCGTTTCCATTAACGGAATCAAAATTTTTCCGTTAACGGATATTTCCGTTTCCGTTAACGTAAATCACACTGCACTGAGCACCATGAGGTAATGAGCTACGATATAGAAGGAGAGTTGTGGATGTTGAGTGTTGTGTGTTTTGTGTGAAGGATGAGGAGGATGTCTATGGAGAGGAAGCACGAGGTGAAGATGATGCCGATGATGACGACGACGAAGGCCAAGAGGCCGAAGTTGTAGCCACACTTCGAGCTAATGTACTGCTTGTCAGATTTACCTTTCACACAGCATATAACACACTTTTTTGTACAAAATACTTTGCCAGCATCAACTTGTGATACCAGTCCGTCTGTATTTACAGACTGAGGACTAAGAATGTGGTCTCAAGACCATGGTCTTGGTCTCGAGATCGGTCCAACACAGAAAATTGTGGTCTCGGTCTTGGTCTCGAAGTCTACGCTCTTGGTCTTGGTCTCACACATTTGGTCTTGGCAGTCTGTAGCTGATCTTGGTGTGCTACGTGCAGTTTTAGTTTGGAACTTGAAGTTTCGTCATCACAATTTAATTAATACAACGCTCACGCTGTGCTCGAAACTTACTGGCTGAACAGCTAAAAATGCAAGGTTCTACTTAACAAACACTGGAATCATCGGCCTTGATCTCAGTCGTGGTCTCAAGTTCTTGGTCTTGGCCTTGATCGTGGTCTCGAGTTCTTGACCTTGGTCTCGATCATGGTCTTGACTTCTTGGTCTTTGTCTTGATGGTGGTCTTGAATTCTTGGTCTTGGTCTGGATTGTGGTCTCGAGTTTTTGGCCTTGGTCTCGATCATGGTCTCGAGTTCTTGGTCTTGGTCTGGATCATGGTTTTGACTTCTTGGTCTTGGTCTCGATCGTGGTCTCGAGTTCTTGGTCTTGATCTCGAGTTCTTGGTCTTGGTCTAGATTGTGGTCTGGAGTTCTTGGCCTTGGTCTCGATCGAGGTCTTGAGTTCTTGGTCTGAATCATGGTCTTGAGATCTCGTTCGTGGTCTCGAGTTCTTGGTCTTGGTGTAGATCTTGGTCTTGAGTTCTTGGCCTTGGTCTGGATCGTGGTCTCTAGTTTTTGGTCTTGGTCTTGATTGTGGTCTCAAGTTCTTGGCCTTGGTCTCGATCGAGGTCTTGAGTTCTTGGTCTTGGTCTGGATCGTGGTCTTGAGTTCTTGGTTTTGAGATTTTGGTCTTGTTTATGTCAGTGCTAAGGACCTTTCTCTGATAGTGTTTTTTTGGGTTTGTGTGTGTATTTGGAGTTGAGGTTGTGATTACAGTGACAACACTTGAGTGATGTTTATTTCAACAGTTGGCTGGCGGTGAGGACGTACTAGGCAAGTCTGACAGAGGTCTTCATCCTCATGACATTGACGCATTCTGGCTGCAGCGTAAACTCAGCAAGCATTATGACGACCCGATGTTAGCACAGACAAGAGCTGGAGAAGTGCTTGCTATACTGAAGGTAGGTTCTGTGCTCTGATGAAACGTAGTGTGTGTTGGCAGTTTTTATATCGGCCTAAGCCGATACATTGCAATTACCAATTTGTCCATTATAGCGGTTTTTGTCGAATATCTCCGTCAATTCTGTGTCTGCTCTTTCCAATACGTCGCAATGCACGTCTACATCTACGCGCGTAGGCCGATACTTTGCACTGGGCAACACTTGCCCTGTGCAGCTTTTTCTAGTTTTAGCTTGCTTTTGTTAGTGATTCAATGATGTTGATTTTGTCAGCAGGAAGTGTAATTTAACTGTTTATTTTACTCCAATTTCCAATCGAGGTGGGCAGTCTATGCAGCCCATAAGACTTAGGCCGCAACAACATGGGTCCATCAGCCGTCCCCAGAAAGTTCCCAGTAAATACTGGGTACTAAAAGTCATAGTAGGAACAGCAAAGAGCACAATTATCCCTGCTCACATGAATAAATCGCTGATCGGATCACACTGCTCCGACCAAGCAATTACTCGTCCCCTAAAGAAAAGGTGTACCACCAGGTTCAGCAAAGGATCCATGGGATCCAGAGACTCCCACAGGCAACTGCCGAAGCAGAGCCTGCCATATCAATCGCCAGGCCAGTTACTCCAACAAACTTCCAAAGTTTTTTTGGTTTGATAGACGTAAAGCAGCAGTGAAGTTAGTAAGCCAGTGACAAATGATTTGATGGCATGAGGACTTCAAAGTTGTAGCTTAGTAGTAATTCATCACTCTTACATATTATTGTGTTTGTGCAATTATTTCTTCTCATTTGTTTGTCTAAATTTGCTGTAAACTGTGTCTTATTTACCATGTGAAGGAGGCGACTGATGATCGTGAAGCTGAGAATAAACTGGTCGTGCTGCTTGGCTTCAACCAGTTTGACTTCATTCGTGTTCTGCGGCAGCATCGACAAATGAGTGAGTTACAGCTTTATTAAGTCTCTGTTTCACTGTATTGCTGTGTGTCACTGTCACTGTCAGTATTTGCATTGAAATCAGTTCGTGGGCACAGTCAGTACTTGAATTAATCTAGTCGTGTTGTTATAATGGTTGGAGTGTAAAATACACTTATGCCCGGTTTTTGAAACTTGAGTTATCCCGAGAATCTCGAGTTATCCCTGGAACAAGAAACAGCAGCATTTTGGCAACAGCAGATCTCGGGTTATCCTCGAAATAACTCACCCAAAGTTACCCCGGCATTATCGGCGGGATAAACTCGGAATAAACTCCGGACAAGAATAATGGCCGCTCACTTAAACAACGATGATAACGATTTGTGGCAAGTGGCTGAGTCGTATGTGGACTTATTCTCACCAAGGCGTCATGTGAATCTGTTAGCAGATTTGGATGAAGTCGAGTTTTGCACACGATTTCAGAATTCAGAATAAACCATTTGGTATTCATGACAATAAGTTCCATATTCATGAATATTCATGTCTATGCTAAGCTAGCTGGTCATGATGTAACGTAAGGAAATCATGCGAAACGATGAACAACCTACGTCAGGTCACGTGGCCGTGTTGACCAATCAGATGCTTGTTTACATACACCGCCAAGTTGTCCCGAGAATAGTTATCCGGAGAATAGAAAGCATTTCTAAAACGCCAACACTTAGCTCGAGGATAAACCTCGGAATATCCTCTGATCTCGGAATAACTAATCAGAGTTTATCCTTTGTTTCTAAAACCGGGCATTAGTTTATTGTTAAGCACGCGATACAGGTTATCGTGCAGTTAGCCACTGTTGCTGTGTGTGTAGTTTTATATTGCACTCTGCTGGCTCAAGCACAGAGCGACGCCGACAGACAGAAGATCGTCAAGCAGATGGAGTCGGATGCTGAGCTGCTCTCAATCCTGCATCAGCTGCAAGAGACTGACAAGGAAGATATTGTACATGAGGAGAGAGAACGCCGCCAGGCAGCTCGGAAGTCGCGAGTTGAGATGGATCTTGATGCCATGGACACTGATGATGCTGGCGTATGAACCTATCTGTCATTACTTCTAATAACACTGCTGTACTGTAGCAGTAACACTGTTGCTTACGTGTAGCTGACTTGCACTGTTGGTTTTGTATCAGGAAGAACGTCTTGTGTGTGAACATTCGCTGCAGTAATGGTTTTCTTAAGGTAATATTTGTGAGCCCTCAACTTGACCTATGGCAACTGTGGTGGCCAGATAAACACAACAACCATGTCTGTAAGATATAGTGTGTGATGCAATAACGTGTTATGTTAAAAAAGAGAACAAAAAGTACAGAAATTACAGTTGGTTTTGTTTAATTTGTGCAAATCATCTTGAGATGTAGTTACGGTGTATGTACAGTGAATTTTGTTTTGCTTTCATGAGGCTGTCAATGAACAGTTTTCAGTCAGTTGATCAACACGAGTCGGAGTCTCGTTGATATGATGCTCACAATGAAATGGCAGTTGTGTCCTGTTGATTCATTAATACTGTATTTCATGTTTTTGATCTGTGCACTGTGCAGGCATTGGAATCAATGAACATTATTGACATCGACGATCTGGTTTTTGCGCAAGGATCTCACTTCATGGCCAACAAGAAATGCCAATTGCCCGAAGGATCATTCAGAAAACAGAAGAAAGGTACTGCAGCTTTGTATTGGTTGTGCACAGTGTTCCTCTCTATCACTATCTTCCCTCCGCATCTTACCTTTGATCTTTCTCCATCGTGGTTCTGTACAAATTCTATTATTACTACTATTGTTATTATTGTTATTATTATGACAAGCACATCATGTTTCAACACGTATTCTCTTGGCATTTGTTTAAGAACCAATTATATAATGCCATTCAAAAGTTTAGTCTACTCAACTCGCGAATTTGAGTAGATTGAACGTAAAAACCATTGCATGGAACCCAAAACGCCACTCGACTCGAGTCTACTCAAAATTTGAGTGGCCAGTTTCGCCACGCAAATCTCCACTCAGCTTAGAAAAGTGGCAGATGATTAAGCAATAATTCGCGGCGAAAGTGACAAATTAAGCAACAAACTCACCCACTTGAAGTTCAAGAAGCAATTCCGGCTGTCGAAAACAACGTTCAGAAGCTGCTTGAACAGATAATATTTTAATTATCAATATATGCAGGCATTACAGACGACAACACTTCACCATAATGCACAGCCGTGATTGTTAATGAATAGCAAATTTACACCCATTTTGCGGACTGCGTAATGTATGAAATGATGAATGAAGTGATGTAATGGCTAAACATGCTGCTTCGATTTTGGGACTAGATTTTGGCAGATACGGTCAGCTTGTGTTCAATAACTCGTAAAGTGTACATTGCCAAAAATTCGCCAAGAAAAGGCACATCTTTGGCATGTCCTCTATTGGATGGCATCAGTCCGATCGTCAAAACACATCCACTGGGTGACATGGAGACCACCCCTTTTTGGGTCGTCGCCTTACATACGCATCATGAAAATTTGTTATGTCTATGATGCATGGTATTGGCCCCATGAAACATAGGAAAAGTGGAATTTCGATTGAAATTGAAAATAAGCAATGCAGTAATTCTCAAACAGGTGGATCGGGTTTTGTAGCTATTCAGGTGGTAGGTGTATTGGATCACTCCGTACGTCCTGGGACTCTTCGGCATGAGCCAATTTTAGATCCAGAGGAGTGATAGATGAGAAGAAGAATGTTATTACATTCTAGAGGGGTGTTAAATTAAGGAATTAAGTTAGTTATAGTTCCATTACATCATCGGATGTTCCAACGATTTTAGGGAGGGGAGGCAGGTGACTGGATGAGTCCATTATAACTTGCAGGGAAAGTCGGAGTAGAATTGCCAGTTTGGAGGATGTTTTAGCTATTGCTGAGAAACGTAGGTCCCAGTTAGTATTGGGAACCCTATCTCACATTATTATTATTATTTCAGTATTGCACGTTGAACTATGTGGCTTCTCGCCGACAATTGCAGTGGGTTTGGTGGTTTCACTGCAGTTTCTGTTTTATATTATTTTCAAGTTTTGTTCTCTGTGTGAATTTAATAAAAGTTACGATGGTGTTAAATACTTATTGTATTAATGTGTGACATAAAATTGTAAAATTGTTTGGAGTTATAATTTTGTTTTGATGTTGTTAGTACAATGTTGTTATTTTTAATGTTGTTGTTAGCCTTTAAACCGGAAATCTCAAATTCCACTGGATATGTGGGCCTTATATTATTTTATAAATGACAAAATACAGCAGTAAATTTAAACAACAGGTTAAACTACAATTGTGACTTTTCAAAAAATGTTTTGGTGAGTCTGATCTACTGATTGTCATAAGAAGCTATTTCAGATGTTCCTTAATTCTGGCTGTGTAGTTGACAGTGTTTGTGGATGAATTTTTGCTGGTTCAGGTAAGTTGCTGCATGTCACAGATAATGCCTTATTGAGACTCTTGCTGCAAAATAAGCCATCAGTTCAGTGCCGTGAGTTGTGAACTAAAGATGGATTGTGTGTGATGTTTGCTGAAGGTTACGAGGAAGTCCACGTGCCGCATTTGAAACCAAAGCCGTTTGAGTCAAATGAGGTTCTTTTGCCAGATTGCTTTCAACTGAGTGTTTCATGCGTTCTGTGTATTGTTCATGTTGTAGTTAACTGCGGTCACCTGTATTTGATACACATGTTGATGAAGTCCTCAGATATGTAGCATGTTGAAAATGCAGAAAAATTTAACTGTCGGCTGTTTTTCCTTGAAATTCAGTGCCAGTTATTTATTTGACAGCTGCATTTCATAAAAACCACTAATTATCACAAATATATGTAAACCCTTCTCAGCCATTGAGTGATGATAGAATCATAGAACTGAACTAATTCTGTTATTATGAGCTCTTTATTTTAGCAGACTGAGTTTGTCGTGTAATCTGACAGTTTATAGTGAAGTTCGTTAACTCATTCTAAATACATTTTTATTGTTTCATTGTATGCAGTTTAGACATGCTGACCGTAAAGCTGATGCTGAGTGAGTCAAGCTATTTATTGTGATGGAGTTTGAGGGATCTACACAGTGATGCATAATTACTGGAATGTCAAACCTTTGTTACCATGCTGTATTTCCGTATAAAAATGCCTACGACTAAGCATGAGATAATGCTGCATGCAGTGTCACTAAAGGGTCGATCAAGGACGTCGACGAGCTGCGTTCATGTATCCTGACAGCGTGGGACGAACTGGATCGGTGCATTATTGATATGGCAGTCAGGCAGTGGTGCACGCATCTTCGTGCGTGTGTTAAAGCGAAAGGCGGACACTTTAAACACAAACTGAGCCAGTAGTTTAGAATGTTGTTGTTGGTTATAACAGCACATAGTCTACCAGACATGTCTGCTAAATTTTATCGATTTTTGTCTATTTGTTAAAGGCTATACAATGAAAACTAAGGCTTCCGGTAATTATGCCATACCATGTAGACTGAGGGCATATCTGAAGAAGGCTTGGTGGGATTGAGTCAGGGAAGATGGGATGAAGCCTGTTCCATGAGAATGCCAGGATCAGTGGAGAATCAGTGAGGGAACTGGCTAACCCAAGTTCACCTGGAAAATAGTCATTAAAATGGTGTGGGTGGGAGTGTTCGTGTGCATATGTGTGCATGTTTCATATCGTACACATTAGCTAGAGGTTAGTTGTGTCCTGTAGAGTCATATATTAGCTGATGACTGTTGTCTTGTCGCTGACACTCGTGAGTGACGACTACCTCCACAGAGAGCCGGATATGCGTCGTTACCCGACCCACAGCACCTTTGGTGACAAGAGCTTTTGCAGCTGCCAGTCCTGGGCTATGTAACAGTTTACCGCTACATCTTAGAGATGCTGACTTACCATACAGTCGGTTCCGGTGGTCACTAAAGACATTTTTGTTTGGATAGTGGGACCATGGCGCAGTGCAAACTATTTTAACTGCGCCTTCTAGAAATAATCTTACTTACTTACTTATATTTAGTGTTGCTGCTGTTGTGTCCGAGTAGCTGTCTGTATTTGGTTCGTGTACAGTCTCTGGTGGCCATTGACAAGTTGCCGAAGTATGCCCAGGCAGCGTTTGATGGGTTCAAGACGCTGAATCGTATACAGAGTCGGTTGAGCAAGTCTGCGATTGAAAGTGATGAGAACCTTTTGCTGTGTGCACCGACTGTAAGTTGCTATCAGAGCTGATGTATATCTTCGTTGTGATGTTGGAACAGGGTGGCCACAAACCTGGAATATTCAGTGATTTCTCAGAACATGATAACTCAGGGAATTCTGCAAATTCTGTGCAACCTCAGGGAAAAATTGGAACAAACAAAGTATTTTAGTTGACTGGGTAAACAGGAGCATCATGACCCTTGATGAAGGTCATTATTACATTTACTTTTTGTTGCGATAACCTATGGAAAAGTAAGTTTATGGCTCTGGAAAAGCCTGGAAAACTCAGGGAATTTTTTTCTCCTACTTTGTGGCCACACTGTGGAAGCGATGGTGATGGAGATTGAAGGATCTCGATAGAGAGGAGGCCCAATGGGATTGTGTCGAGGAAGATATGAGAAGTTTTGAGCTCCTCTGAGAGGATGCTTAGATTGGGGACCAGTAGAGATTGAGAATCGGGGACAATTAGCTAATTCCGTGTTTACCTGAAAATGGCTGATAAAATGGTGTGTAAAATACGGTTGTATTTTTTCGTAAATTCAGTATTTGGGGAAATTTACTGGAAATATTAGTGACAGCCTTGGGACCATTATGGATCTCAGTGGTAATGTGCATGCAGAATGAGCTGGACTTTATTACAGATCACACGTGTAGTCCGTGTTGTCGTAAAACTTTTTTCCAGCTCTCTGCGTATAGTTTTCTTAACTAGAGCCAGTTTGTTTGTTTTGTGGTACATGGTTGGCCATCATGTGTACATGTGTGAAGGGAGCTGGTAAGACGAACGTAGCACTGCTGACAATGCTGCGAGAGATTGGTAAACACATCAACCAGGACGGAACAATCAACACTGAGGAATTCAAGATAATCTATGTTGCACCAATGAGGTCACTCGTACAAGAAATGGTTGGCAACTTTCGCAAGGCAGGTTTTTCATGTCTTTTCTCCAGTGAGTTTGTCAACTAATTGTAAATACTTTTGAAAATTTGAAAGTTTCTGGTAGATAACAACAGCATTGCTTCTCAAGCCTGCTCTCCATTTCTGATTCGACCATGTGTTTTTGACATCCGTTTAACTCTATTTAGATATTTGTTAAAGTTAATCCTTAATTTATGACTGGAAATTATGCCCAAGAAATTACCAGTGTTAGTTTGTAAATGCAGAATGCGTGACAGAAAAATAACACCACTTTTTCTTGTGGTATCCTCAAAGGTTAAAGATACACCGACTTTGTTGGTTGAGACTAATGTAATAATTGTCGAGGGAAGTCTCTATCATAAAATTAACAAAACAATAAACAGTTTGCTGTTAATGATGCATAAAAGCTGTATTTGTTTGTGCAGCGTCTGAGCTCGTATGGCATTCAAGTGGATGAGCTGACAGGCGATCACCAGTTGAACAAGGAGCAGATAATGGCAACGCAGGTCATTGTTTGCACGCCGGAGAAATGGGACATCATCACGCGCAAGGGTGGAGAACGCACATACACACAGCTTGTGCGGCTCATGATCTTCGTGAGTTGTTGTTCTTTTGTTGGCTTCATGGGGCACTCCAGGACTGAGCTAGACAGCATTCAGAGAATGCATATCTACACCAATGGTGATAAGCAGTTATTCTGTACGGTATTGGCTTTCTCCACTGCAGTTCACATCAGCAAATTAGCAGGATTTACCATAACTGTTAATTCCACTGCAGACATACAGGTCATGCTCATGGTGCAAAAGAGAAATAGCATTATAGATTCCTCGCAAAATCTAACCTATCGTTTCTTGTCCCATTGGCTGCCTTTTTCCGAAAGTGTCACAAAATTTGTTCATGACCTTTTTGATTGTTCACGATAAGGGGTGAAATGATTTGACAAACAGACCAGTGAAGCAACAAACTGGTGGAAAAGATATCCTCTCAACATTACTGATTTTGTTGCGTACTGTATATCCACCGCAGTCCGCACTCTATATTGAATCGCAGTTTCTTGCTGTTGCTTTATTACTGATTCTTAGATTGTGTCATAGTATGTTATGCACTGTGGTGTATTAATGCTCTTGCTCAGTCTTATCTGCATTTGTTTAATGTAGGATGAAATTCATCTACTGCATGATGATAGAGGTCCAGTGTTGGAGGCACTAGTAGCAAGGTATTGCTAATGCTGGTTGTTATTGTACCTGCAATATTGTAAGTAGTTTGTTTAGTTTTTTTCTGGTTAATTTGCGTAATGACTTCATTCAAACAGATTGGTGATTTTGAGGTCAGTCCAGACTGCAGAGATGATATAAACAGGATGTGAGATTCTGACTGCACATATACACCATAATCTCTTGAAGCCAGCTGACTGTTGTGAATTGAGTGGAATACGTGCATTATACATTATATGTAACTAAGTGACTATTCCGATTCTGATGTGTGGCAGGGCAGATATAACTGCCCCATAGGCTTAGAACGCAGGTTGGGCCCATCAGCCATCCCCTGAAGTTCCGCGGTTATAACCGGGTGCTATTACGGCTTCTGAGTGAATCTGTGAGATTTCTTTATAAATCTCTCCAGATCCCTGACTGTTGCGTGGTCAGTGTCTGCCGGGTGTAAATATGAAGTGACTAACTACGAGGTGCCTGTTTTCAAACTGCAGCTATAAATTTTATAACTTGTTTGTTTCTTGCAGGACAATTCGTAACATCGAGACAACACAGGAGGATGTGCGGTTGGTGGCGCTGTCCGCAACCCTGCCCAACTATCGTGATGTTGCCAGATTTCTGCGTGTCGACCTAGACCGCGGTCTCTTCTTCTTTGACAACTCGTTTCGGCCTGTTCCACTGGAGCAGCAGTATGTCGGCATAACCGAGAAGAAAGCCGTGAAGAGGTTTCAAGTAATGAATGAAATTGTTTACGACAAAGTGATGCAACATGCCGGCAAGAATCAGGTTGGCTGGCCTGTATAGTTGTTATATTCTTGAATTTTGTTACGTGTAATAGCCGTCAAGTGTGTTAGACGTGATACAGTTAAACCAGGTATTAATTTTGTTAGTTGGTGGCAGTTTGGCTTAGTGACAACATGTTAAGATAAGATATATTTATTGATGCAACCATGAATGGTTAAAATTATACAATGCAACAAGTAGAGCAGTCAGTTACTTAATTACACTGTAACAAACCCCAAAATTACAAACTAATATCTCTAAAACTTCTTAGAAATGCAGTGTGGTACAAAATCTTGACCGTAACGAGTAGTTCTGCTAAGTGGAAGCTAATACAGGAATGTAGGCTGCAAAACAATTTGACTATGGAACACTTTAATAGGGGTAATAAGTAATGGAGTGAATGTTTAGGATCTTTAATTTCTCTGAATAAGTTTTTTTGTGATCAAATCATGACGGTAGTCCAAACGGTCTAGGCAAGATTTATTCAGTGCTTCACTGTATGAAAAATGTGGGCACATCAGCTCAGTTGCTCTATGTCAAGTGGGGCAGGGTCAGTACTGAGATGGGTGATTGTGCCTGGGTGTACCGTCTCAGTATTTAGCCATCTAGGCATAATGAGTACTGGCGATGGTTACAGCCACTGCTAGAGAAGAAAATGGCAAGTTCTGCATAACAGTAGGCCCCATTACTGGGACTGTTGGCATACTAACATAGTTGCTTAATAGAGTTGGCCACCCAGCCAACTTGGGTTGTATGTTAGCTTAATTGGATTCCACCCTCGCCAGTTCAGAATATCGCAAAGGGGATGAGCTCCCACACAATGGACCTTACACCGCGTTTACATACACGGATTTTTCTTACGAGTCCTTACGGATGGCCAACTCGTAGTCAATTGCAAGCATCCGTAAATAACTCGCTGGTATCCGTAAATAACTCGTCACAACTCGCAGACACTCTTAAGGATCCGTGAAAGGAGTTGCCAATTTTTTGACATGTCAAAAATCTTCTTACGATTGTCCACGGATTGATTTTTTCCGTAAATAACTCGTAACAAACCGTAAATATCGTAAACCGTTCGCAACAACACGTAACCACCCGTAAACTGCTCGCAAGAATCCGTAAATGCCTCGTAACAATATCTGGTAGCTGCTGGGCCTCTTCCTCTTCCCTCTAGGCTAGTTGAAGGAGCAATTGTGGAAACTGTTGATATAACTGCAATCTGTTTCTCTCATATGTCATGTTGTATCTCTTGATGTCAGTTGTCGAATGATGATACAGATTTGCAGGATTTTTATATATACTTTTGCGAAAAATCGTAAGAACTCGTAAATACTCGTAACTAATCGTAACAACACGTAAACAGGTCATGACTAACACGTAAAACTTCGATGAATCGTAACTTTCCGTAATGTACTCGTAACAATCCGCAAAAAGCTCGTAAAATGCCCGTAAGTTGCTCGTAGTTATCCGTGACAACTCGTAACAAATCGTGTAATATTGCCGTAAATGCATCGTAATAACTCGTAATAATCCGTAGTAAACCCTAAGTAGCTCGTAATAGCACGCAACAACTCTTAAATCGCTCGTAAAAAGTGGCCAAATCGTAGGATCCGTGTACGTTTTAAGAATTGTGAGATCTGTAAGGACTCGTAAGAAAAATCCGTGTATGTGAACGGGCTTTTGGTCTGTGTGGAAATATTTTTCTTTTTCTTTAATTTTGTTGTATTTAACTATTTTGTTGTTCTGTGATATATACGATACTGTTTTGATATAGTTTGTCTGTGTCTGTCAGATGTTAGTATATCAACATGGGGGGTAATTACAAAAAAATCTTAAGATTATCTTACGATGTGATAATAACTTACGATAATCGTAAGTCAAACTTGCGATAATGTTAAGATGTTGCTAATTACAAAAACATCTTATAAGATGTTTTTGTAAT
>Ga0209679_1000703_pt1 | contig 12700 bp, 8 predicted proteins | sample WorMetHEROISLAND_4_FD_187408 | JGI IMG/M metagenome (GOLD analysis project Ga0209679, IMG submission 187408) | Marine gutless worms symbiont microbial communities from Max Planck institute for Marine Microbiology, Germany - Olavius sp. 2 HERON... ...
GTAGTTTGTGGATATTTGTGGCCGAAGTGCCATATAGCAGTCAGTTGGCGTAGTCAAGACGTGACTGCACTATGGCAGCCGCGTAGTCTCAGGTGAGAGTTGACCGTGAACTGCATGAAGGCAATGCGATGGTTACAGAGAATACAGGGTGGCCACAAACCTGGAAAGCCTGGAATACTCAGGGATTTCTCTGAACATGGAAAACTCAGGGAATTCTGTGCAACCTCGGGGAAAAATTGTAACAAACGAAGTATTTTAGTTCGTCATTCAAATATTTGTAAAACAGCTGTTGACTGGATAAAGAGATCATTAGGATGTCAGGGAGTAACGACCCTGCCCTTGATGAAAGTCATTATTACATTTACTTTCTGTTGTGATAACCTATGAAAAAGTAAGTTTATGGCTGTGGAAAAGCCTGGAAAACTCGGGGAATTTTTTTCTCCTACTTTGTGGCCACCCTGGAAGTTCTTTTGCTGTGGGGTGGATGGAGGAGTGACTGTTGGTAATATTGTTACTGGTGACTGGTGACTGTCTGCAGTGAACGTGTTGATGCTTCATCATTACCCAGGCTCCAAGCTTCATTTTAGTAGCTACAGAGCATAGGCGCCGACTTACGGGGTGCCGTGGGTGCCAGCGTACCCATAGGTAAAGGGTCGATGGGTACATGCACCCGGAGGAAAAACTGTCAAAAACACAGTTAGAAAAAATGCATACACTGTGGTCAATTGATTCTCAGGAACATTAGGAAAATTAGTGTCACCAGATGTCAGATTTTAAGACTAAAATGCACCAAATTCGATTTTCGCTGGGACTCCACCCAAGACCCCGCTGGGGGAAGCTGACAGTGATTTCCCAGACTCCCTAGCTGTATTTAAGGGGCCTATTTCTAAGGGGAGGGAGGGGGAAAGGGGGGAGAAAGGAAAGGGAAGGGGGAGGAGAGGAGAGGGAAGGGAGAGAGGGGATGGGAAGGGAAGGGAGGGGAAAGGATGGAGGAGAGGGAGATGGGAACATGCACCCATTGCGATTTTCGAAAGTCGGCGCCTATGCTACAGAGTGATCATTCTTTAGCCTTTCATCAGCCAAAGTACAACAAAGCACTAGAAATTTGCCTACTGTGGTTTTACAATGCAGACCAGTCCGAGGTTATTATGTCATTTACAGCATTTTTGATTTTGCATGCAGACTGGTTGTGTGATGTAGTACGATGCTGGAATGTGAACTGTTATCGGAGGAATTTGTATTTATATGACGTCCAGTGATTTCCAGTGTGTGCTGCGTCAGTAACGTGTATAACTGAGTGCATGAAGTACTTTCATAACATTATCAAAACTTTCAAAACCTCTGTTGAATTTAAGAGCATGACTGCAGTGCATGAACTTAACTTACTGTATGTAAAAATGAAACCTCTGGTGTATGGTTAATGCGTGAAATAATGGCTGAAATAATGGCTTGACATTGATTATAGTTAGGGAAGAGAAGCTAGTAGCAGGGTTCCCATGCATCCTGGAAAGTCCTGGATTTTTTCCTGGATTTTCCAGTCCCTGGAAAGTCCTGGAAAATCAGTTTGGTCCTGGAAAGTCGTGGAAATGAAAGCTTAAGGTCCTGGAAAGTACTGGAAAATGAAGATCCTGGATAGTTGATGAATTTACTAGGGGTTCAAAATAAACAACGTGTAGCACTAGCGTAGCACTTGCTTACTTAAATACAACGATGATAAATTTCAAAATATTTGGCAATCCATATGTATTGGATTACACTCTGTATGTATAGTAAGTAACTACTGTTTGTCTTTATATTTAAACGTTGGCGGGTTCCGATGAGGTCCTGGAAAACGTTTTCACGGTCCTGGAAAACTCCTGGAAAAGTCCTGGAATTTTTTTTCATTAAAAGTGTGGGAACCCTGTAGTAGTTACTTCTGATCACCAGCGCTCTCAGCTGTTTAGTTCATTGTGCCTGAAGATTGTTGCAACAACACGTCTGAATTCGTTGCAAGACCCTTTCAGAGTTTCACCATGTCCATAGCGTACATGGATGTATACTGTATGTTCATTCCGAGTTAATTGCTGACTATGTCTTCTCACGTAACCGACTGCTTTGACATTACTAGTATTACCTCTGCCAAGTAGGTTATGTTCTTGCCTTGGTATTGGATATGTTTGTTTTGTGATTGGTTGGTTGGTTGGTTGGTTGGTTTCTTTCTTTGTTTCTCAGCGTCACTACTCAAAACACTTGAGGCAGATTCAGATTATAAGAAATATTTATAAAGGGATAGGACTTGCGATCAGAAACAGTCAGATTTTTAAGGCTGATATGGATGCAGACATTTTTCACTTTGTTTAATATTGAAAAATAGGTAATTACCTAAAACCAGTAGGTCCATAATAATTTCTACATGTAATATGTGTGATCACGAGATGGCGCTATTCACATAATATTTGCGTTGTGCCTGTTGTGATGCCAGCTGCTACAGGGTGGCCACAAACGTGGAATACTTAGGGATTTTCTGAACATGGAAAACTCGAGGAATTCTAGGAGAAGAACTCTGTGCAACCTCTGGGAAAAGTTGTAACAGCCAAACTATTTTTAGTTCGTCATTCAAATATTTGTGTAGAACAGCTGTTGACTGGGTAAACAGGGTCATAAGACCCTTGATGAAGGTCATTATTGCATTTACTTTTTGTTGCGATAACCTATAGAAAAGTAAGTTTATGACTCTGGAAAAGCCTGGAAAACTCAGGGATATTTTATCCTACTTTGTGGCCACCCTATACTAACTGACCGCGCACCTGCACTGGTCAGCCTTGGCAGAGGTTTGCACTCTCTGAGTGCTTTCCAGTTTTCAGTTGTTTGTAGTTGAACTGTCTACCAGTATTTTGACACCACGTGAAGAGTGGAATTACATGCAGCATGTAAGCGAAAGTATTTATATAGCGGTATCAGAGTAGATTTATCGCTGATGTTCATTATTGTCTCTGTATACTTTGTAATGCTGTGCTACTGGCATGCCGGTGGTAATCTGGCGAGAAAGCAAATCGTAATCGTCTTTTAATCAGTTACTGTTATTGTGAACTGAATGAGCTGGTGTCGAAAAGCTCGTGCATATTGTTGTTGTTTTGTTGTCGTTGTCGTTATGAGATCATCACACAAAGTATGTGAAAAGCACACACACATGCAAAAAAACTGACCCACCGGGCACACTTTGGTTTATCGAACGTTTAGGATGTGTTTAAATGTGGTTCAGACGTTTGTGGACGTTTGTAAACCAAATATAAACGTTTATTAAACGCCTGGCGATGTTTTAGAGCACAACGTCGATAGACGTTTACATCGAACGTTTAGTAAACGTTCACGTGTCAACGGAAGATGAACCTAATTACTCTGACAACGTTTGTATTCGAATAGTGACAACTTGACAAGTGGTCATACAGTTGCTTATATATCTCTTGCAAGAATGTCATAGAAAAATATCGGGCGAACGAAAGTTTATGTATAGGCTGGTAGTACTCGGGTGCGCGGGGCGGCGTCACAGCGCGTTGCCGGGCGCCGGATGTAATCGCTCAGGATCAGCGTCCGCTTGGACAGACGCACAGACGGAAGATTAAACGCTTATTGATCTAGGTACTCCGTACTACCAGCATAAAAAGCGCGACTCATAATGACAAGGCAAAGCATCAGTCTTCCGCAGTTCATCTCGGAGTGCAAAAAATAAAAGGTTCGTATTAAATGGTACATTGTACTTTTTATGGACCGCGGTGTATAAACAAAAAACAGCTAGTTATCATATACACCGCTTGTTTAACACCATTTTAGCCTATGTTCAACTATATTCATATTAGCCAGAATAATCTATACACAGTCATACGTTAATTTCGGTTGGTACTCCATCGGGCTACCTTCACTTAAGCCCCCAACAAGGAGCATTCATGCGTGACGTTACAATGTAAACAGTAAAAATATATGTGAACAACTGAAGAGTATGGAACATTGTAATAATCAAAGCCTGCCACATGATGCACAAATATATCTTACTTGTTACTTGTGTGTAGATGGGCTGGATAAGCTTCAGCTTTTAACGCCCACATCGTTTCAGTGATCGTCCAGTTTGTTCTTAAACGTGTTGATGAAGTTGACATAAACAATATCGCTTGGCAATTTGTTCCATGCATCAATCACCCACTGACTAAAGAAATTCTGGTGTACTTGTCGAGTTGACCGTGGCTTAAACAGTTTCAGACCGTGTTCTCTCAGGTTGCTGCGTGCTGAAGGTGTAAAAACTGGTTCTTGTCTATATTCTCCTTGTCAGTCAATATATCTTGAATACCTCTGTCAGATTGCCTCGAAGTCTTCTTTTCTGTAGCGATTTTAACCCAAGAATTTCCAGTCTGTCTCCGTAAGTAATGTCTTTCAATCCATGTACCATCTTTGTTGCTCTTCGTTGGATCTTCTCTCGGCATTTGATGTCTTTTTGCATATATGGAGACCAAGCTTAAATACAAGAATTCCATATGAGGGCTGACGTATATCTTGTAAAGTATCATGAACTCATCCATGCTAAGTAAACCAAAATGTCTATTAATCCACATACATCGTAAGAACTTGAAAGTTCTTTTTTGCAGTGACTAAAACGATATTTTACCGAATCCCTCTGCGATCATTCGTCAGTGATCGTGTCAGTCGTAGCAATGAACTGTCAACTTCTTACGATGTATTTTCGCACGGCATATATATCAACTTTAATTTCGCCAGTATGGCAGCACAATACAAGAATATGTGGGAGGCTTTATTAAAATTGTGTTCCATACTCTTCAGCAGTTAGGCCTATTCACATACATTTTTACTGCTTACGTTTTTAATTGTTATGCCTTAAATGTTTACATCGTGACGTCTCAGGTGAATGTTCCTACTGTCAGCCGAAAATGTCGGACTTCTGACAGGGCGATTTTGATGCCAGCAGACCTTGTCTGTCTTTCTTCGGCCATCCTAGTCGAGCCGACATCAGTCAAGACCATTCCCGAGCTCTTAAGGCCTGCATTTTGGGTCCTCCAAAGGACTGGCGACGTGGAGTCGGTAGACCCAGACAAATTTTGGCCTGGCGACAGCAAGGCGGTGCGCAATGGACAGATCGGCATGGCGACTACTCGTGGAGACGGCTATGTCTCCTACTTAACACGCTCCAGAGAGAGAGAGAGAGAGACCTTGCACCAGTATGCTGGATAGGCGTCACTGTTAGCTTTTACCTCTGTTTTCACGGGCAGTCGGAGCGTCGAATATTTTGTGAGTGACGTGATCACTCGGCCGTAACACAGTTATGCAGATGATTCAGGCAGGTAATCATGAGCCAATTGCTCGTGGGCGCACCTGTCTGTCTGTAGGCCGCGCCGGCGCTGCAGCTTCGCTACGTAGGCGTGTCGAGCCTGCGAGCTGACCGAATGTTGTGGCGTCCATTATAGGCGTGAGACTCATTGCTGCCGTTTTTCCTTGATCAACGCCTCATAAAAGACGTACTGTTTTTTGAATCCCTCTCGTGCAGGCAAGTACAAGTATCGTTTGTCTACGACAGCCTTCAACCAGCATATAACAGCCTATAGTGAGAGAAACAGGAATTATTGACTTGGGCCTTTATCATTAATGCAAAATTCACCGAAGCCACCGATGTTATAGTGACACCAAGAATTAAGCGTACTGCCTACTCTCCAGATGTTTAACTGACATTAGTTTACGTTTCCAGTTATTGTTCGATTAAAACGAAAGTTTTAAAATTATTTAACATGCTGTTAACGCAGTCATGAGATTAGGAGTTCCGACTTTTCAGCATAGCCTACCAGACACGAACTACATAAAAAATAACGAGTCTAGTCTACTCCTTCATTCATTTATTCATTCATTCGGTCATTCATTCATTCATTCATTATTACACTACATGGATAGCATAGCAAAGAAAAATAAAAATAAAATAAATACATATACTATGATATACACATGAATTTTAAAAACATAGAAGACAGATACACGTCCTCTTCTCACACCCCATTTTCATTCTATTACCTATATGCACTGCATCTGAACCGTTGACTGAATAAACGGCAAGGGCTTGGAAGTATGTTACCTTACCTCCAGTGTTAGGTGTTAGGTGTCGGAATGGTGATGCTGAACCCACAGCTGATCCGGCCAGGATACCTCTGTCATGTTCACATTGGCCGATGCACATGTGCCGTAGATGGTGTAGTCCGGACTCCGGCGATTGTCACCATAAAATGTTGGAACATGAGCCGCGTGATCTGATACCAAACCGATATTGTCAGCTGTATAGGGATTTAGTTCTAAATAACAAGCTGTGGTGCGAGGCACAACAAACTCCGCCCCCTGCTGCCACCTAGCGAATGATACTGACTTGTTAACGCCAGTCCTCTGAGCTATGGCCGATGATAACAAACAAATTGACCTTTGACCCGACGACCCGTTTACCCGAATTGATCCAAAATTTAATCAGGTCGTCCTATGGTCACTCCACACCTTCCCTGAAAATTTCATGCAAATCGGTTCAGCCGTTTTCTCGTTATGTTGCTGACAAAGAAACAAAGAGAGAAAGAAAGAAAGAAATCGCCCGGGGGCGGGGTAATAATTAGCTAAGTGCCCTGCCGATCTAGAAGCGAGACGATTTTCGGTGGTGAAATGACTGTTGCAGGAACGTGACTGCGCTGCAGTCGTACTGAGTCACAATGTTACCGATCGACGAGGAACCGTATGCTCAGATGGTGAAGAAGCGTGCTTCCGACCGCCTGGCAGTCAGCTATGGACACGGCATCTCGCTACGAGTGCTCGGTGCCATTCAGCTGCTAGCCGGACTTATGTCCATTGGACTCGGCGTGGCGGCCATCTGCACGTTTGCGTCCGGATACGACATCGGCTACGGCATCTGGGCCGGATTTATCGTATGCTAATCTTCACCGCGCTGCCGCCGTTTCCCAATTTCCACGGACATAGGCGTAAGAGACGGGGGTCCGGGGGCACTTGCCCCCCAAAATTCGGGAAAAACATTTTTCGAGCAAAAGTCATGTAAAATTCTGGCATTTTGTTAATTTTTTTCGGGCATATATCGTGTAAAATTCGGGAATTTTGTTAATTTTTCAGGCATATATTTTCGGGCAAAAATGTCTTGCCCCCCCCCCCGTCTTACGCATATGTCCACGGATTATCGGCTTTTAATTTCCTGCAAACTCGTGCTAATGTTAACCCTTCCCTATATGGACCTAATGGTGTTACTTACTTATTCTTAGACTTAGTTCCTCTCGTTCCATGTATGCTCCCCTCCAAACTTCCACTTCAGACACACACACGTCATTTTTCCTCTCGTTCCATGTGGAGCATTGCTCGACGATACGTCTCCACTTGGCACGATTACTGGCAGTAGTCCTCAGTGTTAATGGTATTAATGCCAGAAAAAATTTCCGTGGAGCAGACGGGGTGAGTGATGTAGTCGCCGGGAAAATGAGTCACGGAAGATGTTAAGAGTCAGGAATGGGGAGGGCATTCCCAAGACGCTTAGGGGGTTTCGGGAGGATTTTGAGCTCACCAGTCAGGGGGCTTGCCGAAAATGGAAGTGATGCATATTTTCAGTTTTGAGAACAATTCCGACAGAACCGTCAACCACATAAACTAAGCTCTTATTTGCGCGATTTGGAAGTCCGTGAGACGCCCGAAGAAAACCTGGTGGGAATTTGTGGAATTGTGTCAGAGGGGGTGTTGAGAGTGTTGACTGTTCCGTGAGGATGTTCAGTATAGGGATCAATGGAGATTGACAATCAAGGGGAAACACCGGCATACATGAACTATTTCTTTTTTTAAACTTTAGTTAACTTATCTGCTGTTTTTTTTGTAGTTTTGCGTTACCGGGATATTGGCCATCACGTCTGGACTGACAAGCTGCCACAAGGCCGGCGTGGTAAGGAAGTTCGATAGTTTTGTAGGCCTACTATTAGGCTAATTAGACAGGTGCTCATCATTTTGCCATTGTAAGCTCTGCAGTCTTAGCGATCATCCAGTATTGTTTCCTCTACTTAGACCAGTGTCTTGAACATAGGAGGTGGTTATATGTAAAATAAAACATTTTTACAACATTTTTACGCCCACGTACGGCATAGTCGCGGGAAGTAGACGGCTCTAAAACATTTTTGCAAATGTTTTATTTTACATGTAACCACGGTCTTGCATAGTTAACGTACTGGGAAAGGTTGCTTCATCGTCAGCGACCTTCATCAGCAACTGATGTTTTGTGCGCAGATGACGGCAACGATGACGTTCTGCGTGATATCAATCTGCTGCGCGGCCGTGCAGTTTTCCATCGGCATCGTGGCCGCCGTCAACGACCGCTCGCGCTCCGACACCGGGGAATATTCACGTGAACGCTACTACCTGCGAAACGATATCTACTACGAACGCAACGATCCCTTCATCTACCTGTACCCTTACACCTGTTCCGACTCCCGTGGCGCCTTTACCTGGGTCAGTCAGTGCGTATAGTCGTAATAGTCGTACTTAGAAAAGTGACCAGTGGTCTACAAAGAAAAACACAAACAGAACCGGACCAGAAAGTTGAAGAGAAATGATAACACGATAAGTTAACGTTAAATGTTTGGAAGCTCAGTTCACTCGTTAGGGCGAAATTTTGGTCACATATGCTCAGTCAGTCGCCTACTAATAGTTTCGACGATTTTTTGACACCAACTCTCATAAAATCGTCAGCAATAGACCCAGCGTCGTCGCCGTAAATTCATTGTGTGCTGTTTGTTGTGTTCCCACTAGAAGTAGAAATGTAAGATAAAAGATGTTCAAACCACCGTACGTTAATTACAACGGTTTTTAATATTTCTCAACATTTTTTTTATTTTCCCTTGCTAAACCCCAATGGACTGCCCAGATTTCGCAAGGTAGTGCGACAACATAATTTATTTGAGTTGAGGCGGTAGCTTTAATTCCAGCTTCTCTGCAGTTTACTTCTAAATGAATTAGAGAAAAATCATTAAAATTTGACTACATTTACCAGAGCAATCGTTAAAAAATGAAAGAGACACTATTTTTATGACGCAACGTGTAGTTGTTTGTATTCGATTTTGTGTCGGAGACTCAAGTATATCGTGTTTTTGTTCTTTTACAGTATTTTACAGTTTTTAAATAAAAAAATCGCCGATTCTGCAGCGCGATATGTGATCGATCTGTTTGTGCGGCTATAGGAATCGTCATGGGGTCCGGTGGATATCTTACTGGTGGTGGTCGCATTCATAGAGGCTTTGGTTGCAATTTCTACAGCGGCGCTGTGCTGTGTTGCCATCTGCTGTCGTTCACGAGAGAGCGATGCCGCGGTATGTTGGCACTCATTTCACAGTCACATGAATCACAATTCTGTCTGTCCGTCTGTCTATCTGTCACACTCGTGGAGTCGTGGACCACGTTGAAAATGTTCAGAATAAGAAAATACGGTTTCCGTCTACGGCAGGCGATCATCCGGGTTTATTGTGGTCAAAATTCATAGTCGTGGGTTCAAGGGTTCACCCTGAACGGGGGCGTCAAAACGGGATAGGCCTACTCTCCTGTCTAAAGTAAGAGTTTCGACGAATACGCCGTCATCACCGGGAAACGCTGGGAGATAGGACATCGGTTACTGTGAAATACTAATAGAAAGTTGCGCACGGGCATTGACTGGGATGGAAATCGATGACCTTGGATGACCTTGAATAGCCATCGTGCCTTAATTTGCACTTTGTGGAGTGCAAACTTTACGTTTTCGGAGCTAATTGTGTGAAAATTATTGACGATAGACTCCTACTATATCAGCAACAGAAAATAGCACAAGGACTCCATGGACTCTATTTTCTAACGATACAAGGTTTATGCAGATGTTTGGAGGTTTCCTGGAGATGTGGCGTTATACAAACATGTAGTAGTTATAACTTACACGATTGATCAGCCGACGACGCGCGTTATCTCTGCAGTAGCTGAGCTTCTTCTTTTATAAAGAATTTTACATAGGCTTAACTGGCTTACTGATTCACTCCCGGCTTGTATGAAATTAATCACTAAATTTATAGAAAGACGAGGAAATCGTGTGTGAGCTGTCACACTGGCATCGGTATTGATGACCTTGAATGACGTTGAACAAACATTTCCAGAATGTATGAACATTTCCAGAATGTATTGCACAATATCGCTGAATGCGCGGCTTCTAAGCGTTAGCTGGGCTTCTTGTTTTATATCGGGAACCAACTAAATATATTGAAATTAACAAGTGTGGGGTGTGTTTCACTTAGTTTTACGTGGCCAGCGGTTTGAGTAAAGTGCAATAGTATTTGTCTTGGACGATGGGTTTTGTTCGAGTTGCTTAGCATAAAGTTAAAGTAGCATCACTTGAGCTTCGAGTCTACTTTCACTGCAGACATACAGTATGTGCCAAAAAGTGACACCCTTTTGGTATTTGAGTTTCCTACCCTTGTTAGATGCATAACGTGATGGTTTCTGTTGACGTCTCGCTTATGGGCAAAACTGTCGTTATTTTCATTGAACCGGGAGCAAAAGTAAGCAACTTGAACGTGTTCTTGGTGAAGGATTGTTGCCTGATATCAGAGCCAAGTGTCGTCACTACAGATGGACTCTCCAGCAGGATGGTGTACCACCGCACACAGCGAAAAAAACATGCTTGGGTTGTACAGCAGCACGGTGGACACATTGAGCACATAGCTGTGTGAATCAGTAGTAGCAAATGTTGAAATTGTTGAAACAGTGTAAATATCTGGTGTTTTGCTGTTTATATGACATTATATTGACGTAGTTGATAAGGGTGTCACTTTTTTGGCACACCCTGTAATGTTGTTTAGGCCTATAGTGGAGTAGTGCAGGCTTAACACAGAGAAAATTCGACTCCGTGGTAGGCCTACACTCATTATCAGGTAACCACGGCTATCTGCAAAGGTCTATGTCGTGGGGCACACATTTAGCTAAATTGCGGCTTTTGTGTTTGTGTTTCAGCCTCGTGGACTGGCTTATGTACCGGATATGAGTAAGTAGGCTAACTGTTCTACACTGTCAGTGAATAATTGCAGTAGTTTTAGCACTGTTTTACAGCATTCACAAGGTTATAGACATGTCATTAGCAGTTTATGTTGTTGTAAATTTTAAATTATAATATGGAACATTCTCACCGCTGAATTTTTGTGCTGGAACTAGATGTGACAGTAGGTCTATATACAACGTCAGAAATAATGAAGTTTGCGCGTATCAATAGCTTGTATCTGTGTTCTGTGTTAATACAGAAAATATTTTGCACACATCATTAAGTTAAAGACTTTGTAAGCGACGTGTATGTCATAAAAAATTTCCGAGACTGTAGTGTCGCCCCCAAACTGCAAATTTTAGCTACATGTATTTTATTGGTATGTGCTTTGCGTTCTGACAAAGCTACACTGTACCTTAATGAACGAAAATTGTATTGTATCTCTGCTGATTAACTTTTTTGTGACTGTGACTGGCGTGTCATTTATAAACAAGTTACCGCATAGATTATGGCCGAAGTTTTGCGACGAAGTTATAACAGCAATCTTCGTTGTGCGGCCAACTCTAAGAAGCCGCATTCTGCAGACCGTCTCTCTGTCCGTGTCTGTCTCTCATACCGGTATACTTCAAGAACGGAAGGTTCTAGCATGTTCAAATATGGTGCTTGCGGTCCCCGTGACAACCGTAACTGGTCGTGCCATGACTGAAAAGTCAAAAATAAATGTCAATTGCAATACCGTTTTAAGGTTAAAAAGTCAGATGTCAAGGTCAACAAAGTCCAGGCACAAAATGCGCTGCAACTGGTGAACTGATAGTCTATACTGTCATAGACCCATACCGTCTTGAAACTTGGTGATGTGGCGCCAACCTTTGTGGACCAAGAATCAACATTACTAGATTAGAATTAGCCGCACCGTAACATGAAAATTCGCCGATTCTATAATTATGATGGGTTTGTGCGAATCATACCACATACCGAAAACTTGCTCTTTTTGCTCAAAGGTCAAGGTCACGACGTTAACGTGTCATATAGGGCTGGCTACCAGGTACATGGAGTAGAATAAGAGCGTGGTTACATGTAAAATAAAACACTTGCAAAAATGTTTTAGAGCCATCGACTTCCCGCGGCTATGCCGTGGACGTAAAATGTTGTAAAATGTTTTCTTTTACATGTAACCACCTCCTATCTTCAACATGTGTTCAACATGCTAAGACATTTACAAAAATGGGCAGCCACACGGACTTGATAATTATCTTCGTCTCGTGCAACAACGATACAATTATGACAGTTTTTTGAAGTCAGACGGTCGGATCAAGGCATCCCAGCGCATAAAAACAGAATCCTGAAATTGCACTGAGGGCCAAATGTCGTGACGGGCATCGGGACCGCGTACATTCTCATTGATGTCTGCTGTGTTTATACAGGTGCTTACAACGGTGGTTATCCGGAGTCCGTTATTTCTGATCGTTCGTATCGCACCAAGTAGTTTTCTTTCGTCATTCCCTCCACACGTGGAACATAATTATTATCTGTCGATCCGCTGTTGGCTTTTTAGTGACATTTTTATACGCGCCAATGTTTCGTTGCTACGTAAACAATTATTGCAGAGCGAGCTGGCAAACGACTGAAAGCTCTGTGGTTCAATTAAATTAACTT
>Ga0209679_1000704_pt1 | contig 12698 bp, 7 predicted proteins | sample WorMetHEROISLAND_4_FD_187408 | JGI IMG/M metagenome (GOLD analysis project Ga0209679, IMG submission 187408) | Marine gutless worms symbiont microbial communities from Max Planck institute for Marine Microbiology, Germany - Olavius sp. 2 HERON... ...
TCACTGTTTGCTTCTCCGCTTCCCGCACTTCGCCGCTGGTCACATGCGTTGGTCACACGTGTAATAAACAAACGACAGTAAATAAGTAACAAGTGGCAGTTCGTAATAGTGAACATATAACATAAAATGGCCATGCAAGCCATTCAAAGTCATTCAAGGTCACGTATTTTGGGTCAGTGGAAAGGCGACAAGGGACTACGCAATACTAAATAATAATGTTGGCCTCATTTTCTAAGGTGCCGAAGACGTAGCGTCCGAAAGCCCGAAAAAACATGTTTTCGATTACCCCACTGTTGTATGACGCCCTCTTTCCAGGGAAGCCCCGCGAATATCCGCATAAATCTTATATTGCCAGAATCTAGTGTCATTGGGCTACATATTCGTTCTTCGTCGCTGACAGGATGGATCTATCTTCATTCAAATTTTCGTGGTTGGCTCCGAAAGGCGCACGTATTTTGAAGCAGTGCGTAATGGCCCTTCAACGTCGTTGATTTTGGCACCAGTCGAAAGCGTGTATTCGATTTCCTATTAGTTATCAATAGTAACCTTGGTCCCATCTTGCCCCTTTTCAGAGATGTTGCAGGTTTTCTGCTGAAAACAGCACCCCACCCCTATTCCACCCGAATTTTAGGGGTGTTCCCTTTGACTAGATTGCCGATGTTGTGGCTCCAGGGGGGCGACGACCGTAAGCTAATTATGCGTGTAATTAATTTTGAACTATTCCAACCTATATGCCCAGGATACATCAACGTCACAGACGGACGGACGGACAACTTACGATAGCACTACGTGCGTCGCGCGGTAAAAACTGAAAAAAACTGAAACAAAAGTAAAGCCGTTGAGCAAGGAAAGCCGATGAACAGTCAAGTAATCCATGAAATCAGTCCGGAGGGTACCAGTGGTCTATGGAGGGTAGGATTTATGGAAAAGAAAGGTTTGAGGCGAGAACGAAAGAGTGCAGGTGTGATGGAAGGAGAGAGTGGTGATGCTGAAACTGGTAAGCTGACGTGATCAGGAAAAAGTGATGAATCTGGAATAGATAAATGAGGTTGAGGCTGACGAAAACAGTCAGGAAGTTGATTCCAGAGATGAGGTGATGCATGTCGGTAAGAGCGATCAGTGATTTTTAGAGTAGAGCGAGTGGATGGTCGAGCAAGAGTGACAACAGATGAAGAGCGAGTACTGCGAGGAGGCTGGATAGATATCGAGTCATGGAGATGGCAGGCTGTTTGGTATTAAGAAGTTTGAAGGTGAGAGAGAGAATTTTGTGCTTAATACGTTCATTTATTTTAAGCCAGTGAATATGTTTGAGGATAGGAGTAGTATGAGTGAATCTTGGGGCCCTGGCAACAGCACGAGCGAGAGAGTTCTGCATCAGTTGGAGTCGATGCACTTGGGACTTTGGGAGGTTGCAGTACAGAGAATATTACAGTTGTCAAGTTTGGAGTGTTGGCAATAATTGTGGCTTGACGCAAGCCACTTTGAACAAGACGCTAACCTGTTGTGTGCTTAGTCCAATTCAGCCTCCTAACCTTAGCGGATCGGCGAAGTGTAGTACGAACTACAGGGTGAAGGCCTAGCATGACTGATTGGGGCGGTGGTATGTCTGCTGACTGTACCGCGGGTCTAATTGTCCGTTAGCGCAGTAATGGACGACCGTATAATGTGTTGCGGTACCAATGGCTTTGATTACTGGACAGGAAAAGGGTTAGAAACTCCTGCAGGTGTATTTTTCATGTGATTATGAGTCAATCTGACAAACTAGTAATGATGAATGCATGTTTGCGACAGATGTGAAACAAGTTGTCGGCAACGTGACAGGTCAGTTCATTAGTCCCATGAACATTTTATGCAGTGCAGAGCTCGTAGCTGTAGCTGTAAGCTCTTATGAATGGCTTATGACTTTCTACAGCTGGCTACAGCGGAATGCATACAAAAAAGTGTAGACACTTCTCCCTTGCAAATGACATGCAAATGACATTTGCGTGCATTTTGATACAGTTTGGAAAAACACTAATTTCTTCAAATCAACTAATAATTACTGAAAGTAACGGTATGCGCAATTGCGCATTGCTAATATGTTACTCTATTCAACTCCTACATAGCATTTTGTTTACGTAGCACTGCCGTCGTTCAAACTTCTGTTTGCTCTCCTGAAAAATTAATCTCGGAGTACTTAGTCACGTCTTGCTTTCACGGGCTCAATTATGTTCATAGTCAGTCCATATGTGTATTCTGTGGCACATTCAGCCGCACACTGAAATCGATGACCCTACTGAGATGTAATTAACATAGACAGTAATGCGTTTTGAAGTACTGACTTGATGTAATTGTAAGGAGTTGTGTATATATTACCAAGAGGGTACCGTGAGTTCATTTGAAGTAATTGATTACTAATTGATACTATGCGTTTAAACAGTAATTATAATAAATTACTTAGCTTATTTTGAGTAATTATAATTTTAATTAATTACTTGAAATTTGTTAAGTAATTGTAATTCTAATTAATTACAATATTTAAAGCAATGTATACAACACTGTCCTCTGGCTCTCCGTCGGTGAAGAGTTCGTCATCCTATATTATATAACAACTTCTTCCGTAGTTCATTGCAGAATGCAGCAGTAAAAGGATTATTAAAATTGGTTCCAATTTGCCGAAGTTGTCACAAAAAGACTGCGTAGGAATTGTGTGTAATTAACTCACAATGTATGGCAGTTATTATTTCTATAGTTGCTATAAAACCAAATGACCATTTAATTGCTTACTTTACTTTACTTTTAGGCCAATTCTGTATCTTTTGTCTTTAGCCAAATAGGTCTAATCTATTGCTCTTATGCCCAAATTCCATTAGTCCGACCTCTTCTGTGACCAGGTTATGTGCAAAAGAAGGTGCAGACCAGGTCTGAGACCAGGTTTTGAGGTTTATAATTTCCCACAACAGCTCTTACGTATTCAGACAGCGTTCACTAAAAACTCTTTGGCCATTGGAATCTTTTGCCTGAAAATTTCTGTATTAATTTTGCTGCATTATAGCCTTTCGACGAGTGGAAAATTTTTGATGACACAAGACAAAAGCATGCATGATTGGTCGGCCCACCGCCCAAGATAGATTTGACGTCTGTTTGTGCTAACTATAAAGTTAAAGGTCCAGTACTTGATATAGCGCTGCTCCACGATGAACACATGCCCAGGAGCGCTTTGCAATCTCGGAAGTGGTAGCCGATTGGCATGAACTAATGATACCGCAGCGCATTATGCGGCCATCCATTGCTTCCAGTAGCTAAAGATTTGTCGTCACAAATGTATCATCTTTAGTGAATGCTGTGTGAATACGTAAGGACTGTTGTGGGAAATTACAATGTTATTTAAATTCAAAAATCTACTTATGCTGTATGCCAAATGTCTTAAAATTCACTATAATTTGGCTACGTTAAACACGATGGCAAAGTGAGCTATTTTGGGAACACAGTTTACTTGAAATATGTGATTTATGTTTGATTTCGTTATAGCTGCAAGTGTGTCAATTAAACTTCTGTTCTGTTTTGTTCGTTGTTTTTAGATATCAGTCAGTTCACCACTGTGCCAGGTTAGAAATATTTGGTATTGTTCGCATCGTACTGTAACTGCACAGTGATGAATGTACAAACTCTGTGATATCTGTATTGTATGCCGTGAAATGTGGCTTAGTGGAGCATAAGTTGTTTCTGGGTGATGCAAATTAAGATATTTTACACTTTTATGCGTTCGTTGTTGTGAGCTGTTTATAAAATACCGGGTGGGCCAAAAAACACGGCCACTCTGCATTTTTTTGTGAATATCTAGATTCTAGAAAACTACCTAAGGTAATTATTTTTGCACACATCAAGGCTAGTGTATACTAATCATGCCTATTAACACAAGGTTTAATGATGTTATTTTATACACTGGTGCCATCTAGCAATAGTTGAACAATAATAACCAACTCTACAGTATAACAGCTCATAGGCCTATATTGCGCAAATGAAAATTCAGAACGACTTCAAGTCCAAAGCACAAGCATCGTTGATTTCGAGTTAGACCTATTTAGCAAACGTGCTCGATATGTCTGCCATTACACTGGACTACGTTTTCAAGGTGACTCCGCCATTCACCGATACTTCGGTCAAGAATCAAGAATATAGTGTTGTGCTATAAGTTGTTTAATGATTACTTGAAATGTGCACTTTTTATTGAACCGCTGTGCGTCTGTGATCAAATTCAGCCACAACTCTTTGGCCTAATCATTAGCGTTTGCAATGGCGGTTTAAACTTTCACCTCTTTTCCTTTCCCCTTTCTTTTCCTTCACTCGTTTCCCTTCTACTTTCTCCCTTCTTACCTCTTCTTTTTCCTTTATGTCCCTCTCCCTTAATCTAGCTAAAAGGTCTGGGAGCGCTGTAAGCTTTCTCAGTGGGTCCTGACGGACCCAAGCCGCCAAACGTGTTGTTGTGCAGTTTGAGGTTGAAAAGCAACACATTTTATGGTATAAAACATACAAGAAACTTTAGTCACTGTAAAATCGTAAAGCAGAAAAAGGACGTAAATTTACATACCTTAGTATACAGTGTGCGGCAAAAAAGTATCCCCTAAAGTTGTTTGCCATTTTCTAAGCAACCACTTGGAATTTTTACGTGAAATTTTACAGGTTTATTACTTGTTCATACGTTCCTAAAAATGCCAAGCGGCATTTGATTGCCTTCAGTTACTGCAAAGTTACAGAATTTTTTGTGACCACCTAGTGATTTTTGTACCTTCAAAAATCTGTGTACGATAAAGACTGCTCTAAAATAAATAAATGAGAAATATTGTTGAGTTGATGATGCCAAACTGAAGCAAACTTCGTAAACAGTAAGTCTTATCTGATTTATTCATCGACAGTTTCTTGATGCTTTTGGTAAAGCATTTATTGTTCACGCTACCACCGTGAGCTAGCAAGCACTGCGGGTGATCTGGGATAACCAGCCACAGTGAATGATTGCAAGATTGGTATGTAAAACTTCACTCAGCAATTAAATGCGTGCATGAAAGCTGACGATGGACACTTCGAGTACTGGATTGTTTATTTTGTTGTTCAAATCACGACGAACTTTGTGTCACATTACAAAATATGATGCGGCTTTCGTTCTGCAAACATTCTGTGAACATCAGAAATGGCTACGTGGTCACCCAAGAAATTTAGTAACTTTGCCACAATTAAAAATAATACAATGCTACTTAGCAATTTTATGTGATTATGAATGACTAATAACTGTGTGAAATTTCATGTAAAAATTCCAAGCGGTTGCTGAGAAAATGGCAAAAACTTTAGGGGATACTTTTTTTGCCGCACACTGTAGTACTGGGCTGTGATTTGTGTTTTCAAAAAAAATTGTCATCATTGGGAGTTAGAACTCCAAACCTTCCTCTGCGTACGTCACTGGGCATAATTATTGTCAGCTCTGATGTGGTGCGTACAGCTGGCCAGTGCGATATATACTCAGCTTTTTACTGCGTTTACCAGTGGCCTGCTGTGACAACAAATCCGTCTTCAATACTCTCCAACATGCAGAGATGTCAGCAGGAACGCAATTATCTACAGTCGCAGTGTCGGTCAGTTTGCAAACTGTTTAAAATAGTGACCATTCCACTTGAATGTATAAACTTAATAGAAATGTTTTGTAAATGTCTTTTTATTCATCTTTATTCACCACACCATACAGATAGCAAAACAAAGAGAAAAATAAACAACATAAGCAACATACAGACACAACTTAACTACCTAAGAAAGGACAATAAAATTTTAAAAAATGGCTAACAAACAATAATGCCGATCAATACTCAATACAGTCTTTTTGATTCAGTTTCTATCTTGTTGATACACGACATAAGTGTTTAAGAAAACTAGATGATATTACCTATCGTCACATCATCTTTAAGTGTCGATGTGCAGCTGAATAATATCATCTTGTTACAAGAATAATGTACGAACCAACACGGATTCTGTCCAATGCCGTCCTACCAAATAGCCTATGTAGTACTGGCCGTATAACCGAAATAATTGATCACTTAAAGTAAACATCGTAGGCGTAGAGCTCTTGTCCAGACTTATCTGCCTATATACACTGTGTTTCAAAAAAGTTCACCCCTATTACTTCCATGATATAACAATGTGAAATTAAAACCAATTTAAATAATATTAGGCAGACATATAGCTGACAAAATTTGCAACAAAAATGTATGCAACAAATGTGAGCGTCGCTACTTTATGTTTCAAGATGAGATTCATTTTCTTCCAATACAATAATGGAACAATTGAAACATCACTATTCAGGCAGCTTGTGTGGTTGCAATATGAGTTGCTTTTACCAAGTCTTGCATCATATTACTTGCATGACCTAACGCGCGTTGCATGGTAGCAGATGACGCTTTCACAAGTGGTCCGTTCTGCAGCAGAGTGTCGTCGACGACGCTGTTGATCAGTGGCACAAACGTCTGCGTTGTTGCGTGGAAACGAGTGGCCGTCACTTCAAACATTTGCTGTAACACTGCAACTGGAACTTGTCTAATTTAAGGCTGGCTGATTAGCTGATATTTGGATACTTCGCTTGTTTGTGTTGCGTCGTTCTCCATTGTGTCGCATGACGTAATTGCGTAATAAACTTTACCATTTTATTGTGCATAATATTCATGCATATCTTTTACTGTTTAATGAAAGGAATATACAGTGGCGTAACTTGAAACTCGGGGCCCCTGGGCAAAATGCAAGGACAGCCCTCCAACTCCAAGGGCCCCTTCCCCATATCACTCTCTCCTTACCTCTCCTCCTGGGCTGTCTGGGTTTTACGGACTCGTGTTCAGGTAACTCGTATACGACCAACGTCGACAGGTGTGGCTACATAAAGATGATAAGAGTAAGACTAGCATTTAAACCGAAATTGGGGGTGTTGCAGTAAAACATTGTAGGTATGAGTAACAGATGTCTTAATTTTACTGTAACAGAAAAATTATTCTTTAAAAATTTGCCTGGAACTCGGGGGGCCCCTTTACTCGGGGGCCCCCTGGACTTTGCCCACCCTGCCCACCCCATTGCTACGCCACTGGGAATATAACAGTTTGCTGCAACTTTACTCGTCTACATTCCTACCAAATATTATTAAAATTGGTTAACATCTGACTTAGTTATTGTGAAAACCAAAAGGATGAACTTTTTTGAAACACGTGACAGTGTAGTCCTGAACTGTTGGTAGAACCAATATAACCTTAAGAAATCTTTGTAACTCAAGATGACTTGCCATTGTCTTATTTAAATTAGCTCAGTTATATTGAGTTGTTGTAGTGCTATAAGTTATAGGCGCGCACACCCTGAATTTTAAGCCAAATTTGACATGTTGGCCCTTAAATTTTTTTGGGGGACCTCCGTCCCCGTTAGGGGTGTGTGCTAGCAAGCCTTGGTGAATCTCTAGTACGTGTTAAAATTTGAGGGGCCAGCACCCCCTGGGGCCGAGATATAGTCTCCCGAAAAATGCAATTTGGGTGGGTTCAAACTCACATACAGTTCTCTGTAATGAGTGGACCAGAGTTCACCGGACTTTTTTGTTGTAACACGGGGGGAATCGCTGATCATCACGTATCTTTCCGATTTTGGATATCTTGTCCCGTTCCGGAGATATTCGCGATCGAAGTCTGGAGTTGTCTGAAATCGAGCCGAATTTTGCATGTTTTTGGCCCCCAATTTCTTCGGGGGGAGGGCCCCCCCCCCCGAATTTGTGGACTTGCATTATAAAGAACGCCCATATTGCGATCATGTGCCAAAGTTTCGCGGCGATCGGCAAACGGAGCTCGGAGGTAGCCAGGCGAATAAAAAAAAGAAAAAAAACATCACCGGTAAAACATAAGGCCTTCGGAACTAACGTTCTGGGCGGCCTAATTAAGGAACATCGCGCAGTTTTTTGCTTTTATCGCGTTTGCAATAATCGCTTGCTTCATTTCGTTTCGTGTGTCGCTGCAGGATATGGAACAATTTTACAGCGTGCGTCGTCAGTTGGGGATGCATGCTGGACGATATTTACAAGTATCTAACCTCGTTTGATGATTCGAGCATTTCCTACGAGCAGCAATACAATCGGTCCATCACTACACACCAGTTCGTTTGCAGCCAGATTGACGGTACACTTTACGTCTCAGTCGATTCTTTCATCATCACGGCTTGTGCGGTAGCAACAAGCAGATGTAGGCTATAAGCGATGTGCCTTTTCAATGGGAGGGGCGAAATTTCGACCCACACAGCTCCCACATTTTTCATCCGATCTTTCTGAAAATCAAACGCAGTGCCTTTTGGGGGTCTTAACAATGAAATGTAACATTTAGGGGTTAAAACCCCCAAAAACCTAATTTTTAGGCCTGAATAGGCGTTTTAAGCCAAAATTTTAAAATCACGATATCTTGAAAAGTAGAAGTTCGATTAACGCTAAATTTGCTGTGCCGCTTCAATAAGTAGACTTCGTGTGTTGTCCAGAATTGCCAAATACTAATTCAAAATGGCGGACGATGCCATTTTGAATTTTTCCACAAAACGCAATAACTCAGACGCCGGTTGAGATATTGTCACCAAGTTTGGCACGTATGGTAGCACCGACAGTCCGCAACCTCGGACTGTCGTCATTTTTGATCTCCAACAAAATCCAAGATGTCGGCCGGCCGCCATTTTGAAAAACGGAAAATGGCAATAACTCGGCCGCCATTTGCGCTATTGCCACCTAATTTGGGACGGTGGTAGACTTTGACTGGCTATAACTCAGCCGCTATTTCAGATATCTTCCCAAATTGGTGTGCTGGTGGCCACTGACAGCCCGCGACGTCACCTGATGTCATTTTTGGGTACAACAAAATCCAAGATGGCGGCCGGCCGCCATTTTGAGAAAGGGAAAATTGCAATAACTCGGCCGCCATTTGAGATATTGTCACCAAATTTGGCATGGTGGTAGACGTAGACAGACCGCAGCGTGCTGTTATGTTATTTTTGACCGGACGTAGGCACCTGGGGTGATTATAGGCAGCTGTGGGTCATTACGCGATAGAAATTAACTTAGCTACAAAGTAATACGTTGCTGACGCGGTAGGCTCTAGCTGAGCTTCTTGTCGTTCAAAGTTACCCAGCAGTACAATGTTACGCCGTTTGACAGTGTATTAATAGTGTCGGCCTTACATCTAAAGCTTCTAAGTTATTATTAAGTTTTTGACAACCACATCGTCGTTTGATGCTCCTCTCCAGGGAACCCCGCGAATATTCGCAAAACCTTATTGCCAGAAACTGGAGTCACTGGGCTACATCTTCGTCGCTGACAGTATGGGTCTATCTTCATTCAAATTTTCGTGATGGGCTCCAAAAGACGCATGTGTTTTGAAACAGAATGCATAATGGCCCTTCCAGGTCATCCAAGGTCGTTGATTTTGGCATCAATCGAAAGCGCGTATATGGCTTCCTACTAGTCATCAATAGTAACCTTGGTACTTATCTTGCCCCGTTTCGGAGATATTACAGGTTTTCTGCTGAGAAAAGCAACCCACCTCTGTTCCACCCGAATTTTGAGGTGTTCCCCTTGGACTAGATTGCCGATGTTGTGGCTTAAAGTATCCTATAGTCAGATGGTTTTGCGGCCTACATAAACGTATCAGCTTTCACTTAGCAAAGCTATCCGCTGTGGGCGTGATTTTGTGCCATACTGCGTTTCTGAGAAGTTTTAGAGATCTTATCGTATCGTATCGTATCGGAGTAGAAGAAGTAGGCTTTCACCTCTATATCCTCTTCTTAGTAATTACTGAATCACTGTACTGTATAAACTATTTGTTACTATTACTACGGTTTCAAGTTCCAGCAATATCACATTTATAGTCATAATAAACATCTTGACTACTCCAGCATTTATCTATATTAGTCTTAAAACTATTAACTGAACCACATGAACCACATATGATGGCAGACTGTTCCAGAAGTTAACAATTCCCGGAGTAAAAAAGTATTTTCGTATATCATATTTAGAGTAATGCTTAACTAATTCAAAATTGTTTCCCCTTGTGGCCGTGAAATCACAGCGAGGCAATGTAGGAGAAACTGTGCAGTAAAATTTTATGTTTCAATCGTATCACCTCTGTATCTCCTATATTTTAACGTCAGAATATCTAAATATTTCAGTCTATCAGAAGACAATAATTTACTGCAAGCTGATACTATTTTAGTTGCTCTTTTCTGTACTTTTTCTAACATTTCAATGAGACCAACCTTATATGGAGACCACACAGAGTTTGAAAACTCTAAATGGCTTCTTACCAGTGACTTATACAATAAAACGAATGGTTCCGTTCCTACATGGACAAGATTTCTTTTTATGAGTCCCAGAATTGAATATGCTTTATTTACTTTCTCAATTATATGATCTTCAAATGATAATTTACTATCAATAAATACTCTTAGATACTGAAGTTTTTCACACCTGTGTATGTAGGTATGTAATCCTCTGTAACACAGTAGTCATGCAATATGAGTTTCACACGCTTAACAGACAATATGCTACATTTACTCAAATTTAACTTCGGCAGCCATCATTCTGTCCATGAGGATAGTATGTAAAAGGCCTTTTGACATTCGTCTTTATGTTACTATTGTTGACTATACTTACACAGTTCTGTGTCATCAGCAAATAAACAACAATTAACTAGATGCAAAACAGTAGATGGTAAGTCATTGATATATATTACACATAGCAACGGTCCTAAAATACTGCCTTGTGGTATTCCACTATGTACTGATTTTAGTACAAATATTGGGAGTTAACCCTTACTTGCTGACGTCTACATGTAAGGAACCCTTCTATCCATCTAATCAGTTCCTTTGATATGCTATACGGCTTCAATTTACTAAGTAAGCGTTCATGAGGGACTTTATCGAATGCCTTTTCAAAATCTGTGTATAAAATATCCATTTGTCCCCCTTCTTCTAGACAATTCGTCCAATTATCTAATAAATGTAATAACTGTAATGTTGTTGACCTAACTTTTATGAAACCATATTGCTTATTACTAAATAATTTATTCTGCAAAAGGTAAGACATAATGTGATGTCATAATAGATTCCATGATCTTACAACTGGCACATGTTACACTTACGGCCATCCAAGGATCCTCAGCTGAGGGATTATTGTAGATAACATCATACCAGTCTATTGTCGACAGATACAGCTCGAGTGATTTGTAATCACCAACATGCCATCTATACTGCAGCGTGGTAGCTAAGCCTCTTGTTTTAATAAGTATGTTGTGTTTGCTTCGCCAGTGATATCATACAGAGAACGTCGTACTGGCAGGGACGCGATCATGTAGCTGCAATATGCTACCTGGTGTATTTGTGTGTAGAGTATCAAAGTGTTGAACAGTGCTGCTCAGGATTCAGTCTGTGTGATAACATCGACTCCATCAAAAGCGATTATTATTCTCCATACTATAATAGATACGACTCTTGCACGTAAGACTGTGATTTATTAACGGTATTGATGTCTTTCTGCGTAAAAAGAGTAATTATTGCTGCTGTGTAGCATGTGACGGATTATATTTCCTCTTCCGTCTATTTGTCTCTCTGTCTGTCTGCGCTCTTACAGTCCACTTTTACTCTATTTCAATGAGTATTTTACCGTTGTTTTGGTCGAAAATGAAAACTCCCAATTTGGCACAAAATTCTGCAACTAAATTTTCTATGAAATCTGTGTTTATACACTCTGTCTCAGTAAAAAGAGCCCACTTTGTCTTCTAAGCCCGGCCTCTTGTCATTGTGCTACATCGTCATTGTTGGAGTGCGCTTTAGAACAAATGGAAAATATGAAATTATACGGTAAAATGACCGATTTTTACCGCGCGATGCACGTAGGTTGGACTAGTTCGAAATTTACACAAATAATTAGCTTAGAGTCTTCGCTCCTCGGAGCCACAACATTGGCAGAGTAGTCCAAAGGGAACACCCCTAAACTTCGGGTGGAATAGGGGTTGGGTCGCTCTTCTCACGAAACCTCTGTACGGGGCAAAATAGGACCAAAGTTACTATTGATGACCAATGGGAAATTGCATACGCGCTTTCGATTGGTGCCAAAATCGACGACCTTGGATGACCTTGAAGGGCCATTACGCACTGTGTTTCAAAACACGTGCGTCTTTCGGAGCCCACCACGAAAATTTGAATGAAGATAAACTATCAGCGACGACGATGTAGCCCAATGACTCTAGATTCTGGCAATATAAGGTTTATGCGGACATTCGCAGTGGTTCTCAAGATTTATGTAAATTTTCCTGATTTTGTGCATGTGTCCCTATATTACGTATACTTGTACATCTCGCTTTTTCGTTATCAAGTTCAACTGTTTTGTTTATGTCAGTTGCTATCAGTGTTATTTCAGTTCAGCAATTCATTTTTATTCTAGTTTTTATTCAGTTCTCAGTTATTCATTTTTATTTTTATTCAGTTCTAGTTCTCTCAACTTTCGTTCATTTTAGTTCTTACTTAGTTCTCGTTCTTGACAAACCAAATTTATGAAATTACTGTTACAGCTCTGTCAGCATTCAGCTTAAGATATTATTGTTCAGCTTCAGGAAGACACGCATCTCCAACTTCATCTTCGGGGCTTCCAGCTGTAAGCATTCCACAGAGGGAGAAGATGC
>Ga0209679_1000705_pt1 | contig 12683 bp, 7 predicted proteins | sample WorMetHEROISLAND_4_FD_187408 | JGI IMG/M metagenome (GOLD analysis project Ga0209679, IMG submission 187408) | Marine gutless worms symbiont microbial communities from Max Planck institute for Marine Microbiology, Germany - Olavius sp. 2 HERON... ...
CCACCATCAGATGAGGATACTTGCCTGCAGTTACAACAGTTATACACGCAGATATAGGAGATAATGAGGGAAAACTAATTCTAAATATCAGTGAACGTTATTAATGCTTCTACACTGTGTTTCATAAAAAATGGGATCATTTGCTATTTCATCTTATCTTCACTTTGACAAAGACAAATTTCACGAATCAATCAATCAATCAATTTATTAAAAGCAAAAGGACCATACGGCCACTTACATCGCAGTACAATACAATATGAACTCAACATAAAATAAACTTTACAAAACTTAATTAAAACAACACCAGTTAATGACTGCTTAAAAGCACCATAAGATGTAAAATCAACGTCCCCAGAAGTACACAGAAGGTGTTGGTCATTGTGAATATGTGTCTCAGTTGTTAAAACGTTCTTGCTAAGAGATGACCACACCCATTCCAGTGTTAACTTATTGTTAAAAGTATTCGTTGCCAATACCATTATAACAAAATGACAGGAAAATATCAAGTAAACAAGTATAGAAAAGCACAAAATATGGACCCGGTTATTTTTGTCTATAAAACAAACCGCTCACATGAGGTCATAAAACTTTTCACGCAAACCATCGTTTTTATCCTCATTATTAGTAGCAATAATATTACAACAGCAGTAAATTAGGGAATATAGGGGCGGAGCATAGCAAAGCCTCCAGAAAGTTAGAGCAAAGCAAAGAATGTGATATTTATGCTGACAAGGGACACGCTAAATATTACTCGAGGAAAATAATCCCAGATCTGCTTGTCTAGTATATAAAAAGCTAAGAGATGAAAGTGTGGCGAAAATTAGCAACAAAGAACTCGAACCTGAGGCAATTAGTCGTGTAGTAGCCACTTTGTCAAAGTCAACTCCATAGCGGAAAATGAGTTCAACTTCATAGACGCTTGCTTCCTTCACGGCGACACAAATTGCAAGCAACGAATTAAAGACAAGTAAACCACAGGACAAGAATTAAGACCTGACATGATATGAAAATGTTTTCTGTAGATCAAAAACTAATGTGGCTAACCGGCTCAATCTGCTGTATAAAAGTAATTTAGAAAAGTAGCAAACCACCACACACATGCACACACATGCACACATCCACCAGGTAAACCCAGGTTAGCTGGTTCCCCCTTCAGGGAGTTTTCTACACTCGCTAGAGGGAGTTAATACCCCCAACTTTTGTACAACACACCCCCGGTTTCCTCTCCTGATAACCCCCCTCCCAATAGTTCACAGAGGGGTGTTGCCTAATGCAGTCATAGGCATAGTCCTAATGGTACATCAGCCCCTCAAAGCTCAAACATCCCCTCTGTCAGACACTCGAGGCCTACCCAGGCCTGCTCCCCCAAGCTCGACACTCCCCAGCTATCAAATCCTAGAAAACCACCCTGTCCCCCTTGATTCTCAGTCTCCACTCCCCTGATCCCTATCATGAGCATCCTCGTGGGACAGGCCACAACTCCTCTTATTCTCTTTTACACAAATTAATAAAAATGTGAAAAAGCAGAAAAAAGGTTTATTTGAATAAAAAGAATGATAATAGTACAATTAACAAAAAACAAACAACCTCTTAATATATCTGATAATAGAATTATGCAAGTCACAACACACAAGCAACTGGGGCGAGTTAAGTTGCTCAGCGCTGCCGGCAACAGAAATTTTTGTTGCTATTTCCAAGTGGAGAATTTGATACTAAAATTTGATACTAAGAAGTTAAAACATTTAGAAACCACAACAACTTGAACTGTGACGGGATTTTCCGTGCTAAGCGCCAACTTTCCTTAATTTCGTTAACTAGAACGGCAGCGCTACAGGGCAGCACTGAGCAACTTAACTCGCCCTTGGTTTATGATATGCAACGGCCGCTGTACCTTTGGTCGAAATGATGCTTTGAGTTTCAGAGAGGAGTACGGCTGCAGCGTTCCATCTTGAGGTTCAATTTTAAACGGTTCAACAAAGTCGACTTGGAACGGTGTCACAAGCTGGCTGTCAACACAATACAATTTCACTGCGGTCATCACCATCAACGTCATCATCGTCGTCGTTTCGTCGTCGTCGTCGCGTGGTATTAAAACCACTTGAGTCTCTCGTCATACGTCCAGCGTACGCCACTGCTGTTTCACAATATTTTCAATATTTTTGGACCCGGAAGGCGGGTCCCAAAAAGCCACTCTGGTTGTTGTTGTTATCAGTTCTCTAAGGGTCCAAAATCCCTAAGGCTTTCTTAATACGCAGCAGAGCACAACGAAACTTTGCAAACACATTCGCGACGACATTGCCCACAGATCTATCGTCTCAGATTTTCCACTTATTTTCTAATTTATGAGTAATTAGCTAGTTAAATAGCATAGACCGCGGGGTGCACGCAAAAGCTATAACAGCTAGTCAAAGCATGCCCGCTGCCACTGGTCAGCTCAGCATACGTACAATGGCCAGCTGTTACAACTGTTGCGCACACTCCCGGCCTGCTGCACCACGCTGTGTGTCCTGGTCAAATTGCTGGACCAATTTCGACATGTATAAGCTCAAAGTGTGTGTTTTCAGCCAAGGAAGTGCCGCTTGGGAGTCATAATAATCAAAAATAAGGTTTAGGGTCAAAACTCCCTAAAACAGGAATTTCTTGGAACTAAAATCGGCACTTTAAGTCAAATTCGTGAAATTTTCAAATTAGCATATCTTGAAAACTACTAACTGGATCGACACAATATTTGAAAATTGGCTTTCAGTAGACTTCGTGGTGCGTAGTCCGGCAATATCAAATAAAAATTTAAAGATGGCGGACGGTTTGCGTTTTGAATTTTTGGACAAAATGTAATCTGAAATCTGTCCGAGCACAGACCTCGTGTTGCGGATGTGAAAAACACCGTGTAGCATGTCTTCGACAGCGCACATGCCCAGCGTCACGTGATCAGGAACGTCAATGGAATGCTCCGGCAACAAACCTTTGATGATAACCAAGAAATTTCCTTCCTACAGATCAACCAGTCAATACCACGTTGTAATGTACTTGTATTATAATGACTTAAAAGTTGTATATGCAGCCAGAAATAAAATCCAGAAATGTTTATTCCTTGAAGCGTTACTAATAAAGATTTACAGGAAGTAACAATTTCCTAGTACAGGGTGCCCAAAATAAAAAAAGACGCATCTAATCTTCTGATGATGTCTTGTTGCTTTCAGGAGATAATTGCGATCAAGTCTCCAAGTTGTCTGAAATCGCGCCGAAATTTCATGCTTTTGGGCTGCTAAATTTCGGGGGAATGGGCACCTATATTTCTGACCGAATTTCAATCGGTCACCGTCAAACACGTAGCATAGTTTTGTGACGGTCGGCCAAGCGACCTCGGATATTAGGCAGCAAAAAAGAAATAAACGACAGCAGTAAAACAATGGCTGACGGCCAGCATTGCTGGTGGGCGGCCATAATGAATGAATGAATGCACGAATGCTGATCAAACAGTTGTGGTGTCTGCTGGTGAAACAACACACCAAAGACAAAATTTAATCAACAAAATTTAATAAAGAATATCTATAAAAAAATTTGGTCTTGGTCTTTGTCTTAGTCTAGAGTTCTATGGTCTTGGTCTTAGTCTTGGTCTCGAGTTCTATGGTCTTGGTCTTGGTCTTAGTCTAGAGTTCTATGGTCTTGGTCTTAGTCTTGGTCTCGAGTTCTATGGTCTTGGTCTTGGTCTTAGTCTAGAGTTCTATGGTCTTGGTCTTGGTCTTAGTCTAGAGTTCTATGGTCGTGGTCTTGGTCTCAGTCTACAGTTCTATGGTCTTGGTCTTGGTCTTAGTCTAGAGTTCTATGGTCTTGGTCTTGGTCTTAGTCTAGAGTTCTATGGTCGTGGTCTTAGTCTTGGTCTAGAGTTCTATGGTCTTGGTCTTGGTTTTAGTCTTAGTGTCAAGTTCTACGGTCTTGGTCTTGGTCTCGAGTACTATAGTCTTGGTCTCAAGTTCTATGGTCTTGGTCTTGGTGTTGGTCATAAGACTATGGTCTTGTTTACATCACTGACTGAACTATGAGCAGAATTTAACACGACTAAAAATGTGGCATACTTCAGCATTCCACAAATCATTTACTTACTTACTTACTGCTATGTGAATTAACTTGCAATGACGATACTTTTAAGCTCAAAATTAAAACACCAGCAAACTCTCATTTCATAACCGATTTTCCGCATATGCCATGGCTTCTTGCAAATTTTCCGATGCAAGTAATACACAATTGTTTCACAGGTCTGCACTTTAGGCAAAAATGGTGCGTATTCGAGATTTTACAGACACTTACATTGGTAGAAAACTCAATGCAATCTTCATACGTGACGTTCTCCAACGGCCTGAATGTGACCGGTAATGAGAAACCATTACCAGGACTCAGCATCAGAGGTTGTGGATACATCGTCGTAAAAACCCGCGAATTTGGAGTTCTGCATCAACAGCCATAACAATATATTTATCTCTGCCAAAGGAAGAGAGTTATGTAATTACCTCTGTCTGTCTGTTTGTCTGTCTGTATGTCTATCTCTATGTCTGTCTGCCAGATTACTCAAAAAAGTTATGAATGGATTTTGATTATTAAACTTTTTGGAGGGGTAGAGCGTGGCACAAGAAACAACTGATTAGATTTTAATGGCAATCTAGATCACAATCAGGATGCAGAAATTTTTATAGATATTCTTTATTTACTATTGTGATAGCTACAGACAGCCGAGAATAAAACATGAAAATCCTCGGCTGAGGTTTGAACTCTCTGAGTGCTTTCTAGTTTTGCAAATGCCACGGATTCTAAACTCAAGACATACTGATCACAGGCTTCAGTAATATCTCGTGTAAATGTCTGAACAAACTAGCTAGTCTTTATAAACCTCATCTTCATACAAACGATGACAGAAACCCAATAAAACAGCTTATAAGTCTTATTAGCATGTAGAAGACGACAGTGGACATTAGACAATCCTAGTACACACAAAGACAAAATTAAACCACGACTTGAAATACAGCATCATCGCTTGACATAATTTTTATCATTAGTCTGCAACTAAAACACTTGAAGGAATGCTTATAAAAAAATAAAAAAAATTGTGAGACCAACACTAGCTGAACAGTTCCTAGCCTAAACTGTCAGATATAAAAGGGTTTGACGGAAAATTCGTCTGTCAGAAAAACAGAAAAGCCACAGTAAACATAGTTGGTTTCAAGGCCCTTTATTGCTTTGCCACTGATGAAGGGCATCCAGGTAATAATAAATCCTGTTCCACCGTTTTGCAAAAGTTAATTTTTGATGGACCCCACATAACTTGGATTAACTCTGCAGAATAGGCCAGCTAAACAAAGTAGCTTTCAATGCTGGCACTTGGAGTAAGTGTACCTCGCACTGACAGGGCTACAGTGCATTAAGTTCAGTATCCAGTAATATGTCCAAGTAGATTGACAAGTTTTAAATACCAGGACTGATAGTAAATGGGGTGTAGTGAGGCATTTTTCTTCCAGGGGAATGCATTCCCCCACTAAAATCCACGTAAAAAGAAGGCTCAGTGTAGGCCATTAAATTTTGTTCTCTGTCTATCTGTCTATATTTTTGTAACTTTATTCTACAATTTGTTTTGTAGCTGATAAAATTACAAATTTACAACAACTCTCAATGTATTGTGATAGAAACAAAGCACAAAACATGCAAAAATTCCAGTAAGATTTTGCCTTACTCCACTGAGTTCCAGGCGTCCACCATTTCTTATTAGGGCTACACTCCTGATAGTAAAGGATCCGATATTTAAAGAATTAAGTCACTCAAAAACATAAAATATGATGCAGTTGGTTGGAAAACAGGCAGGGCATACGTGGCTCGCAAAAAAAACTGCTTCAACAATTCTCAGAAGTTCACTTTTTGGTTTTTGGGTCTGTAAAGCTAGGGATGTGCGATTAGCAAAAAATGACTTCGGTTCGGTTTTCGTTTCGGTTTGGTAAAAAACTGCGGTTTTCGGTTTGGTTTCCGTTTTACCAAATTAACCGCGGTTTCGGTTTTTTGGTTTGGTTCTTGCACTGTGTGTTGTTTAATGTGTATGCACTCTAGTGAGTGCTGTCCAGTTTATTGTTTTATCACTGTTTTGGGGAAAGGGAAGAGAGTCGGACTGACTGCAGTGAAAAATCTTTCATTTATGCCTCTACGGTATGAGGCTAGAAATGACGTACTTCCGTGCTGACTAATTATCAGCCGAAGTGACTCAGAACTAGAAGTGCAGAGATTGCTAGTCGCGTTCGCGCTGTTGTTATGTACGGGTAATCATCCTCAATGAACTCGCCTGTCGCCTGTCATTTCATCCCCTCCCCATCCCCAGTCACTACACCCGCATGAGTGTATGTGGCCGCCAGGGTAGGTAGAAGCGTTTGACCAGTGACCGACGCCACCCTGGTTTACATGATGAGTATCAGGTTATGCTAATGCACAGCACAGATTCAACTTAGTCTTTAGGTCAGTGGGTTAAGCAGTGGACTTCTCAGCCTGTGTTGTGAGTTCAGCTTCAACATTCAGACACATTTATCTAGTATACGTAGCAGTATGACTGAATTGGTACCGCCGGCGCGACGCTGCTATATTGTCGGTGATGCACGCGAGTCTCGTTTCATCGGCGCTGGAATTAGAATATCGGAGCAAGGCTACATTGACGCGGCAGAGAGGTGTTGTCTCAGGCGACTCACGTGGTCAAATATCTCTTGACCGGGAATAAAGTGCAACGCATAGTATGCCTATTGTTTTCAATGTCAAGATTGCGATCTGTCTGTTCTTTACCACCGCTACTCGCCTGTCATTTCACCAGCAGTCGCCGGTTGCCGTGCGTGTACACCTCCCCTCCTGTCCAGGGCATGCACACGTGCATCAGGGTTGGGGCGCCGGCGGTTTCGAGTTACGCAAGCGAAGCCAAACGAAAACGAAACGAAATTCCATTATCGATTAATAATAACTAGAGCTGTCGAACGATTAATTTTTTAATGGCGTTAATCGCGCGATTAATTATTTTAATCGCGCGTTAACGCGTTAATTAACGCGTCAATTCGACAGGTCTAGTTTACGTTGTATAGGTTGACGTCAGCGAACGACTGCACGTCTTGCTGATCACGACTCCTGTACAAGATGCGACCACTGTCGAACTTGCCATCAAACAGTGATGCACAACTGACAAATTAACCGACATTTGTTGTTAATAATTAACTGAATATTATTCGGTCGTCAAATAGCCGCCGTTCAATTGCATATTAGAACTTCTGTTTCATAGAATTTATGTGTGTGCGATTAATTTTTTAACGGCGTTAATTTTTTTAATCGCGATTAATTCTTTAACGCGTTAATTAAATTAACGCGTTAATTCGACAGCTCTAATAATAACCCATTAATACAATGTTGGAAGATGAACTGTGAAAGAGACAACGTGAAAAACGTCCCGAAACCGCAGATATCGGTTTCTTGAAAACCGAACTGCGGAAATCGAGTTTTCGGTTTTTGAATTTTGAGGTCGGTTCGGTTCGGTTTTTAGAAAACCGATATCAGAAATTTTCATCGGATTCCGCACACCCCTATGTAAAACTGAGCTCGTTATACAAAGATTGAAAGCAGCAGCAGTAGTAGAATAAGTAAGTAAGTAAGTAGATTTATAAAGTGCCAAAATCAAGAAGTTGAATCTGAGATGCTGGTAGTAGGTAGTAGTACAATGAGATAGAATACGTACTTGTACTTGACTTTCTGAGTTTTAACGCGGACATTCTTCAGTATGATATTCTTCGTGTATTCCCTGCCTGGCTCCCAGCCAATCCATGTCAGCTGGGTAAACGTTTCCACGCCATAGTGGATGCACTTTCCAGCCGGCAACGGACTGACTACTCCAGGCATCTTGTCTCACACACTCTGAAAGACAACAATATTTTATTATAACTTCGTTGAATATTAACGAACTGTCAATGTTCTTTCACTTTCACGGTCATCAGTAAATTTGCAATTAAGTGATTATTAAAGATCTCACCACACCGCAATTATACTCATTAAATTCAGGAATAATGTTAAAGATATGCGTGAAGTATAGAGGTAGCTCTGTCATGCGGTTTCTCATTAAGAGCTTAATGTGGCTTTAACCTTTTAGAATTTAGAAAATCTTTAGAATTATGGTGAAAATGGCGAGCACCGGAGTGCTGCCCGCATGTCTGCAGTGTTACAATTTAGAAAAAAATACGACAGTGATTTTTGCAAGATACCAGCGCAATCGCATTAAAAGAACATAACAAGAACTATTTTTCAGTGCAGCAACTTATTTACACTATCTCACGTCAATCAAGATGCATACAACTTCTTCTTGTTTGTTTACATCGTATGTTGTCATTAGCAACGTTAGCAACCGATAAGGTGGTACTCCATTTTTAACAAGTCAAGTGAAGTGAATGATGATCATCATTGGAAGCAGGCTTAAAAGCCTCTTTTTCCGGCCACTATGCATGCGTTTTCCGGCTATTACTAAAGACTATACTGATAGCATAACCTCAAATAACTTCAATTATACGAAAACTTAATTTCTTGTACTTCCAGATGTTTGAGGCTGAGGCTGAGCTCTATAATCATATACAAAATCATGCAACTTGTTCAGACAAGACTTAAATGAATTAATCGAATCCGCGATCACCACACAGTTAGGCAAGCTGTTCTATATAGGTGTATCTTTATTAGTAAAGTATTTTTAAAATTCATAGTTGCAGCGTATAGGTAGCCTATTAATTTATTGCTTAGCGCATAAATTCTTAGCACAAATACCAAAAATTATCTGGATGATTTGGTACTGGTAGCAACTCAATACTTAGCAATGTGCGGAGATTTAAGTAAAATAAAATAAAATATAGCAACTGTGACGAAAATAGGTTGAACTCTACAGGTATTTTCATATTTTCGTCACCTCTCTAAAGTTGTCATACCGCGTTCTTTTCGGTTTGCGTGTGATGTACACCTTGAAATGAGTTATTCTTATTTTTTGACTTCAAACTTTTCCGCAAGCATATAGTTGGATTAAGAGGAGAGACAAAGAGGAGGAGAACTAATAAGACGGGATGAAAGAAAGAGAAACACTGCAGACATTGGCAACATTCAGGTGCTCGATTCTTCATTTTCACTCTATACATCACAGGCAGCTTCCACATCTCACAAAGACTCACATGTCACATCTCACCGATTTCAATTTTATTGCACACATGTTATTTCATGATATTTACTGCCTTAGTTACTATACTATATTCTTTTCTGTTATACATACTGTTCACAATTGCGATGCTTCAGTTGTATATTAATTAAAGAAACATTTGATTTTTAGGCGTTGCCTTACACAGGAAAGTTTACTTATTTACTGCGCCGCGTGACGTCAGACAGGTAAATATACCTGTACGAAGGTGATTGTTTACGGTGTGCGAAGATGATGTAGTTTACACAATCGTTCGAATAAAATGGATAATTTACTTTTATTGCTGACAACGCTCGCCACCCTATTCACAACAGGTATGTTTATTTCAGTTACAGTTATTTCACATGTGGATTTTGTGGTTGGTCTATGGATAAATTACCATTCAAAATGTGCTGGTTTATGTTAGGAGGAACAGGATTAGTACTGTCTGAATACATATATGCTGTCACGTAAAGTGTACGAATATATGAGAAATTTGTCAGCAATTAACACAGACTCTGTGTCGGCTGCAAATGTTTTCTGTGCTTTTTATTTCGCACTTTACATGTTGTTGATTTGACAGTTTTGCGTTTTATATGCATCCCACATTAGCACCAATATTAGTTATTTTGTTATTTTATAATTTTCGTCCGAGTTATAAGATGTGTTTGTTGTGGAAATGATCAGTGTGGAGCCTTCAGTGTTACAGCTGCAGAGATGACCACTGGAACTGGGGCGAGTGTACGGAGAAGATAGAGCAGTGTGCTCCGTTTCAAGATGCCTGTGTCGCATATGCACAGTACACACGTAAGTTTATAACCAAATTTTTTACTGTTTGACAATTAGTATGTTTGTTTTTAAGTATTAGTTGCAGCGATTTTTATACTTTGGATGTCAAATAATTTTTTGCGAACTTCACTTTGTGTGCTAGTACTATTGAGTCTTTGAGGTTTTTGGATGTTTACCTATATTATGATCGTGTCAGGTCCCATATACACTCTGAGTCAAAAAAGTATTCCACCACGTTTTTCTCATAACGACATGAAATGCTGTGCTTTGTTGCAAGTTTCCCATTATTTGAGACAATGAAAGAATTTGAAAGTCAGTCGGTATTTGATCGGTTACGACAAAGACTTGGTGGCATACTTTTTTGACACACAGTGCAGGAAAAGTTTTGTTTTCTATGGGAAGCTAAAATTTGCTTAATCTCTCTTTGTATGTCACCTTCATAGCGGCCTGACAGTGACTGCGATTGTAATAAACGAATGTTGTATTATATTGCAGATTATAGTAGAATACATTTTTCTGTCACGCACTTATAGTGCCAAACCAGCAAACATTGTTAAAGCACTGAAGGCAGACAGGTAATATACAGTAGATTGGTAAGTTAATAACAGAACTGTTATGTGACTAGTTGCACCGTACTGGACGGAGAGAGGTGAGAGATATCATCGGATCTCAAAGGGCTGCGACACTCAGTATGGTTGCTATCAGCGTAAAGAAGCACTTGACGGACAGACGTGTGAACGCAGCATGTATCACGATTGGTCGTGTGTTGAGTGCTGCACCGGCGACCTCTGCAACTATTTTGTCACGGTAATCTTGTGCTTTTCTGTACGTTATTTAGCCAGTTTTAACAGACCTTTGACTAGCTATGTTCTGAGTGATCAGCTTTTGTGACATATCATTTTGGTTACAACTAGGCCCTGGTTAAAAAGGTTAACGTAGTCCCATACACTGGCGTCGCCAGGATTTGGTGTGAGGGGGGCACAGAATAACAGAAAATAATTTAAGGGTGACACACAAAATATTATGAAATTCATGCAATAAACAGTGACAAAGCTATTAGGCCTCTATATTCGCGTGTGAAATGTGAAACGACGTCGACAATGAGTTTGAGTTATATTAAACCTGAACCAACAAAACAGTAAACACACGTCCACACAGTTCGAAGTCGAGGGGGCACGTGCCCCAGTGCCCCACAGCTGGTGACGCCAATGATCCCATAATCTATATGTGAGTTGAGGCTGAAGCTGACTCCGGCGGTCTCTAGGCGGTCAGCTACTCTGTCGCGTCTGCTGTTACTTGTCAGGTGTTTCAGGTTACTTTCTGTTAGGCCTCTGTGGTTGGTTACCTTCCCAGCCACAGATCATCGCTGACCTTTGGCCAGTATCTGTATCAAATTATACCGCTTGATGACAGGCATGTGTGTGGGAAAAACTTGCCCACCAGGGTTGTTACAGTTTGTTTGAAAATGGGTTGAGCAATAAAGAACATGTTTTGTCGCAAACTTCTTCAGCAGTGCATGACATGTGGCTGTGTTTTAAGACCTAGGGTGAAAGGTTTTAAGACTTAGACGACATGGTTACTTGCTAAACATTAGTTGGAACTTTTTAGACTGTGTTATTTGTAGCAGTGGCATATATTTAAAGGGGGCAGCCTTTTATGCCCCTATCTGCTGACAAAAATTATTCCCAAAAGTGGAAACTGGAGGACCACAGACTCGTCGTCAAAATGTACAAGAGTGCACCAAATAGTGTTTTAAATTTTAAAACATTTCTGGCCGGGGTAATACCTGTGGACTCCGTCCACTGGGTGCTTGCCCGTTGCCTCAAACCCCATGGAAGGGAATGGAGGAAAAGAAGAGGAATGGGAAGGAAGGAGAGAGGAGGGATTGAAGGTGAGGGATAGATTTTGATCCCTTTTGGTGAGATCCTGGATATCCCCCAATTTGTAGCTACTGTTTAAGTCTTGTATAAAATTAAGTTTATTTCTGTCAGCGTCAGACATTGGCGTCGCCAGCTATAGGGCACTGGGGCACGTGCCTCACTCGACTTCCAACTATTTAATTTTTCAAGTCACTTCAGAGCCGCACAAACTCTAACATTCGACTCCATGTGGTTGCCTATCCAGCAAAAAAATACTCTCTTGGTTTCGTGCCCCCTCGCACCAAATACTGGCGATGCCACTGGCCTCAGATAATTACAGTGCTCAAATTACAAATAAGGTAATGGGGAGCCTGAAAATATGGCGAGTGAAAGTGAGCCTGAAAAATTTTTTGGGGTGGCCCCCCTAAAGGGTTCCCCGAAATTGCAAAAAAATAAACATTATTGCTGTAGGCAATGACTACAAAATATTGATTCATTTCAAGTGACAGTGATAACACACATTAATTGAACGACCAACCAATGGTGCCATTTCAAAGCAAACACAGTTGCTAGTCTTGCTTGAAAAATTTTTTTGGGGTGTCCCCCCTAAAGGGTCCCCCGAAATTGCAAAAATAGACATTATTGCTGTAGGCAATGACTACAAAATATTGATTCATTTCAAGTGATAGTGATAATACACATTAATTGAACGACCAATGGTGCCATTTCAAAGCAAGCACACTTGCTAGTCTTGCTTGCTTTGAAAAGCACACATACACGTACACATGCACTGTAAACATCATGCTCACAGTACCAGTGTTATTATT
>Ga0209679_1000706_pt1 | contig 12683 bp, 8 predicted proteins | sample WorMetHEROISLAND_4_FD_187408 | JGI IMG/M metagenome (GOLD analysis project Ga0209679, IMG submission 187408) | Marine gutless worms symbiont microbial communities from Max Planck institute for Marine Microbiology, Germany - Olavius sp. 2 HERON... ...
TATATTTTAATCTTAAAAACTACATAATTCAGAACGTATATCAAATGTCCTAAACCGGACTTACGCTTGAAACTAATTTTGTTTTAAAAATGCAACTCAGTTGATAAACAAGCAGAGACCTACCTCCGCTGTGGAAACATTGCACATCCAATAGGCACCATAACAACAAGACTGTAAAATAATACAATAATGGTATAAAGCACAAAAATAGCATGTAATAAAATTTAAAAAACGTCTGACTGTGCTTTACTGCATTATGTTATCATCATCATCATCATTCATTACACTAGATGGGAGCAGAATAAAAAACTACAATGAAATGCACAAACATATAAAACACGGCAAATTACTAAAAAAAATCGTCCGTTATCATTATGTTCTCACATAATGTGTATTATACTGAACCTAATACAGGCACAGGTCACTGACTGTCAATAACTAACAAGATTTTCTGTCAAGATTCAGAAAAACTGTCATTTAAATCAACACTGTAAACCCATTTCATGACAACAATAAATACTGACAAGATGGAAGCAGTGCTCTTCATTATTAAGACCAGCAGTTTTCATGCTGCATCAAATCCTTAACAACCTACCTAACAAGCACAGTTGTAATATGCTTCACTAACAGCACTGGCTTCTCTTACAAGATAAGCATTGTAACAAATGGAAGATTTGGTAAACTGGTTTATAAAGCGCAGTGAGATAAGTCCACTTTCACAAAAATCTCAGTAACTTACAAGCAGCCGACCATAAGAGTTTGAAAGACGAGATGAAATCTTGAAAATCGCATAAACCACTGCTTCCTTTCTAAACTCTCCATTATAAAAGGCATTGTTACTACAACACAAACCACCAGCTGAAGGCAATAAGTGAAATAACTACATGCATAAAAACAAATTAACTAAGCAGTAAACACAATGCAGCAATTAATATAGAGTAGTTACTGTGCATCTGAAATACATGACTACACCTATACTGACCTCAGATAATCAGTCTTGAGTGTTAAAGTCTCGGCATTGGTGTTGACAATAAGTCTTCATTTTGAAGACTTTCCAAGAAAATTTGTCTCTACTGTTGGTCTATTGAAATAGAGCCCATTAGAGCTCACAATTACACATTAGTGCATGCACACTGCAGTGTGTAAATGTGCTGTCAACAAAGAACAAGAAGTCTTGATTTGCAGATGAAAGTCTTGCCTTCAGACTGACCAAAAAAAGTCAGACTGAAAAAATAAATTCTGGTCTTGAGTTAAGGATATGGTCAGTTTTGGTCTTAAGAAAGAGTCCTGTTCACCTCACTGAAAAACTTGACTTATTTGAGTTATCAATGTGGGACCACTGAATATTATGAATTTAAAAAAAATTAAAAAATATAATATACCTGCAAAACTCACTTTTCCCACAAATGTAAATACAGCATTTAAAAATAAAGGTGAAGTAATAATAATCAGATGCAGCTTACACATTCCAGGTGCAGCGATTGTGATGCGAGACAGAACAACTTGTGATATGCCTTTAACTGCAGCGTACTGACACAACAACAAAGCAGTATGCTCCTGCTGACAATCATACACCAACTGTTAATGTCTAGCAAAACCCAATGCACTCCAGGTATTAAAAAGCACAAAATGGCAAAACGTTGGAATTAACATTTTTAACATTAAAATAGTATAGTTTAGAATGCAACTCAGATACCAATCTGGTGGTTTTTAGATCTGCTATCCAAATCCATGGTTACAACAGCTACAGTACCAGTAAGATAACTTAGTCTGCTTCTCTGCTTCTGCTTTATTAATTTAATTAATAAACACTAGAGACCGACCGAAATTCGGTTTCGGCGCCGAAGACAACAATTTGAACTGCTTCGGCAAGTTTCGTTTTCCGCCGAATATTGATCTATGACTTTCGGCAAATATTCAGTTTCAGCCGAAAAAGTTCCGTGGTATCGGACTCTGCCTAAAGTTCACGCTGCACCAACGCTATACGCGAGTTCAGAATATCGAGCTATGCAAGCGGCGAAAACTTAGCACATTGTTAAATCACCCGCAGTCCGATAAAGTTTACGACACTGCAGTGATTGGATACACCGACAGACACTTCTATAACCTGAATCCACTGAAATGTCCAGCTTAATGACACCTGTCAGCAGGAGCAAGCACTCGCTGCAGCCCGTCAGGCGGTCTGGGCGACCGCCAACAACCACCCCAAGCGAGCAACTGTTTAGTTCTGCAGGGCAGGTCTATGCCGATCGGCGCAGTAATCTCCTCGGCGAGAACGCTGAAAAGCTGCTGTCCCTCGCATACTACATCCATCTATTTCAGTGTAATTACTGACAGGAGATCGATGTTTCTGTTTCACTATATGACTGACTCTTGACACTAAGTGTATGGATTTAAATTTAAGCTTAAGCTATACTACTTACTATAACATAGATGGGACATTAAAGTAGCCTATGCGTTTTGGATTATATACATACGTGATACATTCTGCATTATTGATTTTTGGTTTCGGTTTTGGCTGAAATAAGGTGTTAAATTCGGCCTCAGTTTCGTTTTCGGCCGAAACTACATTACTACTTTCGGCCTCGTTTCGGTTTCGGCCGAATTTATAAAAATCAGTTCTGGTCGATCTCTAATAAACACACAAACAGAAAAATAATACTGTGACATCATGATAACTGCAGTTACTTCAAATTCACAGGTAAGACCTACAAACCACACATATAGACGTTACAGAGCCACTCTGGTGGCCATTTTATAAGTTTAGCTGGCTGCCACTTATAGCATTTAGAGTACATGTAATTACAGGCAAATGAAACACAACACATCAAATAACAAATCTTCACATAATATCTGCATGGTAAAAATGAAGTTAATTTCTAAACAGGCACTGTAGCTCCTACTGGGCAGTGTAGATGTGCATACGTGCACATGCACAAACGTGCAAAAAACACAGGAAGCGAGAAGGAACTAGAAACAAAAAAACATAACATGTTATACTATACTGTCGTGACCAATGAAGACCAAACTGACGATAGATTCAAGTGTATATAGTATTATCACAATAACAGCTAGAACGTACTCTTGACTCAGTCACGGGTTTGCTATTCTCATCAAACAGCACAATGCCATCCGATAATTCACTAACACAAACGTCATTCTGACTAGTTAACAAGACGTGCATCTGACATCTGACAAGAAATATTTGTGGGCTTACACTACTAAAACTGAAACCCCGTAAAAATGTACCACTATTATTCAAAATAATGTGCAGTGTAAAGAATTATGTTGATAATGACTCTTATAACTGAAGCTATTAATGATTAAAATCAATCTTTCACTAGTTCACTTTCCAAAAATGAATGATTATTTAGTCACTAATTGTGACCTAGATTTTTTTACTAAAACTACTCGATATTTTTACACTGTAGTCAGTTTCAAGCAATCTGTTGTACAGTTATTACTCCAGCCGACGTAGTCGCCAGCGTGAGTAGGGCAGTTAGTGGATCTGTACATGTCTGTGTATATGTGTGTATGTTAGCATTCTAACCACAGAACCACTGGACATACCATCACCAACTTGGCAAGTGGATAGAAGTACATGACATGTTCTGGTCACCAATTTTAATTGAGGTCAAAAGGTCAAATGTCAAAGTCGGCACGAGTTTGCACTCTTCTGAGTGCCAGTACTCTAGTTCAGAAATAGCTCCACACTTTTACACGGAAAAGACATTACAACAGTTTTTGCAACCATAACGGTTAACACTGGCGTGCCAGCAAAAATATAATCCCACACAATAATTTAAATACCATTTTCCAGGTTCACCACTGGTCCACCAAAGGTCTAAAAGTAAACTGTAAGCTTATACAGACTTTCAGAAAATCTACTATGCACATCAACTTGAATTATAGCCTTTCTAAAATAATCACAAAAAATGCAGGACAACAGCAGCCAATCTATTCCAGAGTAACATGACATGTGTCAATGAAAAACACCATATTATATATGTATTCAGAATGACTCGTCTTGTAATAAAAATGTACCTCTGACGTGATAACGGTATGTTGACCATGTTTGCTGCTGCCACGGCAACAAATGGCACAAACCTCTGAACAAGTGGTGGTGCCCTCTATAATCACAAACACACACCAATATTTTACTGGCCTCTTCCAGGTTAATGCTTGGCTTACTGGTGGTACATTAAAGATCTAGTCAACAGTGTCAAAGAATGGAAGACAATGCTCGCTATATTATTACTCTCAGCAACAATTACTAATTTTTTATCAAATTATCGTCAAGCTTCTACAATAAATTCTGGCTGTTTTAACTCCACATACATGGCACGATAAGGGATGCACGATGAAATATTTCATTTTGAAATATTTCAAAAATTTCATGGAAATTTTTTAAAATATTTCAAGACCTCTTCTTTGAAATATTTCATGAAATTGTTATTTTCATTATAAAGTGACCTAAAACTTTTAAAAACATGATTAAAGTATATGAAGTTAGTAGGAAATACATAACGCTATTCATACATAACAACAGATACTTATCTATAACTGGTTTACTTACTTTGTTGCAGTGAACTATACAGCCTCAACATCGTGAAATTTTTGAAATATTTCAGAAATATTTCACGAAATATTTCATAAAATGCAATGCAATACATCAACATGTACAGCATGTAAAAACCAAACGACAAACCGTTGACATAAAACTCTTGAAGCTGAGTGCCGTGACAAGTGCACTCGTTGTAGCGCTGACGTATGCCACAACCATCTGCCTGTTTGACAAAGACAACCATAGCATCCCTCAATTAACTCAACATAGTTGTGTGATTTACTGCAAAATAAACTAAGTTCTAAAAGTGTCAGCCACTTACGTCGATAACTACCAGTAAAACACTGTCATACAATACCAGCCTTGTTAATGAACAGGCATTAATAGCATTAACCTGTCAGAAGCTAGATTATACAATGCAGATTTAAGTCCAAAAGAGTTAACAGAAGAATATGGTACATTTATTAACAATACTGGCGCAAAATACATGAAAGCCATTAATAGTACTAGTACCACTTCTGGTTTGAGCGTGCAGTTAAACCGGGTTAGAACAAGTCCCAAAAGGAGAACCACGGGCAATTACTGCAGGTGTTTTTCACAGGTTAGACGCTCTTCCTATTACATAAATAGCAGCACTAAAGCGCCAAAGGAACATATGACAGCCATCACTTGGTTGTGATTGACGAAGCTGCATTTCTGTTAGTGTAGTTGACGACAGCATTGAATGACTGGTTGATCCACTGCCACAGCACCACAGCAAAGTTGCTCCTATAAAACACAGATGCGAATAATCCATAAAACTGCAAAAAAAATCATACAAATGACGGAATCTGTTCACAGAAATCATTTCATAAAAGTCACTTCATAAAAACTATGACACAACACTTACTGGACCCGGAAGGCGGGTCCCAAAAAGCCGTTGTAGTTGTTCTTGTTGTTGTTGCTATCAGTTCTCTAAGGGTCCAAAAATCCCTAAGGCTTACTTAATACGCAGCGGAGTGCAACGAAACTTTGCAAACACATTCGTGCTGACACTGTCCACAGATCTGCTATCTCAGATATTCACTTATTTATTTTCTAATTAATGAGTAATTAGCTAGTTAATTAGCAGAGACCGCGGGAGTGCACGCAACAGCTGTAACAGCTAGCAGAGGCAGCTCAACGTGCGTACAATGGCCAGCTGTTACAACTGTTGCATGCACTCCTTTCCGGGTCCACAGTACCTTTCGTACTTGCCTTACTATGAAAGGACAACTATCGAGTAAACTGCATGAACCTGTACAGCAGTTAACAGTGGCAATTCTGCATGAAGTCACTCTGCCAGCAGAGATCAGAGACAGCCATACCTGTAGAACTGCAGCATTCCAGCAGTAATGATCATGCCACCCGGCACCTGGAAAGACATGCGGCCAAAAACGTTCTGCAGTTCGCCGGAGTCTGGATGAAATGCAGACTCGTAGAGTTTCTTTGCACGCCAGACATCAGCATCTGTTGTGCCGCTCGGCTCTGCCTTGTCTCTGCAACCCAACAGAGATAATCAAGCATCGGCCACTACATACTGGGTGGTCCAAAAAAGTACGCCAACGAGTTTCATAACTTCATCAACCACATCAACTACTGACTGGTTTGCAAAAATCTTTTGCTGGCACAGTAAATCTGCAATAACAAGTGATGATTACAGATCCAACCACACCTCAAACATTTTGGCACATAACCCTGTGAATATTAATATTCAAAAACTAAGACTAATATTTCACAAGGCAAAGTAGTTAAGCATATGAGCTGTGGCATGATCTGTAATGATCACTTTGTTGCAAATTTAAGTACTGCTGAGTGCGTCAGTGAAAGGATTTCAAAAATAAGTCACTATATGATGCAGTCATGACAAAAACTTATGTGGCATAGATCACAGTCAACATGTTGTAAAGCTATAGCATGCAGCATTAAACATCCATGAAAAGATATGCAGTCTGGACATCAATCATAATAATAATAATAATAATAAGAGTCAAAGTAATTTAGCATTAAGCGGCATTGCTGCAAACTGGGGGTTCTGACCCCCGAATCTCCCCTCTCACAGGAAAGGCTGATACAATGTTACGTGGGACGTCATGAGTGTCCCTGCCAAATGGCATCTCATTCCATCCACTGGCTTCAGAAGGGTGCACGAGTGTGTCACAAAAAGATCAAAACTCATTTGTTTAGCTGTGAGCACCTCTGGTGACTTTTGTCTATTAGGTGCTATACAAATGGACATACTGATTGATTGAAATACAGACATACATACATACAGACGGACAGACCACCTGTGGTAACATGTCATAATCGGCAGAACTGCTCGTGTTTTCAGCAATGCTGCCTAATAATAATAACTAAAAGTGCTGAGACAGCACAAACCTCTGCCGAGACTACTGCAGCCATCTGGCGAATAAAACTGACGTAATACTAGTTGCTATATACATCGTTCAGAAATTTCCTGGATCCGGATCATAATCTAGATCGCCATCAAAATATAAACACTTGGTGACTGGACCATGCTTCACCCCTCCAAACAATTTAATATAAAATCCGTTTGTAACTTTATGAGTAATCTTGCGGAGAGACAGACAAACACAGTGCAGTGGGAGAGGAAGCTATTTTAAAGTGTGGGGCCATGTCAAGGGTCAAAGGTCGGAGAATTGAGGTGCCGAGAAAGGTAGGGTGAGAGGGTGTCAGCAGCGCCCCTCCCCAGAAAATTTTGAATTTTCGATCTCCAAATGGTGTGTTTTGGTGTATTCTGTGGCGCTAAATTTAACATTTTGGTTACAACAAAAAGCTGTAAAAATTGTAAAAATCACACATTAAATGCATGGGGAACGAGATTGGATGTTACAAAGAGAAACAAACATCCGTTGTTCGTTTATTCTAACTTCGCCAATGAACACTAACCAATCAAACCCAGTGAGTCCATCAGTAACGTGTTTAAGGGACCGTAACCCATTGCAGCACTATACTTGAAGCCCGAAGATCAAAGACCGAAACCCGGAGACTTTGGATCAAACCCAGAGAGTTGGCAACCCTACCCAAGGGTGGAAGCAGGCCTGGCACAGTGTCTGAGGATGCAGAGACACTGATATAGAACGCTGTAAAAAGCCAGTACATCGGTGACTGCCTTATACTCAAGTTTAGAAGTAGTCATTCAAATTTGACTCAAATGAAGACAAGAAACCCGTGCAAAGAGCACGCAAAACCGCGCGATGCGTAATTTTTCAATATCTGCAGTCAACACTGCTCTTTGGAACAGCCCGCCCCTCGTTACATTGAGTTATTATTAGCCAGGAGAAGGCATGACGTCATCCCGCTGAAGCCGCTTCGTTGGAAATTTCCCAATCCACTTGACTCAAAACATGCTGTCATTACCTTACGATGAGGTGTATGAATCGATCGCTGATGGCCATTTCACATTTAAAACATGCCATGGAACATTATCGCATTCGTAATCGATATCTGCAGTGCATGTTACAGATGTAACTGTTTTTTACTGTGGACCGACCGGTTACGTAGTGCGTCTAATCTTACCTGGAATTTCCCACGTCACAATATAGCTATTTTTAGTACGGTAATTTTGAAAAAGCAGAAATGACTGATGACGTATCACTCGAGTAAGTAACCGTTTAAGACACAGCAGGTTTCATGAGACAACGACCCCACCCCTATTCTACCCGAATTTTAGGGGTGTTCCCTTTGGACTAGATTGCCGACGTTGTGGCTCCGAGGAGCGTAGACCCTAAGCTAATTATTCGTGCAATTAATTTTGAACTAGTCCAACCTATATGCCCACAGTATACCAACGTCACGGACAGACGGACGGACGACATTACAATAGCAAATACCGCGCTAGCACTACGTGCATCGCACGGTAAAAAATGCAACAACATAATGTCAATGTTGCTACAAATGCACCACAGACACTGCAGCAATTTATTATACAGAAAAATTAGGTTAACGAACTGATGATACCGATAGAGCTGCAGCAGATGTTTTGACTCATGCAGCCGAGTAGATGGCACGAGTACATTCCTGAAATCTGTTATCCATGCAAAATGCTTTAGTCGACCGACAAATGTTGTCTGATCCCATCGCGGCTTGTCAACATCAACTCTGCTAGCAGAATTCTCAGTCTTGGACATTTCCACACTTACTGCACAACACAGCATTTCAAGCACATACTGAATAAATTAAATGAAAATGAAACCATTAGTATATTACCGCACATGTAGTGCAAAGCTCACAAAGTGCAGTATTGCTATCGTAAGTTGTCTGTCTGTCTGTCAGTCTATCTGTTTGTGACACTGGTGATTTGTGGTCATATAGGTTGGGCTACTTTTAAAGCAGTTTGGGTCTTTGTTCCATGGAGCCCCAACATCGATGATCTAATCCAAGAGGCACACCCCAAAATGTCCATACTTTACGATTTTTCACTTCTTCAGTCTATGGGAAAATTATACACCATATATGGTGTATGCCCATTCACACAGCACAAAACAATCTATTTTCACTGAATAAGTGGCAATATCTTAACTGTATTAAACTCACTATTAAACTTATCACTTTTATCACTTAGTTTAGCTATAATTACGATTTTGCCACTTATTCAAACCAGATAATGACCGTTAACCACCACTGCATCAACAACTCAGGTAGAGTAGACCCACATTCCTACATCACTAAGCCATCTTGACACGTGCTACATGCTATTTTAGCAAGTTGACCAACAGCATTTTCCATGCACTTATATGAATATCCATTAGCTAAAAATGTTTTTCATTATACACATTAGTTACCACTTTTCACTACTCTCACTTTTCTTACTAACATTGACAAAGTACAAAATAGCAGCCACTTATTCTTTCTACTTACTTTGTGTACATTAAATTCGCTTTGCACTCACATAGATAGGAACTTCTGCCGTTAAGCAATTAAATGCATTTTCAAGGATGTTAACAAAGCCACAAGGTAGACGGCCAAGGGCAAGGCCTTGGGTGGCAAGGCCAAGGCCAAAAATTTAGGCCTTAAAGCCAAGGGCAAGAACGAGGCCTAACATCACTGACTGCAGCGGTAATTTGTAAACCAAAATGATCCTTCTGATGTCTGCCTGTCACCATATGACACTTCTTGGTTTATGAACCATTATAAAGTGGTTCATTGCATGCTGCTGAAAATTTACAGACAGCCATTGAAGAAAATCATGTATCTCACAACAAGGCCTAGGTTTCTAGCTCAAGGCCAAGGCCAATGCCTTGGATACTTGGCCTTGGGTAGCAAGGCTGCAAGGCCAAGTCCAAAGCTTCAAGACAAAGGCCAAAAAATTTTGATACTGATACCAAATTTTGGCCTTGGCCTAACAACCCTGGCATTTCTAGCTGTGAAGTATGTCAACAAAGCACTTCAACTTTGGTAAGTTTGCATTAGTTCTATGATAAAATAAATGTCTGTTACTGGCCTTCAACAAATGTTAAATATTTGTCACTCACTTGCTCAGTTCAATGACATTATTTTTAATCACAAAAAAATCTGTATGTTTTAAGGTGGGTCCTCTGTGGTCTAGATCTGCATCGGTTATGTTGCTAGGCAACAAGGATCTTCAGTGGGTTACCAGTTTTAAATACCTTGGTATCACCTTTCTCTTTGGCTTAACATTAAAAATTGATACTTGTCACATTAAGCGGGCTTTTTACAAAGCATGCAATGGAATAATTATTCTTAGTCATTGTAGTACGGCTGATGTCTTTGTTAAGTTAAGCCTTGTCAAGGCATACTGTTTGCCAGTACTTATCTATTGCATTGGTGCTTTGAAACTCCCCGTTACTAAGATTAAGGACCTTGGTGTATGTTGGAATGACTGTTTTCGCAAATTATTTGGATACCAACGGTATGAATCAGTTAAAGAGGTGCAATACTTTTGTGGCGAATTATCGTTTGACTTGATTTATGAATTACAGCAATGGAAGTTTCTGAGTGCTGCCCATAAGCTTTGTGACAGATTGTCCTGTTTGTATAACCTTCAGAGTCATACTGTGAATGAATTAAAGCTTAAATTTGGTGACACTGACTCTATAGGTAGAATGAAGCAGCTTGTTCACAATTACTTTGGACGTCTGTTCAAATAATGTGTATTTTTGTACTTTTTGTATACATGTATTTGTACTCGCTGTCTTGTCTGTTCGTCTGTACCCTGCTGTCGGTTTTTCTTGTTTTTACTAGCTTTTTCTTATTTTGTATTTTTGTGTTCTGCCTGAGTGGCGAATAAACATCTCAAATCTATATAATAAAAGCGGATATGTTTGTCTGTTTGTTCCATATGGCTGGCCAAACGGCTGGGCCGATCGAGACCAAACTTGACACATGCACTCATATCCACCCAGGGAGTGTTTCTGGCAAGGTCAATGTCAAGGTCATTCACGCATGCGTGCGGGACTGACAGAAGTACGAAACACCCGGAATGCGACACCTAGCGAACGATTACGAAACGCCGTCGAATTACAGGTCGAGTAACGAGGCGAGCGAGCAGAACTCCGTCCGGAGGACGGGTAATTAGAGCTAGTGTGTTATATTAGAACAAGTAGACCAGAGATAGATAGGTAGGTAGGTAGGTAATTAGGTAGGCCTAAAATAGAAAGTATAAGTAGGCATAAAGAAAGTACGTGTAGCGTTTTGTATTCCTCAATAAAAGGGCTATACCACATTTTCCTGTGTGGCTACACCCAAAATTTTTGGCATCCTTTCTAGCTTGCCTTATGGGGATTAATCCCAAAAACTTTCAGCAACAATCCAATATGGATTTTTCTAAATCTGTGTCAACTGTAACCAGTTTTATATTGCTAAATAAGCCAAATCTAGGGTCGATCATACTCAATAAAAATCGTACAGAAGATTTGTACCCCGGTCACCAGCATGGCTGGCTGGAACAGGGCCAGTCTAGAACATGTACTTAATGCACTTTCCCATGTTGCCAACTAATGTGACATGTCTGGCACTCAACCCGAACTGATAATAAAATCTTGCATTAGTCCAACTCGGAGCCTCGAACTGAAAATAGATCTTAGGCCTATGACCATCGACGGTCGGTCAACGTAGCGATCTACATAAAGCCCGACCACGTATCGACGGGACACCTACACTAAACGGTATTTCATAAGACTATTCCAATACGGTAGTCATTCCGAAAATGCTGGACAATGCTCATACATTCCCATATCGAAAGAGCGACGGGAGTATAGCAGCATTCGATATGAGGCTTATATCGCTAATCGTGACAACTTCCACATTCCTAGCCAGTAACAACATGACACGCTAACATAATATCTCATTTAAGCAGATAATACTTCATTGAGTGCCTAAATATACATGAAATAACAAAAATTCCCACAGTTTAACTAACAGCATCGAACAGACTAACTACAACAACAACTTTTACATTGAACTGCCACGCCCTTCTTTTGGCCACGCCCACAGATCGATATTTTAAATATTCTATATATACAGGGTGTCCAAATAAAAGGCGTCTCATCTTTTCATCGCGATATTATCAGATAGAAAAGATATTTGTATGACGTCATCAAAACTTGTGCAAACAAAATAAATAAACTTATCCATGTGGACTTGACGTGGACGGAATTTTGGCATAAATTAATGTTACTGTAGCGTTTGCTAGCTTAGTGGGCTACCAGTCTGCGACTATTGTTATTCGTACCAGCTTGTGTCGAGGCTGGTGGCGGACATTTCGAACATCGTATATATGAATGAATACGTTTATTCGCAGACAACTGCAGCAACTACAGTACAATGTAAAAAGAGAAGACAGAGACTGCAGACAGAAAGTACAAAGAGGTAACACACCATTAATGCAACACGTGAACAATATATAACACACCTTAACTAATGAGTTGGACGAATCATCATCATCATCATCATTTTATTTCGCCAACGTGACTGACAAAAGAAATTTTGCCTTCTAGTTTCTAAAATAGTTTTCAGATCAACTCTACCACACAAGCTTTGCAACTCTCGTACGGACTCCCACTTCTTCATTCTAAAAATTTTCCTATAGGTATTATTATTCCAGCAAGTATTTAATTTG
>Ga0209679_1000707_pt1 | contig 12673 bp, 9 predicted proteins | sample WorMetHEROISLAND_4_FD_187408 | JGI IMG/M metagenome (GOLD analysis project Ga0209679, IMG submission 187408) | Marine gutless worms symbiont microbial communities from Max Planck institute for Marine Microbiology, Germany - Olavius sp. 2 HERON... ...
TGTTTTTGTAATTAGCAACATCTTAACATTATCGCAAGTTTGACTTACGATTATCGTAAGTTATTATCACATCGTAAGATAATCTTAAGATTTTTTTTGCAATTAGCCCCCAGATTATTACAAGCATGCAACAACACAGCTAGATGCTTAGTTTTAACACCAGTATAAACGGATGGTACTTGAAAAAACAAAACTGCAATCAATGGCAATGTTAGAGCGTCATTAAACATACAATAATTAAATAACATAAAGAAATAAGAAGCTCATCTGTTGCACAGAAACCACCTTACACTCCAAGTTGTTCATGTATGTTATTATGCATAAAAACCAACAAAAGTTGGCCAGTATCACGCCGTGAAATGAATACATTATCACTGTTCACTTCGCTACTATTTTTCATCTAAACCCTGAACACTGAAAAGACTTTCAAGGTCACAAAGACTCATCAGTGGACACTTTAATTAATGCTATACATACTGTAATTTTATAAATTTTTAATCTAGAAATGTTGGAATAACCTACATAATATGGTGATCAACAATGGTGTCAATCATCAGAGCACGTGTGACCTTCTATCAGTGATGCAGGGTAATCATGTCTATAGTCTATCTAGTACTTTTTTCAGATATTACCACTGTCTATTAATCAACAGCATATGTGCCAGCAAATGACATTTCCTTAATTAGGACACAACAGTAGAAAATTATAGCTCATGCATGATTTTGCTTCACTGTTAGTTCTACCAAAGGTAACGAGTAATATATGAAGTATTATCCAAGACATTTCCCACAGAGGTTAAATTACTCTCAGCGGTCACAAAAGGTCATCAATAATGACACATTTGATAGACCACATGTGACTTCCTAATTTTTTGGAAGAACACTGTTAGTATCTTCTGTTGTTTTCAAAATATAACCATACACGGTTAGAAAATAGCAAATTGTGTATCCCCATCTATGAAGAAGACCCATGAACAGACAGAATATTACTGTCACAGAACATATCACTCTTTGCATCAGTGTCGCATAGCTATGGAAAAAACACCACGTCAAACTGTGAAATACACATGACATGGTTAAAATTAAAAAAACAATATAAACAGAAACTCAGTAGAGTAATAACAACACAGTGCTACATAAATGTAACTAAGAACTAAGTACACATCGGCTCAAAATAACTCTTTTTTTTCAGCAGAAAAAGATCTTACAGTACAGCAGATACCACAGGCTAATTGGAATCGACTTGGAGAAGACCCAAACATGTGGCTAAAGTGAGCCGAAGCACAAATTTACAGCCAAAATTTGGCTCTCATACAACGTGGACTGTGGTGGAAGGTGACAGTGACAGGAGATTAGTGATTAATAGCGGATAAGCTCAGCTACCGCTTCAAAACAGGGCCTCAGCTATGCATTTCTTTGTAGCTTGGTCACTTTCTACTGCCGTAATTTCCAAAACCTACATCCGTCACGTATGAAACCTATGTCAGATGAACCAGCTGATTTATTACACATACACAGCAAATAAAAATAAGCTCCACCAATGTGCAGCATGTGTGTTGATGCACAATCGCACTGACGTTTGATGCCTCTTTTCTAGAGAACCCCCGTGAGTATCTGCACAAACCTTATATCACCAGAAACTAGAGTGTCTGCTGAACATCTGCATTGCTGATTGTATAAGTCTATCTTTATTAGTTTGCAAGCAATTGTCTTCGAAAGCCACAAACTCCCAAGCTCAATGTACTGACATAGAAACATATTAACGTAAAATTGCCATTCAAGGTCACCTGTTGTAGGATCAGTGGAAAGCTATATGTTGGCCTTATCCCTGAAGACTCAGTGTTTTTTTGGTTCCGAAGATATAGCCAGCAAAAGCACTGAAAATTGCCGTTTCCGAAACCCAACTGTCGTTTGATCATGACCTCTCCAGGAAACTCCCATAAATATCTGCATAAACCTTATGTTGCCAGAAACTACAGTCCCTAAGCTACATTTTTGCCGCCGATAGTATAGGTCTATCTTCATTCAACTTTTCATGATGGGCTCCGAAAGACAAACTATTTTGAAAACGACTGTGTAATGGCTTTTCAGGGTCATCCAAAGTCGTTGATTTTGACACCAATCAAAAGCACATATGCAACTTTCTATTAGTGATAAATAGCAACCTTGGTCGTATCTTGCACTGTTTTGGAGATATGGCGAACTGTTGGCCGAAAATTGGAAATTTTCCCTACCCCACTTATGGTAAATTTATCGCTCTCGCTCAGGGCAAACCCTTTCGAATTTCCAGATGAGCCTTACACCGCCAACATAAGTGTCCTTAGGTTATCCATTGGTGAAGATTTCCTGATCCTAGCTTGTGTCGTTTTGACAACGCTAGCATGTGACAAACAGACAGATGGACAGACAGACAGACATGCTGACGATGGCTAGTTCAGGGCTCTGCAAAGCAAGCTACGCTGATGTCCTGAAATAATGAATATTTGCTTAAAATATGCCAAGAACGAAAACGGGTACAATATGCAACAAAAATTTTATCACAAAATTTCAGTCAATATTCAAGTTACTGTCTTTAAAAAATTCTAAAACATTGCAAGTTTAGGCAGAATAACTGTTTAGCATTTGTCTTATCTTCTAAAATTTATTTGCAATGTCTCATTGGTAATGCTCGTAACTGTTTTTTCTCTATGTGTGAGAAGCAGTGCTACAGAAAGATCACAAACTTATTTTAGCCACAGCCAAAATGCGTCAATAAACTCGAGCCATTCTGGGATGAGATGCCTATAAGTTGCCATTAAGAATATATGGTTATGATTTAAAATTAATTTAGTTTTACACAAAATCTATGGGTTTTGGAAGCTAGTTGTGGACATTATAAATATGTGGTGTATAAAACTGCATAGTTCAGGACAGAAATTTTACTGTAACCGCATCTTAACTGCTGATTATTTCTTCATATTTTAACGGTGTTACAATCAGAACATCTCAGAAGCCGACTTCGTTAGCTTGAATATGCATAACTCGATAAAATAAATATACAAAACTGCGACATATATGCATAACTGAACATCGAAGCACTTTTATAAAGTTGAAAATACAATTCGGTATAGTTTCTTAGATGCAGTAATTTAGAGAGGAGACTATCCAGAATCTATTAGCCATTCAAATTCAAGTTGAAATGGATGCATTAAGTAAACAAACGTGTTCGTTAATTCTATACATCATTTAAGTCACTCAAACTAATAACACAGTAACTTGCATACATACAACAGCAACAATGACACACATTTTTGTAACTGGTACATTGCAACTAATGAAGGCCGCCTCATTAGAGCACCATTGGTCAACATAATGCACATATAAGCAGCAAACGTCACAACAAACCCAGACGATATACTTGCAAAAGCAGATCAACGCTCTGACAAACAAAATCAACACATACCTTTAACAAATTTTACATAATTTCACGAATCACTATTCAACAGATAACTTATAGAATTCCACAGTGGAAACAATAACTCTTAAAAACAGAGCACAGAATACAGCACTGAACAAGTGTAAGACACATGGAAATGGCATCAGTGTAAATCAATACAATATAGCAATTCAATGCGTCTTATCTGTAACGTTATAAAACAGCGAATACAGCAGTAATTTCATATACACCATGAGTCAAAAAAAACACTGAGTCTTTTTGTGATAACTTTGGCGAACATGGACCGATTTTAATAATTCTTACACTTCTGCATTCTGAGATGAACTGCAGAAGAAGACGGAATAAAATTTGCCACCTCATCTCAAATACATTACTGCATTACTTTGCGAAACTTGAATGTTCAACTGTACAACTGTTCATAAATGTCAGCCAAGATAATCTACACAGATGATAATTTCGCTTTAAAATAATAAATTAGCATGTGTTTCTGTTTGATAGATTTATTTTTGCTTAAATTGTCTTTTCTGAGTGCCACTGAGATCATTTGACATCACAGCACAATAAATTGTGTCATGTATTAAATGCTTGGTTCAGCATTGAACAATGCGTCATCGATGCATCCACCGACAAGTGGCATGCACGACTCAAAGCATGCCTGCATGTTGATGGCAGACATTTTGAACACATGATGTAACACTGTAAATGAATCGGCATAGACGTGTCATCGAAACCATGACATCGCTGTAGATATTTACTGAAAATAAATGACTTTGCACACTTTTGAATTGAATGACTATAGTTAATGGTTGTTCAGTTGAACATTCAAATTTCACAAGGTAAATTTCACAAGGTAATGTAGCAACAGATATGAGGTGAGGTGGCAGATAATATAAAAGCTTCTTCCAGAGATCACGGCAGAATGCAACTGTGAAAGGATTAAAATGGGTCCATATTTGCCAAAGTTATCACAAAAAGACTGCATAGGTGTTTTATTTTGAGTCAGTGTAGACAATGGAATACACAATGTGCCATGATGATGTTATATATTCCACTGGGCTGTGACTATAATCAACAATCACTACATGTTTGTACACTGCGTATACACGACAGAAACATGCACAGAAGTCAATGTGTGTGTGAAAAGACAGTTACCGTATGAACTATGCACAGATACTGCATGGATAAGCTTCAGCCATACTGACAAGTTACAACAGCTACGTAAATTTACACACATATATACTTATGAAGGCACTGTATGAATGTTAATGAACCAAAATGAGAATTGTTACATATTTTTTACTCCTCACATGCTACGTTCCTAACGTAGCAAAGAGGAATACATGAGAACAATGTATATATTGAGGACCGACGACTGACCAACCGACCGACCTCACATTTTGGAAAACTTCGAACGGCCATATCTCGACAACGGGTCATCCGACCCACTTCATGTTTGGTTCTAGGGTAGGGTTTTCGGGGACGGCGGATCGAATGGACTTACTTCCGGTTGTACCAAATCCAAGATTCGGCCGCCCGCCGTCTTAGAAAATTTCGAATGACCATATCTGTGGAATGAGTTATCCGATCCACTTTCATGAATTACAGAGCAGCTTTAGAGGAATACAGGAGAAAATAATGTGCGAGGAGTAATTAGACTGGTCACAACCTAAAATATTTCTTGTTAATAATGTAATAACAAGAATGATAATACTAATAACACTAAGAACATTGTTCATGGTGCTGCAAGAGTTCAGCCAGTTCATTTAATGAATACAGAACAGTGCAAGTGGTCACCAACCTTTGGACCAAGTTAAAAGGCTTGAGCCACAAGTCTACCTATAGGATGCCACGATCTACACCCATATCATGGGTAGAAGGCTGAGTCAACGTGAGTGGCAGGTTCACACTAAGATGGTTTACCCACCCACAGATGGTCTCCATCATAGTACTAACTGACTCCGGCATACAGCAACTGCAATAATTAAGTCCAGTGAGTTACCACTAAAGCCTATATCATAATTGCGATTTGAGTACGATACGACGATACCACGACGCATTCGACTACGACAAAAGTGACCGAAATTACGATATGCATTCGATTCGACTGCGATTCGACTACGACGAAAAATTGACGTTCATTTTTTGCTTGCATCGAATTGGAAGCAGATGCGCGCAATACGTCGTAGTTGGATCAAAGTCGTATCATAGTCAAATCGCAATTGTAATCACGGCATAAGCCAAACTGCCAACAGTAATAACACTTCTTACATCATTAACTAATAGATTAATTAAAACTATCTGACAAAGAGTTAATCAAACATGTTTAATTTTCAAATAATACACAGTATTGAAAAGGTTAAGCAGTTCACTGCTACAAACAATGTTACATATCTACTTATAAACACATAGTGCATCACAACATGAAAGCACAAGTTGCAATTTTAAGTACGATGCCCTTTCAGCTCAGTCACACAGATAAACTTTCATTATCCACGGATCACAAAACCTAATCAAATAAAATTTTTTTAACGAACTAATACTTTAACAGAGAAATTGTTCAACAGATCATTCAAGTCTCACATCCACAAAAAGTTTCTTAATGACATTTTATGATAACAACTATCAAAAAGGACATCCATTTAAAAACGGTGCATTCTTATCACATTTTAATCACATAAATGCAGCCGTTTCTTTCTTTAACTTACAGGCTTCGTCCTGGTGGGCCAAAAAATAATAATAACAGCAGTAGTAATTACTATTCCATTTGTGTCTGTTATCTGGAAAAAATGATGTTGCATTTTGATTACAGGCATTCTCTAGCCTGTCAGGCAGACGATTAATTATATTTTGCAAACGCCAAAAACACACATTTATGCCAATGCCAGACGTACATGCACCATCAACAGCAAGGTTATGAAAAGTCCGTCTCACCAATGACATTGTACGAAGGTTAAATGAAAAAAATCTGATACACCATTTATTAAATAAATCGCATTATAAAAAAGTGTACTCAAACCACAACAATAAGACTGCTAACTAAAATTACTACTAACTGACGGTTAATGACTCTGCACTAATATCTATGAGAGCAGTGCTGCCCAACAGAGACTGCCAACTGCGCCAGCAATGACAATGCCAACATAAACAAGAAGACCGTAAGCTGTGAACCAAAGTGGAATATCAAGCAGAGACCAGAACAACACAGCGGGGAGGGTGTGTGATAGAGGCAGCGAGTCAGTCAAGCACTTCTGTACAGTGTTGTCAGTAACATCAGTGCTCGGCTGTAGGCGACCAGCAACATCCAGATTTGATGAGTAGAAACGCTGCAACATTCTACACACAACCGCAGCTCATACAGTACCGTGACAATTTTATACAACGGTCATTAACTCACTGCAATTAACTACGGGCATCATTTGGACAAAACTACTGCTTTGCAACTCCAGACGTGACTCGACTTGATTAGGATATCTTCAAGAATAACTTTTCATAACGTTATATGCATACCATACTCAACGTGAAACACAGCTGCCACCAGGTGAATAACTACAGCATGTAACTGTAGATACGACACAACTGCTTATGACTACAAACATAACACAAAGAAGATTAAGATGTCGTTTAACACCCCTCCACAGGGAACCTCCGTGAATATCCGCATAAACCTTATACCGCCAGAAACTACAGTCACTGACCTACATTTTTGCCGAGGATAGTATGGGTCTATCTTCATTCAAATTTTTGTGGTGGGCTCCGAAAGATGCATCTTTTCTGCAACAGAATGCAGTGCATATCGGCTGTTCAAGGTCATCCAAGGTTGTTGATTTTGGCACTAATCAAAAGGGCATATGCGACTTCCTATTAGTCATCAATAGTAACTTTGGTCCTATCTTGCACCGTTTCTGAGATACGGCAAGTTATTCTTGCGAATTTTTCCTACCCCACTCACATTTAATGCCTCACTTGGGGTAAACCCTTTCAAATTTCTGGATAACTTTTTATCCCGAAAACTAAGAGTCCCTGTACTGTTTGTCGGTGAAGATTTCGTGATTATAGACTTCTTCATTTTCCCTCAGTGCCAGCATGTGACGGACGGACAGACGGACAAACCGATTGCAGCTGGCACTCTGTATAGCAAACTATGTTGACGCCCTGTAACAATCTTGTTGTCATAATGTTATTGTCATCACGATTATGCCTCTCTATATATGCACTGCCTAACAAGCTTCAGCAGAACGTTAGATACTGCAGCAAATTCAATCAGGAAACAGCATAAAGTCATAAACATTACTCAGCATCTGCATTAACCTCAGTTATTTAGATGATATGCTTCGATGTAGGTAACAAATATGTAACCAGAAAACATTATGGCTTACAAAAAATATTATTCTAACATCATGCAACAATCAAAAACCAATTCTGTGCATGCACAGGTCTGTTCTTTATAATGCCAAGCAGCAAGATATGCATTAAACTCCTAGTTGTACTTTGATTTTTGTAAACTTGGCATGATCTTTTATAGGCCAAATGCTATTCCTGTCACCCAAACAACAGCATAAAAACACTGAATCGCTGAAGGGTATGAATGATATTCATTGTTCCATATAAACTGCAAAAGGTCAAGAAGTTTACTTAAATTTTAGTTATTTTTATATATTTTTAATACTTACTTTTCCTTTTCTACAAATTGATCTGAAAGCCACTGTTTGAAAATATCCACATCCTCTGGAATGTTCTCTATCGGAATTCGCTGGATGTGTATATGCAGTTTCTGACACTCTCCCAATATAAACTCTGACAAATGTAAAAAAACATGCATGAAATATTTCACAAAAATGTAAAATACAAATAAAACTCACCATATCCATTTAGAATTAGCAGTTTAACCTCAATTTTTAACTGTCATTATAGCGCAATAAAGTGTTTATGATAGAAACAATGTTCATTACGTAACATCGTTAAAGACAGTATCAAGGGTTAGGTAGCAGAAATTTCCATTTCTGTACAATCAAAAAATGTCATGGCCAAAAGTAATGTCCACCTCAGCATTCACTAAACCCAAACCAAACACAATGACATACCATCAAGACACACAACTGACATGACAGCATACCACTTAGTGATGGTGCAGCAGCATGAATAGTCAAGTTGTCATTAGACGTGGATTGCAGCGTGCTGGAATATGCAATTGTAACATCATAGAAAGCAGTAGTGCAGGCACGTAGTCGTTCTATGCACAGCCACAAACCTGTAGAACGTGGCGTCAATACATGATGAAATACAGGAAGTCCTACAGCGTCCACACACATCATAAAGCAATATGTAATAATGAATATCATTCGCAAATATATAAGTAAATATCTCAGTAACAGATAGCAATGTCTTGCATACAACAGGTATACAGAACAAAGAGTGAATAATGAAAAACCATAAGCATTGGTGCATATGACAACACACTAACCCAAAATACCTATTTAATATCCATCTGAATTTAAAATATAGTCCATCACTCACAACAACTGTACAGCATGAGAGTTCAAAACACTTTGAAAACAGAAAACTTTGATAACAATCCATACAAACAATATAGCCCTGTGCGGGACTGATGGTCAACTCCTCCTGCGAACCAAGTTCTTCCAAGTTCAAAATCATGTGACACGAAAACTAGGAAAGACGTCAAAAATCCGGCCGAGTCAAATTTATATATTGTCCTATAGTTAAAGAATCAGCAGTCATTTGCCAGCTCCTATTGAAAATGGCGGAGTAGACAGATGTTGAAAATGGAAGAATTTCTAACTTTCAACCCCACGTGACCTTGACCTTGGATAAGGCCACATGCATACCGTCGTGCATCACTCATCGACCTCTACCTACATACCAAAGTTCATTAGAATCGCAGAAAGTTTTCGTGGATGGACGGACGTATGTACATATGGACAGACATCGAGGCCGGCTTTATTAGGTTGACTCAGTCGAAAAGTTGATCTAATAAATGCAAATATGTGATAATTGAAAAAGTGAACACATGAAGAATACCACGACTCTGGGCAAATTCCTGGCTTTTTCGGATTACATGAGGCAATCGTGGATTGTACCTTGTTCCTTCAGGAAATATTACCATCCAAAACTGAACTCAAAAAACAACATATCATGCAAATACAACTACAGTTCCGACGTACTATGCACATCAACCGAAGAAATGCTGAAAGTACATAGATTTATGTTTACTGAAATTATATAATATAATAATGTTACCCTATAAAAGCAATAATAATTAAAATATCGTATTACTTTATTGTAAGCTTACAGGGACTACAGACATCCCAGATTTGGTGCATCTTTCAATGATACCCTCCGGACTGATTTCACGGATTACTTGACTGACTGTTCGTGTCATCGGCTTTCCTTGCTCAATGGTTTTACTTTTGTTTCAGCTTTTCCGTTTTTAGTATTCTGAATTGTTTACCTCTAGTTAATTTTAGTTCCTTACTCCTGTCTACTCCTATTTTCCCAATCATTGGTTTGTTTTTTTGGTAGTCAGTCTCAATATCATTGTTTTTTTCTTTTTTTTCCGTTTTACGTTTTCATAAACTTTTAGTTCTTATGCGCTAGACTAAACTGGCAGGTCCTGTCAGTTTTTGAGTGCAAAATCCGTATTGTATCGTATCATACGAAAACACAAATACTGAGGTTGTATTTAATAGCTGACTGTCCAAGAAATTAATTAGTAACAAATCACAACACAAACTTGAAGTGTTCGATTTTATTACATTAATGTGTCTCTCTTTCATTCAGTGGACGGGACAGCGGCAACCGCATAAGCCAGGTTAATGTCTGGCCTAGTGCTTTTGCAGTTACCCTAAGGCCAGAAGACTGCTCACTGCAGCAAGACATTGTAATCACTTGATGTGTGGGTAGGGGCGTGGACTTGTGCACCAGTCACTGCCATGACACACTTTTACAGTCACGCAGCAAAGCTGCCATGTTTATATTCTGACCAAGCTAAGCCCAAAATGCAGGTACACAGCAGTGGCCCAAGCACGCACCCAGGCAATCCTATCCCAGCCAGGACAACTCTTAAATTGCTCTGAGGCCGCGGGGGCCCAGCTCAGGTCTGTAGTTTTTACCATTAAGTAACTGCAGAAGGTAATTTATACTAGATTTTCAGAGATACCATAAAATCTGAAAAACTGAATAATCTTCACATGCAACTCATGTCACAGCTACACAGAAAAAAAGTTTTGCAAGCACAACTAATCCAAAAATGTGTTTAATCAATACATTTTTATTGATCGACTTTGTGTTATTATCGTGTTATTGATGAAGGTACATTAAAACTACTGGTTGGGTGCCATGCAGGGCATCTAGCCTGTAAAGCATACCATTCTAGCAATCCTCAAAGGAACACTAGCTTACGTAGGTAAACCGTGAAAACAGCTGGTAAAAACAATTGTGTGTAAGTTATTTTGTCTTATTAATAAAAATCTGCACCTAAAATACGAGATACCACAAATAAATTAAGCTCTGGCAAAATAATATGCTGCACTGGATACATTTTCACAAATCAGGTCTCAAATTAATGACTGTGTTTGTTGTTGAAATTTCAAAACAAACCGGAGTGTGATGTTTTGCCAATTCGTCCAACTGCTCCTGTGCCTGGTTTGCATGAAACTGACCACTCCGTATTACATATACACAGCTGTGCTGCAGCAACACATTAAGAAGGCCCGTAATCAACAGAAATAATAACAAAACATTGCTTTATTTATGACAAACAAAAGCTGGTACTGTACTGCACAATGCAATACCTAAGTATTATTAAAATTAAAGTATTATTAAAAATTAAAGTATTATTTTAAAAAACTAGAAACATTTTTATGTAATTCATTATCTGAGGCTGCCAATAAACAAACAGCAAACAGACTTAGTAATCAAACTTTGACTTTAAGCAATGATACATCAACAAATGACTCAATTACTAATGATAAATTACTATCACAATTCTAGTATGAACTGAACTACACTGGAAATTAACAGCATTTTGCCCCATCACAGATGAATAACATCAGCTCACCTGCCGGAAATAAGCGCCATAAAATGGAAGATATTTCAGGGAATCTTTCAAAACATAACGAATATGTCCGATGCTACCTTGTCGAATTGCCAGCATATTGGCAACCATCCAGTCAACTATGACAACATACAAAAAAGGGAAATGCAAAAATTACTACTGTTAAAACTGAAATTAAGTGGCAGCATTAAACCAAACAGGGACAACTTGCACCATCACAAACTGCACTGCAATAGGCTCTCCATGCGCAACCATGCCAAAGGAATCCAATGTATTACACAGATCCAAAGATACTCTTCAAGATACATGTAAAACCAGTAATGTAATAACAAAAAACTAACTAGAAAATGTGCAGTGGATTATTATACCACTGCACATCGACGATCCGAGAGTGACGTAGCCTATGGTGGCGCCACCTAGCGAGAGATGTTGCTTCATATTGGTTATAGGCCTATTGAGTAATGTCCTCTCGCCAGGTGGCGCTACTGTGTCCCCATCCAGGTATGCCCATTGCTGGGCGATTCTCTGAAAAGTGAGCCTCAAGAGTCAGAAAACTAAGTGCATGTTTTGTGTAATCCACTTCTTGTTTTCTGTTATAGATGAATCAAAGTTCTCTAATTTATACTCAATACAGTTTTTGTGTGCACGTCATTCAGTTTGTCGTGGTTGCAAATTGAAGCATTTTTCGCGTGTTTTTATTTGCAAAAACAGCACTTTTAATTTTTTGTAAGAAAGTAATGAAATAGCAGCAACATTTGTGGTAAAGTATTTTGCTAATTGCTACAAGACATTGAAGAACAACACAGTGTAGGTGGCTTGCACATTATTATGATCACAAAGTTGCAAACTCTGATCATAATACATCATACAATCAATGTCCCGTGCATCACGCCAAATGTGCAGTTTTTAAGGCTGTGACTTTATAAGTAACCAGACTCAAATGTTAATTTTTCTTCAAAGCACACTACATCACTGTTATTGTTTAGTGCAGTAAAATTCTATACAACTTAAACATAACTGCTGCATTAACAGTTTTAAAAGATGTCCCATGCATCACGCGAGAAATGTCCCGTGCATCACTTATGGTTTAAACTCTTGAAATGGTATTGTCCTCTTGTTCCAGTTGGCTCTGGAGGATCAATGTGTTGCAGTACATTGTGTCTTGGG